>Ga0255052_10000316_pt1 | contig 38432 bp, 41 predicted proteins | sample JV7_2_21_MG_FD_188632 | JGI IMG/M metagenome (GOLD analysis project Ga0255052, IMG submission 188632) | Seawater microbial communities from Jervis Inlet, British Columbia, Canada - JV7_2_21 | ecosystem: Environmental > Aquatic > Marine > Inlet | place: Canada: British Columbia | collected...
ATTATGGGGCTTCTTCTGTTTTGGCGGAGAGGGCGGGATTCGAACCCGCGGTACGGTATTAGCGCACACTCGCTTTCCAAGCGAGCGCCTTAAACCACTCAGCCACCTCTCCGGAAATCAGATTGTTTCAGGCGCATACCGTCGTGCCGCTTTCGTCAGGTGCCCATAATCTTCGGTGGCCTGTCAAGACATGGCGAACCTTCTGGCCGCGGCTTCTGTGGCGATGCCTCAGGTAGCGGCATTTCCCTGAGCGGCTCAAGGGTGTCCAGATCAGACGGTGATTGCACACGCGGGGCGCGTACAGCGCTCTTGTAAGGGCCCTCTTCACACGTCAGGTCCTTGGAGCCCCAACAGGCCGCCAGACCACTCAATAGAAAAATACATATCAATCGCGCGAGCATCATGCCGCACTCTCCAGGTTGACTCCCGCAACAGCCAAAGCTGCCCGCATCTGATCGTGATATTGCTTCGCAAACTCAGTCAATGGCAAGCGAATTCTCGGCGGGATCATTCCCATTTGGTTTAAAGCCCACTTAACGGGTATCGGATTCGACTCGGCAAACAGTGCATCGTTCAACGGCTGCAGGGTTTCGTCCAGAGCCTTCGCGTCGACATTCTCCCCTGCTGTAACCAGTTTGCACAACCCGGCAATAGCTGCAGGTACGACGTTGCCAGTCACCGTAACAATGCCGTGACCGCCAGTCTGCAAAAACTCCAGAGCAGTGAAGTCATCACCGCTATAGAGCATGAAATCATCATCAACCAGCGCTTGAATCTGCTTCAGGCGATCGATGTCACCCGTCGCTTCTTTAATGCCGAAAATATTGTCATGCTTTGCAAGGCGCGCAACGGTCTCCGCCTGCATGTCCGCAACCGTCCGGCCTGGCACGTTGTACATCATGATCGGCCTGTTAAGGGCGTCGGCGATCGCCGTAAAGTGCTGAAACATGCCTTCCTGGCCCGGCTTGTTGTAGTACGGCACGACAACCAGGTAGGCATGAATGCCCGACTTGCCAACTTCATGGGAGAGGTCAATCGTCTGCTGAGTCGAGTTCGAACCCGTGCCGGCAATAATCGGCAGCCGCCCGTCGGCAATCTCAACGGCCCTGGAAATCAACTCGATGTGCTCGGACTTGGTCAAGGTCGCCGCCTCGCCGGTTGTACCCGCAATCACCAGACCGCTGGTGCCTTCATTAACATGAAGATCCATCAAGCCCTTGAGCGACGCAAAATCAACCCGATTATTGGAGTCGAATGGCGTTGCCAGAGCGACCAATGAGCCCTTGAACACAACTTGTCCTCGCCATAATTGAGGCGGCGATGTTACTGTTCATGCCGGGTGCTGGCAAGGCACATGTTTTTCGACCTAGGTTTTTTCTAAATATATGACACAACTTATTGTTTTATCAGCGATTGGTACAGACCGGACAGGCGTAGTGCAGGATATCACCAAAGTGATCCTGGGCTGTGGCGGTAACATCGAGGAAAGTCGCATGACGACACTCGGTACCGAGTTTGCGATGCTTATGCTCGTCTCAGGCAATTGGCACACCCTGACCAAGCTCGAGCGGGAACTCGAAAAGCTGGGCAACGGCAACAATCTGACTTTTGCGATTCGCAAGACCGGAGAACAGGCAACGAAGGTTGACCGTATGCCCTACGCTGTTGACGCTGTCAGTCTCGATCAACAGGGCATTGTGTTTGGACTCGCAACTTTCTTTGCCGAGCATGACATTGAGATCGCAGACGTTGCCACACGCAGCTACGCAGCCGCGCATACCGGCGCACCTATGTTTGCGGTGCAAATGGCGGTTAACATTCCATCAAAGGTACACATCGCTCAGTTGCGGGATGAGTTCCTCGAACTGAGTGATCGCCTCAATCTCGATGCGATACTTGAACCCGTCAAAGCCTGACAATACTCAGAGGAGACTGCGGTGAGCGGACCCACGATGAACCGGGTCGTTGCGAATTTCAGCAGCGATGCCACGGGTGGCAAGAAGATTCAACTGAAAGACCTGCGCGGCCAGAACGTCGTGCTGTACTTCTATCCGAAAGACAGCACGCCCGGCTGTACCCAGGAAGGCCTGGACTTCAAAGATCTGCACAGCCGTTTTCGGCGGCAGAAGACTGTCATTCTCGGTGTGTCGAGAGACAGCCTTGCCTCGCACGACAAGTTCAAGAAAAAGCAGGCTTTCCCGTTCGACCTCTTGTCCGACACTGACGAAAAACTCTGCAGGAAATTCGATGTAATCCATGAGAAGACTTTGTACGGCAGGAAATTCATGGGGGTCGTGCGCAGCACCTTTCTGATCGACGCAGACGGTAAACTCCGCGCAGAGTGGCGCAAGGTCAAGGTCAAGGGACACGCCGCCGAAGTTCTCGAGGCCGCCAAAAACCTGTAGGCAATAATTGCCTGTTTTTCATGGATTTATGTCAACAAAGAGACGAATTGGCCGTATCGTGTCATCCACTTTGCGGCAACAGCCGTTATCATGGGGAACAGACGACCGCCGGTCCGGTCGGACACAAGTGAACAAGCCATTTGGATAATGCTGTTGATCATCGCTTTCCTTAAACGCACCTTGCTGCTGCTCGTCATCACGGGCATCGTATTTACGGCCGGTGCTGGTGCTGACGACATTCAGTTACCCGATATGGGCAGCCCTGCCGATGCCATCTTGAGCAAGACGACAGAAGCTCAGATCGGACGCGCCATCATGCGCAGTATTCGGCAGAGTGGGCAGGTTGTAGAAGACCCGCAAATCACCGAGTACGTTAATGAAATAGGTCACCGAATCGCTGCGCAGACCAACGATGGCGATTATGAATTCACATTTTTCGTCGTCAATGATCCTCGCATCAATGCGTTCGCTTTACCGGGTGGCTACATTGGTGTTCATACGGGCCTAATAGAGGCCACCCGTAATGAGGACGAACTCGCAGGTGTTCTCGCACACGAAATTGCGCACGTCACGCAACGCCACATCGCACGCGCAATCCATGCCAACAGCCGACAGAGCATCCTGACGACAGCGTTGATGCTCGGCGCAGTGATTCTAGGAGCGGTCGGCGGAGGTGGTGATGCCATCCAGGGTGCGATGGCGGTTGCGCAAGGTACGGCAGCTCAGCAACAAATTAACTTTACGCGCAACAACGAATATGAAGCCGATCGAATCGGCATCAACGCCCTGTCCGAGGCAGGATTTGATCCGCATGGCATGGGATCGTTCTTCGAAGTCATGTCGCGCCAGCAGCTTGGCGCACCTGATACGCGCATGCCGGAGTTCCTCCGCACACACCCGGTCACAACCTCCCGAATCGCCGAAGCGCGATCCCGTGCCCGTGAGTACTCCCGCGTACAAAGTAGCGATTCGACCAATTACGGTATCGCTCAGGCTCGGCTCCGCGTTGACAGTTACGAGACGCCCGAACAGGCTGTCGAATATTTCGAACGCCGCGACTACGCCAATCAAACCGACGTCGAGCGCTACGGTCGCGCTGTGGCTTACCAGCTCGTAGGCAGGCACGTTGATGCCAGAAAGATCTTCAGAGACCTGGCAGAAAAAGACAAGAAGGTAATCGCTTACCACATCGGTCTTGGGCAGGCAGAACTCGCACTGGAGCAATATGCCGAGGGGAAGGAGGTCTTCGATCGTGCCGTAGAACTGTTCCCGCGCAACGTACCGCTGGTCATTGAATACGGCGAATTGCTACTGCAGCTGGGCAGAGCCGATCTGGCACACAAAATGCTGCTCGACCTCATGAACAATGTCCCGCCGACACCGGAGCAAATACGCCTGATCGCACGGGCAGCAAGCGCGGCCGGCGACAACGCGGAGGCATTCTACTACCTGTCCGAGTATCGCCTGATGACGGGTGACCTCATTGGCGGCATCGATTACCTGCGCCAGGCTCTGGCATTACCCGAACTCCAGGAAATCCAGCGCATCCGGTTCGAAGCCCGTATCGACTTCATTCGTGAATTTATGACCGAAGAGCAACTCAAGCAACTGCAAAGAAGCCGTCCGGTCAGTGTCGCGGCGAGAAATATAGATAATGACTAGCTTTGTTTCGCGGCATGCCGCCGGACTGCGACGATTTCTCGTGCTCGTGCTAATGCTGCTTGGCATGAGCCAGTTCTCTGCGTGTGCGACGGTAGACCCATCGGACGAGGATTCGGCATACGTCGAGTACGATCCCTTCGAGCCAATCAATCGCAAGATGTACAAGCTCAACGTCGCCGTTGACAAAGCGATGTTCAAGCCGCTTGCCAAGGCCTACAAGAAGGTCCTTCCCACACCCGTTCGGCGGGCCTTCGCAAATATTTTCAGCAACTTCGGCGCGCCCCGCTCTGCGCTCAACAACTTCCTGCAGGGCAAGCCCAAGCGAGGCTTTAACGAGCTGGGTCGATTCCTGTTCAACAGCACGCTTGGTATCGGCGGCATTTTTGACGTCGCGTCTGCAGGCGGCTTGGAACGCTACGACGAGGACTTCGCACAAACGCTGGCCGTTTGGGGCGTACCCGAGGGGCCCTACCTGATCCTGCCGTTCTTGCCCCCACAGTCGATGCTGGATGCAACTGCCCTGCCAATCGACTACTACAGCGACCTTAACACTTACCTCAAGTCCGGCCTCAAAGACAGGCTTTATCTGTTCCGCGTTCTGGATGCGCGCGCGCGCCTGTTAGCTGCAGAGTCATTCCTCGACACGTCCACGGACCCGTACATCGCGATGCGTGAATTCTATCGGCAAAATCGCGCATTCAAAATTTACGATGGTGATCCGCCGAGTGATGAAGAATTCTATGAGGGCGAGCTTTTTGACGAGTTCTTCGAAGACGAAGAACCGCAAGAGTGATTGACGATTAGAATAGTTCGCCGACTTCGGTAGTTTTTGCAATCGCGACCAGGCTGTCAGGAATGCCGATAAATTTGATTTCCACAGCTCTTTGAATCGCTTGCGCCTTCCACTCCAGTAGCAGTGCAAGGCCAGCGGAATCAGCTTTCCCGACCTTTGTAAGGTCAATCTCGAGCGCCTGGTATTGGCCGAATGACGATTCGCTGGATTTCAATATCTGGTCGGCGGTCTCAAATGACATATCGCCGCTCAATTCAAAACGGCCGTCTCCGAGATCCTGCAGTTCGAAATCACTCATTCGAGGTTATGCCGGCATCGGTCTCGAGACGCTGAATGACTTTTTCAAGGCTTGATGCACGAATCTCGGCGTCGAGTTCCTTGCGATAATTGATGACGTAGGAAACGCCCTCGATCTTTACGTCGAACATGCGCCACTTGTCTTCCCTGTTTACGAGCGTGTAATGCACGGGAATACGCGTGCCGTCGTCAAGACGAACTCTTGTCTTCACTTCCGTGGTTCGTTTCCTGGCGTTGCCCTTGTAGGGCATGATCTCGATTCGGTCCGTGTCGAATTCGAGTAATCCATCCGCGTAGCGGTGTACGAGAGTAATATAGAAGGCCTCGACAAATCGTGCTTTCTGCTCATCGGTCGCGGTGCGCCAGTGCTTCGTAAGTACCGCACTCGCCGCAAAGCGACGGTCGAATCGCGACAGCAGAATACCGTCGATAAATGAATAAAGTACATCCTTGTCAGAGGCGAACTCTTCCCTGCGCACATCGAGTCCTTCCGTAAGAAGGTCGATGGCGTCGTGAATTACATCGCTTGGCGCAGCCGCCCGGGCATCCGGCGCAATAAACGACAGGGCCAACATAATTGCCGTAAATATGTATCGATTCATATGGTCAATTTCTCGCCGACCTACTCTTCGTCATCGCCGGGTGGCCCGCCAATCAGGAACTTACCTATTATGTTCTCAAGTACGATTGCAGATTGCGTGAACAGGATCTCACTACCGTCCTCCAGGTAGAACTCGGATCCACCTGCCTGCAGGCCGACATACTGGCTGCCAAGCAGACCTGCAGTCAAAATACTTGCATCAGAGTCGTCCGGTATCTGGTCGAACTGACTATCGATAACGAATGTCACGACGGCCTCCAATGACTCCGAATCGAACTGGATATTAGTGACGCGACCGATTGTGACGCCCGAGATCGATACCGGCGCACGAGTCTTGAGACTGCCTATGTTGTCGAACCGGGCCGCCACCTCATAAGTCTCGGACACGGAAAAATCATTGCGGCCTGTAGTTTGAGTCGTCAGGAAAAATAACGCAGCCATTCCTAACAAGGCAAAAAGACCGGTGCCAATCTCGATTGTGCGTGTCTGCTGCATCGTATTACCTCAAAGAATCCATGCCGTGATCATGAAATCGAAGACCAGGACAGCAATCGCAGTAATAACGACTGTTCGTGTTGTCGCTCTGCCAACACCCTCTGCCGTCGGTACTGAATTATAACCTTCCCAAACCGCGAGCAAGCTCGCGATAAACCCGAAAACCACGCTCTTGATGATGCCTTCCCAGACATCTTCCATATCGAGCGCGCTCTGTAATTGTTGCCAGTAGGCGCCGACATCCACACCGAGTAACTCGACTGCAACCAGATGTGCTCCGAGCAAGCCAATTGTCGTGAAGATCGCCGTCAGCAAAGGCATCGATATGACACCACCGAGAAATCTCGGCACCGCCACGTAACGTAGCGGATCGACTGCCATCATTTCCATCGCAGACAGCTGATCGGTTGCTTTCATCAATCCAATTTCGGATGCGAGCGCCGTACCGGCGCGGCCCGCGAAAAGCAGCGCCGTAATTACAGGGCCAATTTCCTTGATTAGTGCAAAACCGGCGAATATTCCGGTCGTATCTTCGGCGTTGAAACGCTCGAGATTCGAGTACGCCTGCAAACCGAGCACGCCGCCGACGAAGAGTCCGCAAACCATGATGATGACGATGGATAAAGCGCCCGTGTTGTAAACCTGATAGGCCACAAGTGAAAAACGTTTGTACAGCACGGACGGCGAATACAGCAGTAGTCGCAAAAAGAACAGGCACATCGCACCGAAGGTGTGCAGAAAGCCGATGAATGTTGCCCAGATGTCGCGGAACATGCGAACTAGTCCGGTTTCTTGCCGAGCAGCTGTTCTTCGTAGTCCGGCGCGTCATAATGAAACGCGACCGGCCCGTCAGCCAGACCGAGCATGAACTGCCTGACCAGTTCCGACGGCTCATCACGAAGTTCGTCCGGCCTGCCGGATGCGGCGACATGGCCATCGGCGATCACATAGCTGTAGTCCGCAACCTCCGCGATTTCCCTTACGTCATGACTGACCACGATGCTGGTTATTCCAAGCGCATCGTTCATTTGCTGAATCAATTTCCCAATCACGCCCATCGAAATCGGATCAAGCCCGACAAATGGCTCATCGTAAATCAACACGGCAGGATCCATGACGATTGCTCGTGCAAGGGCTACTCGGCGCGCCATTCCGCCAGAGAGCTGAGCCGGCATCATGTAAGCCGCACCACGCAGGCCCACGGCATGCAACTTCATTAACACGACATTCCGGATCAGGCTTTCGCCCAGCTTCGTATGTTCACGCAACGGAAATGCGACGTTTTCAAACACGCTCATGTCCGTCAGCAAGGCGCCGTTTTGAAACAGCATGCCGAAACGTTGCCGCATCTTGTACAGCTCGGAGATGCTCAGCGACGCAACATCGTCACCGGCGACGATGATCTGGCCACGATCGGGACTCAGCTGCCGCGTGATCAACTGCAGCAGTGTGGTCTTGCCGGTCCCGCTCGGACCCATGATCGCGGTCACCTTCCCGCTTGCAATCGACAGATTCAGGTTTTTGAATATTGACCGATTGCCGCGCGAGAAGTGGACATCGCGAACTTCAATGAGATTGTCAGGCAGCTTCTGACTCCATTGCTGTCTCGTACGTACCCAGATGCGCCAGGCTGTTCAGCTTCGCACGTTTGAACAGTGCTGCCTGGCCTGCGCCATAGTTCTCCTCCTTACCTCGCCACGCGTCGAGAGCGGGTGCCTGCAACGCGCGACCGTAGGAGAACGACAGCTCCCAAGGCGAGGGACCCGTCTGATTCATCAGACCCAGGTGTTCTGTCGCCTCTTCCGCTGATTGACCGCCGGAAAGAAAAGCAATTCCGGGAACTTCGGCTGGAACATGTGCCTTAAGTGAGCGTAAGGTCGCTTCGGCAACCTCGGCCGGACCGGCACGATCCTGCGCCTCGCTGCCAGAAATGACCATATTGGGCTTGAGTACGATACCCTCGAGAGCGACGCGATGCGCCGCGAGCTGTCCAAATAGCGCATCGAGAGCTGCGTTTGTGACCTCTTCGCAGCGTCCAATGCTGTGTGCGCCGTCCATCAGTACCTCAGGCTCCACGATCGGCACGATATCAGCTTCCTGGCACAGAGCTGCGTAGCGCGCCAATGCATGTGCATTGGCATCCAGGCAGAAATCGGACGGAATGTCCGCGCCAATATTGATCACGGCTCGCCATTTGGCGAATCTCGCACCGAGCTCATAGTACTCGGCCAGGCGATCGCGCAGCCCATCCAGGCCCTCGGTAATCGTCTCACCAGGGAAACCGGCCAGCGCCTTCGCGCCTGTATCGACTTTGATTCCCGGAACGATACCGAGATCACTCATGTATTTCGCGAACGGTACGCCATCGCTCGTTGCCTGGCGAAGCGTCTCATCGAACATGATCACGCCACCGATATAGTCCTCAGCACCTTCTGCTGTAATGATCATTTCGCGATAGCGTCGGCGATTTTCCTCTGTCGATTCGGTATCAATCGTGGCGAATCGCTTTTTAATTGTTGGTGAACTTTCGTCGGCCGCCAAAATGCCCTTGCCGTTGCCGGTCATGGCCAGGGCGACTGAGTTCAACTCCTTCAGGTTCATGCGGTTCTCTCCAGTGTCGGGTGGTCGTGAAATGGCGGCCGGACTGCGGTCGCCGGAGCGCGCGTAGCATAGCAAAAAATGTGTCGGTCTATGGCGTGCAGCTCTAAATAGGACTAAAATGGTCCCTTATTGTCACGCCGCGGAGAGACGCCGTGCTCAGAATCAGCAAACTCACGGATTACGGAACCGTAGTGCTCGCCCACCTTGCGGGCGATCCAGGTGCCGTATGCAGTGCCGCCGACGTCGCTCAGGCGACCGGCATCGCCCTGCCCACGGTCAGCAAGTTGCTCAAATCTCTGGCACGGGCTGAGCTCCTGACATCGACTCGCGGCACCAATGGTGGCTACCGGCTTGCACGTACCCCCCGGAAGATAAGTGCCGCAGACGTCATCGATGCCCTCGAAGGGCCTGTCTCGATTACCGAGTGCAGCGCGATCGACAGCCATTGTGACTACGAAAACGTATGCAATGTCGGTAATTCCTGGCAGCGCATTAATGTTGCTATCCGGCACGCGCTCGAAGAAGTCAGCCTGATCGACTTGTTGCGTACGAAGAGCCCGGCACCGAGTTTCCGCTTTGCCGGCGTGCCCGTAACCGTGGAAAAGAAGACTTAGGCCATGGGGACCGAGTCCGACAATCTGGAAAGCCTTGTCAATCGGCGATACGAGCACGGCTTTGTCACTGACATCGCTACCGACAGTTTTCCACCAGGTCTTGATGAGGATGTCGTTCGTGCGATTTCGGCACGCAAGAACGAACCCGAATTCATGCTTCAATGGCGACTTCGTGCGTATCGCCAGTGGCGCAAAATGCAGGAGCCCGCGTGGGCACATCTGCACTACCCACCCATTGACTTCGAATCAATCTCATACTTTGCTGCACCAAAATCGGACGACGACCGACCCAAGAGCCTCGACGAGGTCGATCCGAAACTTCTTGAAACTTATGACAAGCTTGGCATTCCATTGCACGAACGGGCCAGGCTTGCCGGTGTTGCCGTCGACGCTGTTTTCGACAGCGTTTCTGTCGCGACGACATTCAAGGAGAAGTTATCCGAGGCCGGCGTGATCTTCTGTCCGTTTTCGGAAGCCGTTGAGAATCATCCCGAACTGGTCAAGAAATACCTCGGCAGCGTTGTACCGCAGCGGGATAACTTCTACGCGACATTGAATTCTGCAGTCTTCAGCGACGGCTCTTTCGTGTATATCCCGAAAGGTGTGCGTTGCCCGATGGAGTTGTCGACCTACTTTCGTATCAACGCGGCTAACACCGGTCAGTTCGAACGGACTCTGATCATCGCGGACGAAGGGAGCTACGTCAGTTACCTCGAAGGCTGTACGGCGCCGATGCGGGACGAGAACCAGTTACATGCCGCCGTCGTCGAACTCGTGGCACTCGGAGACGCGGAAATCAAGTACTCGACCGTGCAAAACTGGTATCCGGGTGATGAGAACGGCAAAGGCGGCATTTACAACTTCGTCACCAAGCGTGGCGATTGCCGTGGTGCGAACTCCAAGATTTCCTGGACCCAGGTTGAGACGGGTTCGGCGATTACCTGGAAATATCCGAGCTGCATCCTGCGAGGTGACAATTCGGTCGGAGAATTCTATTCGGTCGCTGTCACAAACAACTATCAGCAAGCCGATACAGGCACCAAGATGATTCATATCGGTCGCAATACCAGCAGCACGATTGTTTCCAAGGGCATATCCGCCGGCCGCGCGCAGAGTGCTTACCGCGGTCTGGTTCGCGTCATGCCGCAAGCGGACGGCGCACGCAATCACACACAGTGCGACTCGCTCCTGATCGGTAAGGAATGCGGCGCACACACCTTCCCCTACATGGAAATCAAGAACCCCGGCGCGAAAGTCGAACACGAAGCTACAACGTCGAAGATCTCGGCGAATCAGTTGTTCTACTGCCGGCAGCGCGGCATTTCTGAAGAAGATGCCGTCAACATGATTGTTAATGGCTTCTGCAAGGAAGTCTTTAAGGAATTGCCGATGGAATTCGCGGTTGAAGCGCAGGCGCTTCTGAACGTCAGCCTCGAAGGTGCCGTTGGCTAAAAAACAGGTCAGGAAAAGACGATGCTCGAAATCAAAAACCTCAATGTCTCAATAGGCGACAGTCACATACTGCGCGGCCTGTCTCTCAATGTCAGCGCTGGCGAAATTCACGCGATCATGGGACCGAACGGCTCCGGCAAGAGCACGCTCGCGCAGGTGATCGCCGGCCACGACGATTACAAGGTTTCGTCAGGCACCGTTACCTACAATGAACAGGACCTTCTGGACCTGGATCCCGAAGAACGCGCACGTGAAGGGATTTTTCTCGGTTTCCAGTACCCGGTCGAAATTCCCGGAGTGAACAATGCTTACCTTCTCAAGGCGGCAGTCAATGCGAAGCGCAAACATCAGGGACTGACGGAAATCGATGCGTTCGAATTCCTGAAACTCGCCAAGGAGAAGATGGCCCTTTTGGACATGGACCCAAAATTTCTGAATCGCGGCGTTAACGAAGGATTCTCTGGCGGTGAGAAGAAGCGCAATGAGATTCTGCAGATGGCAATGCTCGAGCCAAGTCTCGCAATTCTCGATGAGACGGATTCTGGTTTGGACATTGACGCATTACGCGCAGTAGCCGAGGGCGTCAATGCACTGCGCTCCCCGGACCGGGCGATCGTATTGGTCACACATTACCAACGGCTGCTTGACTACGTTGAGCCGGATTTTGTACACGTCCTTTCGGAAGGCCGGATCGCGCGCTCGGGTGACAAGTCACTGGCGCTGCAACTCGAAGAAAAAGGCTATGACTGGGTGCGTGAGGCCGCTAACGGATGAAGTCTGCTGCCTTGTCAATCGATACACTTCGCGAGGCAATCGCAAGTTTGCCGACGAAGCACCAGGAAGACTGGAAGTACACGGACCTTTCGCCTATTGCCCATGTCGGCAATCAATGGCTGGATCGGGGTGCCGAATTTGCGTCCAGCAGCGATATCCCTGATGCCGGCCTGCAAATCCAGCAGTGGATCGACGCCGAATGGCTCGTGGTCGTAAACGGCGCGATTAACGAACAATCGCTTGCGGCCATGAATCAGCCTGGCGTCAACGTCACGCGCCGCAATGATTCAACTGGAGTTCTCGAACGCAACACACCGCTTGACGATCTGAATGCGGCACTGTCAGACGACGGCCTGTGCATATGCGTTAGTGCGAACACCGAGATAGAGAGGCCTATTGGCCTATTGATCATTGACGGCTTCGACTCGCCAGCCGGCATGTCTGCGGTACGGATCGAGATTGATTTGGCGGCGGGCAGTCAGGCCCGCTTTGTTGAGTATCACACGTCATCAGGCGCGGCGGATCACTACGCCAACTCAGTTATCAGCCTCAAGCTGGGCGACGCCTCTCGTGCAGATTACGTCCGCATTCAGGACCGTGAGAAAAATCATCATCAGACCAGCCGCATGTCAGTGAACCTGGGTTGCGACAGTGAATTCAAACATTGCGCTTTCGATTTTGGCGGCAAACTCGTTCGTAATGATCTCAATGTCGATATCGCGAATGCCGGTGCTACGGCAACGTTTGATGGCCTGTATCTCGCAGGAGGCCACCAACACATCGACAATCACACGCGCACTGACCATCGCGTCGGCCCCGCCAGGTCACACCAGGAGTATCGTGGAATCCTGACCGGTAATGCCCAGTGTGTCTGGAACGGCAAAGCCATCGTTCATGATGGTGCGGACGGGACAGATGCGGAGCAGGCTAATCACAACCTGCTGCTGTCGGCGAGCGCTGAGATCGATGCAAAGCCCGAACTCGAGATTTATGCCGACGACGTCAAATGCAGTCACGGCACAACGATCGGACAACTCGATGAGACCGCACTTTTCTATCTGCGCACTCGCGGCCTGAGCAAGCACGAGGCCATGCAGGTTCTGACGCGCGCTTTTGCGCATGCGATTGTCAGCAAATCACCGATCGATTCCTTGCACGGGGTTCTTACAGAGAAGATCGCAAATCGGCTCAGTGGTCTCATGCAAGAGGCTGACAAATGACGCACGCACAGAAGAACGAAATGCCCATCCTTGCCAGTTGCCGTCATGATTTCCCCGCTCTGCAACAGGAAGTCAACGCACATTCGCTTGTCTACCTCGACAGCGCGGCATCAGCACAACAACCATCATCCGTCATTGATGCGATCGCTCACTATCAGCGCCATGATCATGCGAACGTGCACCGGGGAGTGCATACGCTAAGTCATCGGGCCACTGATGCCTACGAGGGCGCCCGAGACAGAATACAGTCTTTCATCAATGCCGAAGGTCGCAGCGAAATTGTCCTGACAAGCGGCGCAACGGAATCAATTAACCTGGTCGCTCAAAGCTACTGCCGCCCGCGACTCAAGGCTGGTGACAAGATCCTGATTAGCCAACTCGAACATCATTCGAATATCGTCCCGTGGCAGATCGTGTGCGAGCAAACCGGTGCCGAACTCGTTGTCGCAGCAATTAACAAGCGTGGCGAACTCGACGTCGATGCGTTCGATGCGCTTCTGACTGACGACGTATGCCTGGTTGCTATCGCGCACGTGTCGAATGCGCTCGGCACGATCGTTCCAATTCGGGACATTATTCGCAATGCCAGATCGCACGACATTCCTGTACTTTTGGACGGTGCACAGGGCGTCCCGCATATGCAGATCGACGTGCAGGAACTGGGCTGCGATTTCTACGCATTCTCGGGGCACAAGATGTACGGCCCAACCGGCGTCGGTGCCTTGTATGGCCGCGAGGCTCTGCTGGATTCCATGCCACCCTACCAGGGCGGCGGAGACATGATCCTCGAGGTGTCGTTCGACGGAACGACGTTTAACGAGCTACCGTACAAATTCGAAGCCGGCACACCGAACATCTCCGGAGTAGTTGGTCTGGGCGCGGCTGTTGACTACCTGCAATCAGTCGGTCTGCCGAACATCGAGAAACACGAACAACAACTGCTTGAGTACATGACAGCAAAGCTCGAGGAAGTCGATGGTATTCGACTGATCGGTACGGCAGCCGACAAAGCCAGCGTTCAGTCCTTCATGGTCGACGACATCCATCCGCACGACCTCGGCACGATTCTCGATCATCAGGGTGTGGCGATACGCACCGGACACCACTGTGCTATGCCGGTTATGGATTTCTTTGATGTTCCCGGTACGGCACGCGCGTCGCTGGCCCTGTACAACAATACTGATGACATCGATCGACTCGTTGCGGCAATTATTAAAGCGAGGCAGATCTTCACATGATGGCTGTCGACATCAACAGTAGCGATGAAATGCGCGAATTGTATCGAGAATTGATTCTCGATCATGCACGAAGCCCGCGGCACTTCGGCAAGCTCGACGATGCAACGCACACGGCCGAGGGTATCAACCCCTTTTGTGGTGACAAATTACGATTGTTCGTGCGCCTTGATGATGACGAAGTGATAGCTGCGGTGAAATTCGAAGGTTCCGGATGTGCGATTTCAATCGCATCGGCATCGTTGTTGACTGAAATGGTTACCGACATGACAGTTGGTCAGGCGCTCGACTGTTTCGACGCGGTCACCAGACGGCTGACACGTCCCAACTACAGTAATGACAGCAACGATACAATCGACCTCGGCAAACTACGAGCGCTTGATGGCGTCCGGGAATTTCCTTCGCGCGTAAAGTGCGCGACTCTGGCCTGGCATGCTCTGAATTCGGCCATACATGGCCAATCGACAACGGTCTCAACGGAGTGAGAGGCGATGTTTGGTCACACTAACGAACCGTTTTCATTGTCGCGCGATCTCAAAGCGATCATCATTCCTGCCGGTGAGGAATTGACACTCCGCGAGGGAACGAGCGGATTTATCACCCAGGCGCTGGGCGGAAGCTTCACGGTGTACGTGGAAGGCAATCTGTTTCGCGTCTCAGGCAGTGACGCAGACGCCCTGGGCAAAGAACCGGTGCCGCCGCCCGAAGTTCCCGACAACGCCTCTGATGCCGATATCGAAGCGGTAATCTGGCGGCAACTGAAGACCTGTTACGACCCGGAGATCCCGGTCAATATTGTCGACCTTGGGCTGATTTACCGTTGCGACGTCACACCGTTTGGCAACGGTGATCGATCGGTCAGTGTCGATATGACGTTGACGGCGCCAGGCTGTGGCATGGGTGACATTCTCGTTCAGGATGCCCAGGAAAAAATCGCGGTCATACCGACCGTCACCGATGTTCGTGTACAACTGGTTTTCGACCCTCCCTGGAATCAGGGCATGATGTCTGACGAGGCCCGCCTGCAAACCGGGTTGGTGTAAACTGAGCGAAATTACGAATACAGATTTCCGTTCGATGAAGATTTTGACCCTAGTACGCCACGCCAAATCCAGCTGGAAGGACGGCAGCCTCAGTGATCGTGAACGGCCGCTAAACAAGCGCGGCAAACGCGACGCACCCGTGATGGGAAAACGTGTCGTCGAAGCCGGAATACGCCCCTCATTGATAATCAGCAGCCCCGCTGTCCGCGCCTGGACGACGGCGAAAATATTCGCCAATGCGCTGACTTATCCGGTCGAATTTCTTCAGCGTGAAGACGGCCTGTATCTCGCTTCGCTGGACAACCTGCTGGATGCAATTGCGACGCAGGACGCAGGATTCAACAGCCTGATGCTCATCGCGCACAATCCCGGACTGACCGATTTCGCGAATTACCTGGTACCGGGTCTCACCAGCAACGTGCCAACCAGTGGCGTCGTCTCAGTGGAACTCGAGTGCGATGACTGGATGCTGCACGACCGGCCGAAGACCGAACTCGTCATCTACGATTACCCGAAGAAGATCCTGTAGGAGCGCCTCTTGTGACAGCAAGTTTCCTTCAGTCCCTGGCAGAGCAAACCGATGCTCTGAAATCGCAGGGACTCTACAAAAACGAACGCCTGATCGCAGGCCCGCAACAAGCAGCCATTGATGTCCGCGCCAACGGCAACGTTCAGCATGTCCTGAACCTGTGTGCCAACAACTACCTTGGCCTCGCCAACCATCCCGACGTCATAGCTGCCGCACACAAGGCTCTGGATGAATACGGCTACGGCATGGCGTCCGTACGATTCATCTGCGGCACCCAGACCTTGCACAAGGAACTTGAACAACGCATAAGTCAGTTTCTCGGCACCGAAGATACGATCCTGTATCCATCATGCTTCGACGCAAATGGAGGACTGTTCGAGACGATTCTTGCCAAGGATGACGCCGTAATATCGGATGCCCTGAATCACGCCAGTATCATTGATGGCATCCGCCTGTCAAAAGCGCAACGATTTCGCTACGAGCACAACGACATGCGGGATTTGAACGCGCAACTCGAGGCGGCCCGGGATGCGAAAGTCAGACTTGTCGTTTCCGACGGCGTGTTCTCGATGGACGGCACTATCGCCGATCTCAATGCGATCTGCGATCTCGCCGACAAGCACGATGCGCTGACTATGATCGATGACTGCCATGCAACAGGATTCCTCGGCGAAACGGGCAAAGGCACGCACGAGTACCGCGGCACCATGGGCCGCATGGACATCATTACCGGGACGCTTGGCAAAGCGCTTGGCGGTGCATCCGGTGGATTCACATCGGGCCGGAAAGAGATTGTCGGCTGGTTGCGGCAACGTTCGCGGCCGTATCTGTTCTCCAACTCGGTCGCACCGACCATCGCCGCCTCATCGATCGCTGTTCTCGACCTGATCGAACGCGACAGCTCACTTCGCGAAAGCCTGCACGAAAACGCGCGCTATTTTCGCAGCAAGTTGACGGACAGGGGTTTTGATCTGAAACCCGGCGAACATCCGATCATCCCCGTCATGCTCGGGGATGCCAAGCTCGCGACGACAATGGCCGACAAACTGCTCGAGCGCGGCGTTTACGCAATCGGATTCTCTTTCCCGGTAGTACCGCAAGGCCAGGCACGAATCCGCACACAGATGTCTGCCGGACTGACGCGTAAACAACTTGATCGCGCCGTTGCGGCATTTACTAAAGTCGGACGTGAACTTAAGGTTATAGTTTGATGAAAGCACTAGTTAAATCAAAGGCAGAACGTGGCATCTGGATGCAGGATATCGACAAGCCTGCGGTCGGCCACAACGATGTCCTTATAAAGATACTGCGAACAGCTATTTGTGGCACCGACATTCATATCTACCAGTGGGATGACTGGGCACAACATACGATTCCGGTCCCGCTCACGGCCGGGCACGAATTTTGTGGCGAAATTGTCGAGTGTGGGATGGAGGTGAAAGGGTTCGACATCGGTGACCGCGTCTCAGCCGAAGGACATATAACCTGCGGCGTCTGTCGCAACTGCCGCGCCGGCCGCCGTCACCTTTGCATGAGCACGGCCGGCGTCGGAGTAAACCGGCCCGGCGCATTTGCCGAGTACCTGTCAGTTCCGGCGTTCAATGTCTTTAAACTGCCGAACACAATCAGCGATGACATGGCGTCCATACTCGACCCGCTCGGCAATGCGACGCACACTGCTTTGTCATTCGACCTCGTCGGTGAGGATGTCCTCATCACAGGCGCCGGCCCAATCGGCATCATGGCGGTCGCAATCGCTCGCTACGCCGGAGCACGGCACATCGTCATTACCGATGTCAATGACTACCGGCTTGGACTTGCCGCAGAAATGGGAGCGTCACGAGCGCTTAACGTGACTCGCGAGTTTATTGACGACACGATGCGCGACCTCGGTATGGAGGAAGGCTTCGATGTCGGAATGGAAATGTCCGGTAATCCAGAGGCATTTCGCGACATGCTGCGCACAATGCATCATGGCGGCAAAGTCGCCCTGCTCGGCATACCACCCGATGAGACCAGCATCGACTGGAATGAAGTGATATTTAAGGGTCTGATAATAAAAGGAATTTATGGGCGCGAAATGTTCGAAACCTGGTACAAGATGTCGAGCATGTTACAAAGTGGTCTCAACATCGAAGCAATCATTACGCACCATTACCCGATCGACGATTTCCAGCCCGCTTTCGACCTGATGGAATCAGGCCAAAGTGGCAAAGTGATCTTGCACTGGGACTGAAACGCGGAAAAGAAATTGACAAGCAGATTTCTTATGGCCACTACAACCTCATTTCTCGTAACTGATTCGGTATATCTTGCCGGCGTAGTCATCGCTTACGAGCATCGATCCATCGGCCAGTACCAGAAGATCAACCGGGCGTCCGCTGACTTTTTCACGCTTCAACCAGCCGTCGGCGAATACATCATAGGAAACAGCTGCGCCTTCCTCGATGCGAACGAGGCTTACCCGGTAACCGATCTTCTTCGAGCGGTTCCAGGAGCCATGCTCAGCAATGAAAATCTGTCCCCGATATTTCGGAGGGAACATCGTCCCAGTGTAAAATTCTATGCCTAGCGGCGCGACATGCGGCCCGAGTTTTTGCTCTGGCGCAGTGTAATCGCTGCAACTCTTGCCTTCGCCGAACTCCGGGTCAGGAATTTCGCCAGCGTGGCAGTACGGATAGCCAAAATGAAGACCCTGCTCAGGCGCACGATTGAGTTCACCCGGCGGTATATCATCACCCATCATATCTCTGCCGTTATCCGTAAACCAAAGCTCCGCAGTCTGCGGGTGCCAGGTAAAGCCGACTGAGTTGCGGATGCCGGATGCGTAGGTCTCTCTTTGAGATCCATCAGAGTTCATGCGCACTATCCGAGCGTATCCCTCTTCGCCTCTGTCACAGATGTTGCACGGGGCACCAATCGAGACATACAGCTTGTCGTCGGGCCCGAATCCGATATAACGCCAACCGTGCGTTCGGTCGCCCGGCAAGCTTATGTTGAGCACTTCCGGATCCGGCATATCGTTTAATCGGAACTCGACATTCCTGTACCGCAATATTCTTTCGATCTCGGCGACGTATAGATCACCATTATGGAATGCGATCCCGTTTGGTGTCTGGAGCCCGGAAACCAGTTCAACAACCTCTGGGTTTGCATCGCCGCGCGGCACGACAGCGTAAATGGAACTTGCGCGACGATTCCCGACGAAGATTACGCCGTTATCGCCAAGCGCCATTGAGCGGGCGTTCGGGACATCGGCGTAAACCTCAATCTCAAAACCCGACGGCAGGTCAATATCGTCAATATCTACCGATTCACTCGCACACGATTGCGAAACCAGGAAACCAGCAACCAGGAAAAGACTCGAATTAACTCTCACAGTTCACCTCGAAAAGTCATGGGGTCGGCACAAGCCAAAGTGACAAGCCCGGCCAAAATGCGATCAGAATCACAGACAGCGTCAGAATAACAAGGAACGGAAATGTTGCCGAATAAACATGCATGATCGGTTTCTCGAATCGGTAGCTCGCGATAAACAGATTCAAGCCGACCGGTGGTGTCATGTACCCGAGTTGCATTGCCGCCAGGAATACGATGCCGAGGTGCACTTCGTTCACGCCATATTGTGCTGCGATGGGCAGGATCAAAGGCACCACGAGTACGATCGCCGAAAAAATATCGAGTATCGCTCCAAGTATCAAGAGAAAGACGAGCAGCAGGATCAGGAACGAAACAGGGCTTGATACCAGGTTGGCGACGTATTCGAGCAACATCTGCGGAATACCCGCTCCTATCATGTAGTTGGTCGACGCCAGCGAGACTCCGAGAATAATCAATATGCCGCCGACCAACAGCATGGAAGAACGCATGATTCCGGGCAGTTCCTTCAACGATATCTCCCGGTGGATGACGACCTCAACGATAAGAACGTACAGGGCCGTTACCGCTGCGGCTTCCGAAACCGCCAGAAAACCGGAATAGATTCCACCAAGAACGACGAAGGGTAATGGCAATTCCCAGATCGACTCGCGCAAGGCTGCTCCGGTGGCTTTCCAGGAGAAGCTCGCCAATGGTTTGCGGTTACTGCGATTCACCCAAAGGCTCCAGGCAGACAGCATCGCGAGCATGACAAGGCCCGGCAATATGCCCGCCAGGAACAGATTATCGATCGACACCTCGGCGATGACACCATAGAGAATCAGTGGCAACGACGGCGCAAAAAGCAAACCAAGGCTCCCGGATGATGTGACAAGCCCGAGATTGAATTTATCCGGATAACCGTCATGTTTGAGCGCCGGGTAAAGGATCGCTCCGAGAGCAATAATCGTTACTCCGGAAGCACCGGTAAATGCCGTAAAGAATGCGCATGCCGCCAGGGACACGAGCGCAAGCCCACCGGGCATCCAGCCAAGCAACACGCCTGTCACACGAACCAGGCGTTTGGGTGCATCGCTTTCGCTCAATACATAACCGGCAAAAGTGAAAAGTGGGATGGCCGCCAGAAACGGCAAGTCGGCAATACTCTGAATCTCCAGCGCCATGTTCATCAGGTCGGTTTCATCACTCTGAAACCCCAACATGGCGCTTGTAGCAATGATTGCAAACAACGGCGCGCCGAGTATGGCCAGCAAGATCAGGATGACACTCAGAATAATCATCCTGTCGTGTCCTCATCTTCGCCGAAAATCATCCCCCGTGCTTTTTTCAAAGCCAGAACAACGAACCGATAACTAATCAGGACAAATGCCACAGGAACGACGATGTGGGCAATCCATGCCGGCGTATCGACCAGGACCCGATCTTCGAATTCGATTTCCAATTGAAGGTAACGCCATGCGTGCCATGCGATAACGGCACAAACGGCAGCGGCAAAAACATCAACCAGCAGGCGCGTCGTATTGATGAGCCATTGCGGCAGCAGGTGTGACAGCGCATCGATACGGATATGCCGGTCGTCGCGGCAAGCGGCGACCGAGCCGATCATCGCGAGCCAAAGCACCATGAGCTTCAGCACTTCATCCGCCCAGATGATGCCAGTCTGAAAAACTTCCCGAAGAACGATCTGACCGACAGCAAGTACAATCATGCTGCTGAGCATCGTCACCAGGGCAACGTTTTCAAGCAGCCGACCAAATCGGTCGAGTCTGGAAAGAACGCCGGAAAGGCTCGGCGACACGCCTAGTTTCCTGCTTCGCCTGCGCTACCGCTACGGTATTCCTGTACGTACTGCATCATTTGGTCATAAAGATCGAGCGAATACACTCCCTTCTCCCCCATATCACGGTTTGATTGCCGGAGGACATCGCGAATTTTCGCAATTTCCTGATCATCGGGCACCACACTTTCGATGCCGCTGTTCAACAGCGCATCAAGGGCTTCCTTGTTATCGACCAGGTTGACTTCGTCGAAGTGAGCATAGATCCGGGTCATGACCTCAGAGACTATCTCTTGGTCCGCGGCACCGATTCTGTTGAACGCCTTGATATCAACCGCCATCATGCCCATCGTGTAAACAAGCGGCATGTCGGTAACGAATTTGACCTTCGTGTGCCACTGCAAGACCAGCGCGCCGATGGGCGACATGGCGACGATATCAATCAACCCGGTCTGGAGACCCGTCAATACGTCCGTTAGTGGCAAAGTTACCGGTGATAGTGACAAAGCCTTCATCGAGGCATAACTGATCGTGTCGCCTTCCGGCACCCAGACGCGTTTGCCTTTGAGGTCATCGAGTCCACGGACCGGCTCGTTTGACATGATGATCGCGAAGCCTGTCGCAGCGAAACCAAAACTGACAAAGCCCGCCTCCTCGAGGCCGTCTTTGAGCGCCTGATCGAGACGGCTTCGCACGTACGCCGCTTCTTCCTCCGACTCAAAGGTCATCAGCAATCCGTACAGATTGATCTCTGGATATACTTTCTGCAGCGCCGACGGGAGGAATGCTCCACCGTGCAGGTTGCCAATGCGAATCTTGCCCAGCACCTTGGTGTCATTGCCCATCACACCGCCACCGTAGTACTTGATCTGCACCCTGCCGTCTGTTCTCTCCTTGATTTCGTCTGCACCGGCACGCATGGCTTGCATCCACTCGGTGCCTTCAGGGGCAACCGTAGCGATTTTCAATACCGCCGCGTCAGACACCGCGCTGACCAGCAGGGCCAGGACTATGAGGACATATTTCTTCATTGAGTTACCGTCCATGTCAGAAGTAATCGTCCGCCACAGCCTGCATGTTCAGGGCTTCTTCCTGTGCAAGAACGTTGGTCAGCGTCAGACCATCCGCATACGGGCTGGCCTCGAGCACTTCGTTTACGAGTTGATCGTGCAGTTCCCTGTCGTACAGCAACTTCGCATAAGCTTTTGCGAATTGAATCTTGGCGCCGAGATCCCGACCTGCCGACATCGCGATGGCCTTTTCAAAATGAATCCGTGCTTCCTCGGGTTTACCGCCGAGGGCCGGTGGTCTTAGTGTCAGGATGATCCCGAGGTACATGTGCGCAGCACTTTCCGCGGAATCTCCAGCAATTTCCAGATAACGCTTGACTAGGGCCTCGGCCTGCGGAAATTCTGCACGCGCATTCCAATCGGAACTATGCGCATCCAAATATGCAAGCGTTGCGAAGCTATAAGAGTACACAACTTCAGCGTGCTGTTCGGTGAGACCATCGAGGGTCGCAACGAAGTCCTCGTAGTTCATTTCACGCCAATCGCACGAGGCAGAGTAAGTTTCACACATTGCTTTTAGCCCGTACCTGCGCGCCCGCGACGTCAGCCGCGATGCTCTGACTTCGTCTTCTGCGAACACAAATCCGTAGGATGCGTAGAGCTTTGCCGCAGCCCCTAGCATGTTCGGATCGTCGGGGCTACCTTCGACGAAACTGTCCATCAGGAGCAAGTACGACGGCATTCCTGCACGCACGGTCTCAGGATCATCCTGATTGAGCATGGCACGGGAAAGATTGTCAGCCAGATCGGTAGCTGCATTGGATATTAGTGACGCACAGCCCGGCGCCGCCGATACTGTCAGCAACAACAGCAGCGCCCAAATATTGCGTTCTTGCAGAATAGGTCTCATGCCACGAAAGACCCGCCTCCGAAGCGTTAGTTCAGCCCAAGTATCCCATACTTGCAGCTGGCGACCGAGCAACGCTAGATTTTTTCCTTGATACGCGCAGCCTTGCCGGTACGCCCACGCAGGTAGTACAGCTTGGCACGACGTACATCACCGCGACGCTTCACAGTAAGGGAATTGACGACCGGGCTGTACGTCTGGAAAACGCGTTCGACGCCTTCTCCGTGCGAGATCTTGCGAACTGTGAATGACGAATTGAGGCCGCGATTACGTTTTGCGATCACAACACCTTCGAAAGCCTGCAGGCGCTCGCGAGTGCCCTCTTTGACTCTAACCTGGACGATAACGGTGTCTCCCGGAGAAAACTCGGGTATTTCCTTGCCCATCTGTTCCTGTTCGATCGCTTCGATTACTTTATTCATGTCTTTAATACCCGGGTCGCGCTCAGGGCTGACCCTGTTCTTTCAAAAATTCATCCAGCAACTTGCGTTGCTCTTGATCCAAATCCAACTTATCTACCAGGTCAGGGCGTCGCAAGAAACTACGTCCCAACGCTTGCTTGTAGCGCCAGCGTGCGATGCGCGCATGGTCGCCGGACAACAACACCTCCGGCACGCGTCGTCCAGCAACACTCTCTGGACGCGTGTAATGCGGGTGGTCAAGCAGGCCATCCATAAAGGAGTCCTGTGTTGCCGACTCATCGTCACCGAGTACACCCGGTAACAACCGCGTTACAGCATCAATTACTGCCATCGCAGCAATCTCGCCTCCGGACAAGACGAAGTCACCTAACGACAACTCCTCGTCCACCTCATTCTCGATCAGCCGCTCGTCGATACCTTCATATCTACCGGCCAGCAGAATAAAGCCCTGCATGCCTGACAAGCGCCTGGCCGTGGCCTGATCGAACACCTTGCCCTGCGGCGACAGGCAAATTACCGGACATCCTTCAGATAGTCTGTCCTTTGCCGCACCTATGGCCTTTGCGGTCGGTTCATATTTCAGAACCATGCCGGGGCCACCGCCGTAAGGCCGGTCATCGACCGTGCGGTGGGCGTCTTCGGTGAAGTCGCGGGGATTCTCGCAGTGCAACAACAACAATTGCCGTTCCACCGCGCGCCGGACGACGCCGTACTCGCCAACCTGACCTACCAGTTCCGGAAATATACTGACAACCTCAATGTGCATGATGTCAGTCCCATTCCCAATCGACGCTGATTACTCCTTTTACGAAATCCACGTCGAGAATCACTTTATCGGCGATAAACGGTATCAACCGCTCTCGCTTTCCTTCGGTCACCAACACATCGTTGGCGCCGGTTTCCATCAGATACGCGACTCGGCCAAGTTCGGTTCCGTCGCGATTTACAACCTGCAGACCCTCGAGGTCAGCCCAGTAATAGCTACCGTCCTCGGCTTTAGGCAGATCGTTCCGAGCAATTGCTATGTCACATCCAACCAGTTCAGCCGCCTGATCCCGGTCTTCAACTCCCTCGAGCTGCGTTACCACCAACTTGCCGTGCCGCTTGCCTGCAGCGACCGAAGTGGCTTGCCACGACCCACTCTTTTTCAAGAGCCAGCGATCGTAGTCAATTATCGCTTCACGCGGCTGGGTGTATGAAAACACCTTGACCCAGCCCTTTACTCCAAAAAGGCCGGATATTCGGCCTAGCAGTACCGGCTGTTCCTGTTCGTCGATCAGTTGCTGGCCTGAGCCTTACGGTGAGACTTCAACAGGGAGGCAACACGGTCGGAGGGCTGAGCGCCCTGACCGATCCAGTAATCCACGCGCTCTACATCGATGCGCAGATTCTCCTCATGGTCCTTGCCTAACGGATTGAAGTAACCCAGCCGTTCAATATACCGGCCGTCCCGACGATTGCGACTGTCGGTAACGACCAGGTGATAAAAAGGATGTTTTTTCGCGCCCGCGCGCGAAAGACGAATACTAACCATTAATTTTCCGTTAAAAATGCGTGACAGGCGGACATGCCCACGCTCGAGACTAGCCCGAGTAGGTTGCGCATTGTACCGGTTTCAGATCAAATGTGAAGCGTTTTCGCGACGAATAATACCAGTAATTTCCGTGGCTTAGCGCATTTCAGGCGGCATACCGCCGCCAGGCATGCCGCGCATCATCTTTTTCATGCCGCCGCGGGACATTTTTCGCATCATTTTTTCCATTTGGGTGAACTGTTTGAGCAGGCGATTGACATCCTGGACCTGAAGTCCCGAACCCGCGGCAATACGCTTTTTTCGCGATCCATTGATCGTTTTCGGGAAGCGCCGTTCGCCCGGCGTCATCGAATTGATGATCGCGACCTGACGTTTGAGATTTTGCTCGTCGGCACTGTCCTTGAGTGTGGCGGCATTAACGTTACCCGGTAGCGGCAATTTCTCGAGCATCGCAGCCATGCCGCCCATATTCATCATCTGCTCGAGCTGATCTTTGAGATCCGACAGGTCGAAACCACGGCCCTTCTTGATCTTACTGGCGAGTTTTTCGGCCTTGTCCTTGCTGACCTTGCCCTCGATTTCCTCGACCAGCGACAGCACGTCGCCCATGCCGAGAATTCGCGAGGCCATCCGATCTGGATGGAACGCCTCGAGAGCATCGACCTTTTCACCAACACCGAGAAACCGAATTGGCTTGCCTGTAATTTCGCGCACCGATAGCGCAACACCGCCCTTTGCGTCGCCGTCGGCCTTGGTCAATACCACACCGGTCAGTGGAAGACTTTGATCGAAAACCGTGGCTGCATTAACCGCATCCTGCCCTGCCATGCAATCGACGACGAACAGTGTCTCAATGGCCCCCGACTTCGCGTGCACGGCGACCACTTCCTGCATCATCTCTTTGTCTATATGGAGCCGCCCCGCCGTGTCGATGATCAGGACATCAGCACTAGAGCGGCGCGCCTCATCGAGCGCTCGATCCACAATATCGACAGGCTTGTCGTCGGTACTGCTCGGGTGATGCAGTGCTCCAACCTCCCGGGCCAGCATTTCGAGTTGCAGGATTGCCGCCGGTCTGTACACGTCGACGCTAACCAGCATCACGCGCTTTTTATCCCTGTCGATCAGTTGTTTGGCGAGTTTCGCCGCCGTTGTTGTCTTGCCGCCACCTTGCAGACCGGCCAACAGGACAACGACAGGTGGCTGTGCCTTGAGGTCGATTGGAGCATGTTCATCACCGAGAATGCGGACAAGTTCGCCATGGATGATCTTTACGAGTGCCTGTCCCGGCGTAAGACTGGTGCTGACCTGCTCGCCAATAGCCCTCTCGCGAATACGATCGATAAACGACTTTACGACGGGCAATGCGACGTCGGCCTCCAAAAGCGCAAGCCGAACCTGACGCAATGTATCCTTGATATTGCTTTCCGTGATGCGGCCCTTGCCGGAAAGGCTTCGGGCGGCCTCGGAAAGTCTGCTGCTCAGGTTGTCAAACATGCCGCGAATACTAGCACTGTTATGCGAGCCCGCTCCGGCGGGCGACACCATCACACGGCTTACGATCCCGGGGGCTTTCGCACCCTCATGGCTCCCTACGGTCCGCTTTACTTCGGATGCTGAAAGCCCCCACGCTCGAAAGCCCTACGATCTCTGAGAGGACCGCGGGTGGGATCTTTTTTTTCGGAAGTAAAGCGCAGCGCAGCGAGCCATTCTGAAAAAAAATGATGCCAGCTGCGGATCCGTGTAGTTAAGTCGACGGCCGCAGAGGTGGGTCGCTACGGGTGAAGGCTATACGGTAAGGACCGTCCCGAGTGACAACATTCGAATGTTCTTCCCGGGCGCAGCCTTGGTGACCTGTTCGAGAATCCGGTCTTCTTCGCCTGGTTTCATGCCCGTCAACCAGATGTCCGGTTTATGGCGCAGTCGTTGGAGGTCGCTGGCCAGGGTTCGCGGACAGTAATGACCCGATTGTGTCGCCAGTTGTTCCATCTCGTCCGGGAACGATACTTCGATAACCAGCACTTTGAGATGATCGCAGGCGTTCAGGACCGGCCAGAGTGTTTCGTTGGTTTTTGTATCGCCACTGACCGCGAAGGCGCCACCCGAATTCTGCACCGTATACCCCAGTGTTGGCACAGTGTGCATAACGTCAACAGCGTAGAAGTCGCGATGCTTGATGGTGATCGTGTCCCCGGGACTGCAAACTCTGTAGCGCATCATTGGATTCTCGGGGGACGGCAGCTTCGCAAAGTCCGGCCAGATCACTCCGTTGAACAGATGATTCTGCAGCGCCCGCAGGGTTTCCTCACGCGCATACACTGTGAGTGGCTCGGAGAAATTCTCGTCGAATACAGAATCCGCGAGCATCGGCAAGCCTGCAATATGGTCGAGATGCGCATGCGTCAGGAAAACGTGGCGAATCGAGTCAATATCGTCGAGCGCAATGTCGCCGATGCCGGTTCCGGCATCTATCAGGACATCGTCGTCGACCAGCATCGCCGAGGTACGAGATCCGGCGCCAATTCCACCACTACAACCCAATATTTGAATACGCATGATGTTGGGGTTCTATTGCACTTCACGCTGTGGGATGATTCGTTCAGCGGAACGTTAGGTGAAGCACTGGCCGGTTTCTGTGTCTCAAATCACAATTCTATTGCTGTACCTGTTGGCGGCCATCGCTTTCGCGATGTCACGACTGCCAAACTACGCAGCTCGTATGCAGCCATTACTCATCGCTGCCGTCAGTTTTGTCGCGGCAGGACTGATGCTGCACGGGCAGGAGTTGTACGTCGAAATCTACCAGGCGACCGGTTTGCGGTTGTCAATTGCCAGTGCAGCGTCGCTTATTGGCCTGCAACTGGCGTTAATCGGCCTTCTCGGTGCCCTGGAGCCCACGCTGCGAGGTATGACGGCAGGGCTGCTGCTGCTCGCTTCTGTAGCGATGATTCCGATGGGTCTGCAACCTGCGGCCGCCGTCACGACCGAGTTAACGTGGCAGTTACGGGCACACATATTGACTGCATTGTTCGCGTACGGATTGCTGACCGCCGGCGCTATTGTTGCCATCTACGCATTGATTCAGGACCGGCGCCTTCGGGCCGGTAAATTGACCTCGGGAAATCAGCTGTTCGCGCCGCTCGAGACGACCGAGAAGATGTTATTCGGCGTTGCCGCCACAGGATTCTCCGGTCTGCTGCTGGCTGTAGTGTCAGGCTTCGCGTTCGTTGAAGATCTGTTTGCCCAGCACCTGGCACACAAGACCGCATTTTCGCTTCTGGCATTGTTGCTTTTTGGCGTACTGATTGCAGGCCGCCTGTTTGCCGGATGGCGCGGCAAGCGCGCCGTCTATCTCTACCTGTGGGGATTCGTATTTCTGTGCCTGGCCTATTTCGGCAGTCGTTTCATTCTCGAGGAATTGCTTGGTCGAAGTTGGGGCTGAGCCCCGATTTACGGTAATGAGACATGATTTCTTGACAGCCTGCGGCGGTCCTGCTGAACTGAGCGGGTAGCGGTTCTCAACGGAGGTGGCCTTTCCTTGGGCGACGATGTTCCCCTATCGGCCCTAATCGGGTTGCTCGTCACATTACTTGTCCTTTCCGCGTTTTTCTCAGGCTCGGAAACGGCGCTTATGAGCCTGAACCGCTACCAGCTGCGCCACAAGGCCCGCGCAGGACATCACGCTGCCAAAATCGCCGAACAGCTCCTGCAACGCCCCGATCGACTGATCGGTCTGATCCTGCTCGGCAACAACCTCGTCAATTTCTCCGCCGCCTCCCTTGTTGCGATCATCGCTTTAAAGATCGGCGGACAACCGGCCGTCGCCCTCGGTACATTGATTCTCACGCTCGTCGTGCTGATCTTCGCCGAAGCGGCGCCCAAAACCCTGGCCGCGATGCACCCCGAACGCCTGGCTTTCCCGGCGGCGATAATTTACTACCCGCTGCTGAAAATCACGTATCCCATCGTCTGGCTGACGAACTTCGCCTCCAATGGCGTTCTCTATGTACTCGGTGTGCGCGATCGTGACGCGCATCTGCATGCGCTAACTCGTGAAGAACTGCGTACGATCGTCCACGATGCCGGCGACCGTATTTCCAGCCGCTATCGACAGATGCTCATCAGTATCCTCGATCTCGAGAAAGTCACGGTCGACGACGTCATGGTGCCGCACAACGAAATAAATGGTATTGATCTGGACGACGAGCCAGGGAAGATCGAACGGATAATCAACGAGAGCGAGCACACACGTCTACCGGTTTTTCGCGACAACATCGATGAAGTCATCGGCATCCTGCACATGCGTCGGCTTGCAAATCTCCCGCAGCGCTCATTCGAACAGGATGCACTGACCGAGCTTCTCGACGAAGCCTACTTTGTACCAGAGGGCACACCGCTAAGCACACAGCTCGTCCAGTTCCAGCGACGGCGCAAACGCATCGCTCTCGTTGTTGACGAATACGGTGACATCCAGGGATTGGTCACGCTCGAGGACATTCTTGAAGAAATCGTCGGCGAGTTTACGACCGATCCAGCTGATGAAGTTGACGATGTCATTGGAGAAGGGGGCAACACATGGCTGGTCAATGGTGCAGCCAATATTCGCGAGCTCAATCGGTCGCAGAACTGGGAGCTGCCGACCGACGGGCCGAAGACGATCAACGGCCTGATACTCGAGTATCTTGAAACGATTCCCGTTCCGACAAGCTGCGTGAAGATCCACGGCTATCCGATCGAAATTATAGAAACGGATGACAACCGTATCCGTACGGTCCGAGTCGGACCTCGAGTATTAGAGCCGGAGAAAACTGCCTAGAACGCCTCGTCGAGCGCTTCACTAATGCGTTTCACGCCGATTACTGTGATTCCCGGCGGAGATTTTTTGGGTACATTGCCGTGTGGAACCAGCGCGTGACTAAATCCCTGCTTCGCGGCCGCCGCAATTCGCTCTTCACCGAAGCGCACGGGTCGAATCTCGCCGGCAAGGCCGATTTCGCCGAAACTTACGAGACGCTCACTGCACGGCTTGTCACGATAACTCGAGACGATCGCAAGGAGTGCCGGTAAATCCACGGCTGTCTCACTGATGCGAAGTCCACCAACCACGTTCACAAAAACGTCTTCAGGACCCAGCGCGAGACCGCCATGCCGCTGCAATACGGCGATAAGCAAAGCAAGGCGATTTTGGTCTATGCCAGCCGCCAGTCGTTTTGGGTACGTCGTATTACCGTCGGCAACGAGGGCCTGTATTTCGACCAACAACGGACGGCTGCCTTCCCAGGCGGTTGATACGATGCTGCCAGGTTCCGTCACGGATTCGCGTGACAAGAAGATTGCGGACGGGTTACTGACCTGACGAAAACCCGTCTCTGTCATCCCGAAAACACCCACCTCACCGCTTGCGCCAAAACGGTTCTTGACCGATCGAATCAGCGTGTAGCGACTTCCAGGGTCACTTTCGAAATACAACACGGTGTCCACCATGTGTTCGACGACGCGGGGACCAGCGATCGCTCCTTCTTTGGTTACGTGACCGATAATGAATACAGACACCTCATTTTGCTTTGCAAACTGCACGATGCGGCCAACGCACTCTCTCAATTGAACGATTGATCCCGGTGCCGATGGCAGGTCTCCGCTTGCCATCGTCTGGATTGAATCAATAACCAGGATTTTCGAACCACTCTTTCTGACTTGCTCTAGCACATGCTCAAGTGAGGTTTCGGCCAGCAATTGCAGCTTCGGCGACTCGAGCCCCAGTCTCTGCGACCGCTGTCCGATCTGCCGCAGTGATTCCTCGCCGGTGGCATAGAAAACCGCCAGATCACGCGAGAGGTTTGCCGATACCTGTTGCAGCAACGTCGATTTTCCGACACCCGGATCGCCACCTAGCAAAACAACAGCCCCGGGAACGACTCCGCCTCCCAGGACCCGATCGAACTCGGCGAATCCCGACTCGTGCCGATATCCCAGATCGTCTGGCAGTGAATCCAGACTCGCCGCCACGTTGCCAGCATCTTTTGCGGGTTTTGACGCGGCAATTCGGGTCTGGGCAAGTGTGTTCCATGCTGCACAGTCCGGGCATTGTCCCACCCACTTGACGCTGTAAGCGCCACACTCCGTGCATACGTAAGCAATTTTTGCCTTGGCCATTCTTAACTTATTGTTTTATAAAGAATTTTATGTGTTGTAGGGCGTGACATTTGCGAATTCCGGACCTGCATCACATTACTTCGCTCCCGGAGGCCAATGATAGCACCGCTTTCGGGGCCGTTTATTACATAAAAATGCCAACCCTATCTCATTACAAAGGCTTGCCTTTTCCTATACTTTCAGCCTTGAAAAGGGATTTGCTCTCGTTGAACCAGGAACAAAAACAGAAGCGTAATCGGCTAATAGCGTTGAGTTTTGTCAGCGTGCTGCTGTTGCTTGTGTATGGCCCGATGGCGCAATGGTTCGTTGCAGCCGATCGCGTTTTGTACGATCAACTCGCCTCACACGTGCCGAATCAGCCTTTGGACGACGCTGTCATCGTCAGTGTTGATATGTCCAGGATCGACGCTGAAGACATAATGGACACGTACGGCGAGATTATCGCCGTCCTGAGCCAGTCCAAGGTCAGACGTATCATATTGACCGAGCCACCGATGATAGCCGACACCGATAATTTGCCGGGCTGGGCTGTGACAATGAACAATACGGTACCGGTATACGCACCGACACGTCATCGTTTTGCTGATCTCGTCAGTCGCGACGGCTTCGTGAACATTAGTGTTGATAGCGACGATGTTTTACGTCGTTCCGAGTTATGGCAGCTCAATGATGGTGTCATGTCACCTTCCCTACCCCTTGCGGTCGCCTTCGACAATGAGAGCGTGAGTTCCAGTCACCGCATGTCTAGTGCCGAAGACGCGATCTACCTCTCGAGCTATGCGGAGTTGCCGCGTGTCGAGGTAGCAGATCTGTTGAACCCGGATACCGACAAGTCAGCTCTGGCCGGCGTGACGGTTTTCGTCGACTCGTCACCCGCTCTCATTGGCGCTGCCGCAATGTTGCCATCAGGTCAGCTGGTCACAATATCGGAAATCACAGCGACACTGCTTGCCGATGTGGAAACTGATCGGACGATCGGTGCGCCGTCGTGGGTCGGTGCGATGGAATGGCTCGCACCCGTACTGCTGGCAATCGTTGCCGTGCTTTTCATGCCGGACCGCTCGCGCAAGGACATCGCCGTTCTAGCCGGGGTTGTGATCGTCTTCCTGCTGTTGGTGGAGACATTGCTTCTTTATGTACTTCACGTCCGCATGGACCTTGGTCGCCCGACCCTGATTTTCGCGGGAGTCGCAATATTGAGTGTCTGGCTCGTCGGCGACGAAACGAGGGAGCTCAAGGACGCGTTCAAGAAGGGCAACGATTTTCTCTCAGCCGGTCGTCTTGAACCGGCGTTTGCGGAGCTCCGACGTTGTCGGCCTTCCGAAACTGTTGCAACAGTCATGTACAAACTATCGCTTGCCTTTGAAAACCAGGCGAAACCGGAACGCGCTGAAGCAGTCCTCGATTGGATGAAACGCACCCAAGGAACTCCGGTCAGCAGGGCGACAGGGCTGCAGGAGGCCAGTAGCGGTCCGAAGCGCTTGGGAAGGTATGTCATCGAACGCCGCATCGGACGCGGTGCGATGGGAGCTGTCTACCTCGCGAAAGACCCGCGCATCAATCGGCCAGTTGCCTTGAAGGCCATTCCGATCGAAAAAGAATTCGAGGACGAGGAACTCAAGGAAGCCAGGATACGCTTCTACCGTGAGGCCGAGTCTGCAGGGCGTCTTGCGCACCCCAATATTATTACCGTTTTCGATGCCGGTGAGGATAAAGGACTTGCGTACATTGCGATGGAGTTCGTACCAGGCTTCCCTTTGACGAAATTCACGGATCCGACAAAGTTGCTCGCCCCGAAGCGGGCGCTCGAGCTGTGTGCATTGACTGCTGATGCTCTCGATTACGCCCACAATCAGGGTGTAATCCACCGCGACATCAAGCCCGCGAACCTGATGTACAACCCGAAAGAAGGCTTGCTCAAGATTACAGACTTTGGTGTCGCACGTATGACGGACAACAACAGCACGAAGACGGGCATTGTGCTCGGCACGCCGATGTACATGTCACCCGAGCAACTTGGTGCGGAGAATCTGACAGGCCTCTCGGACTTGTTTTCGCTTGGTGCTACTCTATACGAATTATTGGCAGGAGAAGCGCCGTTCAAGGCCAAGAATATTGCAGTGCTAATGACAAAAATTACTACTGAAACCGCGGCACCTATTTCGCAAAAGCGCGCGGGAATGCCGCCGAGCATCGACGCCGTTTTGGCCAAAGCACTTGCCAAACGCCCCCAAGATCGGTTTTCCTGTGGCGCGGAAATGGCGATCGCATTACGTAACTGTGCCAGATTCTCGTAGATTGGAATAGGAAGATCAGTATTGCAATGATGAGCCTGCGCGGAAAAATTGACTTCGCTGAACGTACTGACACGGGTCGTGTACGTGATCACAACGAAGATGCCATCGGATCGGATCCCGAGATCGGTCTGATGGTGCTAGCCGATGGCATGGGCGGCTATAACGCCGGCGAAGTAGCCAGTGGAATTGCTGTGCAGATCGTTTCAGAGCTGGCGACAGAGGGCGCCGGACGCGAGAATCGCGACGAAATCGATCCACACAGTAGCCTCATGCGGCAGTCTATCGTACTGCGTGACGCCGTCTACCGGGCCAACAAGATCATCTTTCAGACTGCTCAGAGCCAGACCCATTGTGAAGGCATGGGGACGACCATCGTCGCCTGCATGTTCTACGACAACAAGGTCTCGATCGCTCATGTCGGCGACTCAAGAGCGTACCGTCTGCGGGGTGGTTCTTTTGAGCAAATAACGATGGATCACTCGCTGTTACAGGAACTCGTCGATCGTGGCTTTTACTCCGTTGAGGAAGCGCAACAGTCGACGAATCGCAATTACGTGACCCGGGCGCTGGGCGTAGAGCCGACCGTGGAGGTCGAGGTTCACGAATACGAGGTGCTCCCGGACGACCTCTATCTGCTGTGCTCAGACGGTCTGCCGGATATGGTTGAAGATGAAGATATTCACTTAACTATCAGCACTTTTAATGCTAGTCTTGATATCGTTGGTAAGCAATTGATTGAATTGGCAAATGACCACGGTGGACGGGACAATGTGTCGGTCCAGTTAGCCCAGGTCATCACCCCATTCGCAGCCAGGAAGGGCCTGTTGGTCAAGCTTGCTAACTTGTTCCGATCATGAGGGTGCAGGGATTAGGAGATTGTTGGGTACTGGAGCGATGCGGCTGCCATGCAGTCGGCTTTTCTCTTGTCGACTGAATCCTGTTTTGAATTGGTTTCACTGAGAACGGTGACATGGCGCGGTTAATTCTTAGTCTGGACAGTCAGGTTCTGGCCGAATACAACATGAAGAAAGAGCGTTACACGATCGGGCGCCTGCCCGAAAATGATGTGCGCATCGACAATCCGGCCGTTAGTGGCCATCACTCACTGATCATCAACATTCTTAATGATTCTTTCCTCGAGGATCTCAACAGCACCAACGGCACTTACGTCAATGGCAAGCTGATCAAGAAACATGCATTGCAGCACGGCGATGTCATCACTATCGGTCATCATCAGCTGCGCTTTTCCGATCAGCACGCAATTGAGAGCGACCAGGACGAGTTTGAGAAGACGATGGTCATACCATCGGGCCAGGAGAATGCCGACCAGCTCGCAAAGGCCGAGCAAGCTGCCGACGCAGCCGCGGCTGCCATGCGCGATGCAGATGCTGCAGTGAAACAGGACGCGGACGCGGCTGCCATGCGCGATGCAGGTGCTGGAGTGAAACTGGACGCGGACAGGGCTGCGCCTGTGGCAGCAGAGCCGAAGGCCGAGCCATTGCGCCAGACGGTGTCGCTAGACCAATCTGCTCTCTCAGAAACAACTGCCGGCATTGATCCGGGTTCAGCGCCTGACGTGCTGCCGCTGGCTAAGCTCAAGGTCCTGAGCGGCTCGTTTGCCGGCCGTGAGCTTGAGCTGACCAAAACACTTACAACGCTCGGACGACCCGGCGTACAGGTCGCTGCTATAACGAGACGAGCCGAGGGTTACTACATCGTGCACGTCGAATCAGGCAAGGAAGGTGATTTCCCGCTGGTTAATGGACAGCCGACCGGCGCGGGAGCAAGAAAGCTGATCGATAATGACATCGTGCAGCTGGCTGGCGTTAAGATGGGGTTCTACGCGGGCTAAGAGCATTATTGGAGCGCTCCGAGGAGTGCTCCAACGGTGATTTAATCGACTATTTCTGAAACTTCGCGGTGCGTGACGCCGCAGACGAGTTCATACGGTATCGCATCGGCCCACGGTGCAATCTCCTCGATTGGCAGATCCTCACCCCACAGCGTGGCGATATCACCTACTTTGTCCGCCGCACTTTCGCCAAGATCGACCGCAATCATATCCATCGAGACATTGCCGATCAGCGGCACGCGCCGTCCGTTGAGCAAAACCGGTGTACCTGTTCTGAAGTGGCGTGTGTAGCCGTCACCGTAACCTGCTGAAATGATTCCAAGCACGCTATCGGCCTGGCACCGATATCGACCCTTGTAGCCGACACGAGCACCTTCGAGAAGCGGTTTGATTGCTATCAACCGTGCCTCGAACTGCATAACCGGCCTCAAACCTAAGTCGACGCCGTTGCGCCCTGCGAAGGGAGACACACCGTACAATGCCAAGCCAGGTCGAATCCAGTGATCTCCCTCGAAGCCCAGGTTCTCCTGCGCATTGGCAAGCTGGGGCCAGCCCAAAGCTCCAGGCGTGTTGGCGACGCTCACTGCACCGTTAAACCCATTTGCGACGACCCGAAAACGCTTGAATTGATCCGCAGTCATTAAGTTGTCGAGCTCATCGGCACTTGCAAGATGTGACATCAGACGCAATTCACCGACCGCGGCACAGGAGCGCAGCCGATCGAGCAATGAATCTGCCTTCTCAGGTGGAAAACCCAGTCGGTTCATCCCGGTATCAATCTTCAACCATACTGTGGTTTCGGCGGCGTTGGCGGCCTCAAGCAATTCGATCTGCTTAACGCAATGAACGACGATCTCAAACCCGCGTAACATCGCCTCGCTGAGTTCACGCGGCGTGATTGCCCCCGCTAACAGCACTATCGGCTTGTCGATGCCTGACTCATGCAGGTGCACGGCTTCTGGCAGACGTGCCACCGCAAACGCATCGACATCGCCAAGGCTCCTGGCAACCGCTTGCATGCCGTGACCGTAGGCATTGGCTTTGATGACCGCCATGACTTTCGCGTCAGGAACGGCCTCGCGTATAACTCTCAGGTTTTTTTTGAGCGCGCCGAGCCGAATGAGCGCTCGTGCCCCGAATGTCACGGATAGGCCTGGTCCGCGTAGGAATCAGGCACCCAGTTCTCGAATTTCGTGTATCGCCCGACGAATGTCAGCGGGAAATCGCCAATCGGTCCATTACGTTGCTTGGCGATCGCGATATCGGCAATACCCTTGCGCGGTGTGTCCTGGTTATAGACCTCTTCGCGGTAAATGAAGAGGATCAGGTCTGCATCCTGCTCGATCGCACCCGATTCGCGCAGATCAGACATAACCGGTCGCTTGTCGGTTCGTTGCTCGACACTTCGGTTCAGTTGCGACAAAGCAATAATCGGCAAGGAAAGCTCTTTGGAGAGAGCTTTCAGCGAGCGGGAGATTTCGGAAATCTCGGTCGCTCGGTTTTCCTTGCTACCGGGCACAGCCATCAGTTGAAGGTAGTCCACCACAATCAGACCAAGCCCATGTTCGCGCTGCAAGCGGCGGGAACGTGCGCGTATCTCTGTCGGTGATAGTGACGGCGTATCGTCAATAAAGATCGGCGCCTCCGACATAAGCTGCACGGCCGTATTGATTCGTGACCAGTCTTCGTCCGGAAATCGCCCGGTCCGCAAGTGGGTCTGATCCACTCGCCCGAGCGACGAGATCATCCGAAATGCCAGCTGTTGTGACGGCATTTCCATCGAAAAAATTGCCGTCGGAACTTGTGAACCAATCGCGGCGTTCTCCGCAATATTGACGGCCAATGTCGTCTTGCCCATTGACGGACGGCCAGCGACAATAATCAGCTCACCGGGCTGCAGTCCTGCCGTTAACTTATCGAATTCATTAAATCCGCTTGAGATTCCGGTGATATCACCATCGGACTGGTGCAGTACATCAATGCGATCTACTGCCTCGGGCAAAATATGCTTCAGCGCTTTGAAACCCGAGCGTCCACGCGAGCCCGACTCAGCGATTTCGAAAACGAGACGTTCGGCCTCATCGACGATTTCGGAGGCAGTGCGACCATCGTTGGTAAAAGCAGCGCCACTGATTTCGTTGCCGGCGGTGATAAGCAAACGCAGCATCGAGCGCTCACGCAGAATCTTGGCATAGGACCGTGCATTTGCTGCACCGGGTGTCTCATTTGCCAGGGAAGCCAGGTACTCGAGCCCGCCCGCTTTCTCGAGGTCGCCACGATTATCGAGGCATTCTGACACGGTAACGACATCACAGGGATCAGCATTTTCAGCCAGGTCGGCTATCGCTGCAAAAATTAGTTGATGGTCGCGGCGATAGAAATCGCTCTCCGAAACGATATCCGCGATCTTGTCCCAGGACTGGTGGTCCAGCATCAGGCCACCGAGCAGCGATTGCTCCGCTTCTATGGAATGAGGCGGCACCTTGAGGCGCTGCTCAGCGCCCCCGCTTGTTACGCCGTCATCCAATGCTCGAACCATCAGTAGTCCAACCAGATTTCCCCTGCACCTAAGGTAACACAGTGGCGGCGTGTATTACTCCGCAGCGACGACTCGCACGAGAATTTCTGCATTGATTTCACCGTGCAGGTGAATGCCGATCTGGAATTCGCCGAGCTCGTGAATGGGACCGTCTGGCATACGGATTTCGCTGCGTTCGACCTGAATCTGAATATTTTCCAACGCATCAACGATGTCGATCGGTCCAACTGAACCGAACAACTTATCTTCACTGCCAGCATTGGCGGAAATCACAAGCTCTGTGCCCTTGATCGCTTTGGCGCGAGTTGTCGCAACTGCCAGATCTTCGGAGGCTGCCTTTTCCAACTCGGCGCGCCGCGCCTCGATCGCTTTCATGTTTTCGGGAGTCGCAAGAGCCGCCTTGCCCTGCGGAATCAGGAAATTCCGCCCGTAACCCGACTTGACCTTAACGAGATCACCGATGTCGCCGAGATTCTCGACATTGTCCAAAAGAACTACGTTCATTTCACAATCCTTAACTCTACTGTTGTGCGGACACGCGGCGACGATAAACAAACCACGCGTCCGTATATCCCACTACCGCTAATGCCAACATCAAAAACACATGCAAAATCGGCATCAGCACATACGTCATGATCACCACAAATAGTGGCAACTCACCGTCCACGAACAACCAGTGCACAACGGCAAGCCCCTGCAACCAGAATACCGCAAATATAACGAACGCGATGCTCTGCAGCCAGGCCATGCCACTTGCGAATGCGAGTAATGACGCCAATGCCATTATCAACGCAATCACACGACCAAAATTCATATCACAAAACCGGCCATAGTTGCCGGTT
>Ga0255052_10000317_pt1 | contig 38415 bp, 28 predicted proteins | sample JV7_2_21_MG_FD_188632 | JGI IMG/M metagenome (GOLD analysis project Ga0255052, IMG submission 188632) | Seawater microbial communities from Jervis Inlet, British Columbia, Canada - JV7_2_21 | ecosystem: Environmental > Aquatic > Marine > Inlet | place: Canada: British Columbia | collected...
AAAACGGTATCCAGGTGCGCGGTGTAGGCAACGACTCGATCGCCAACGGTTCCCGGCCGCCGGCCAATGACATTTCCGGCCTCGTCAACTGTCACGTCCGCTAATCCAGCTTCGCGAAGCATTTCTGCGAAACGCACTGCTCTTGCGCCCTCGGCAAATGGTGGTGCCGGAATCTCTGTCAGCTCGATGAGTTCGGCATTCAGTCGATCCCGCGCGTTCAGGACATGCAACAACGCCCTGTCGATTCGTTCATCCCGGCGAAGATCGGCAATTTCGCGCAGATGATCGCTGCCGGCATCCTGGCCCGGTTCCGTTGTGGATTCTTGCGCCTGTGGTACAGCGCATCCGATCGCCAATACTGCAACGAAGAGACCTGGAAAATTTATTCTTACATTCACCATTTCCGCCTTATTGACACTTTGAGGTTTCTGCCAGTTGCATCAATACCCGAGCCATGAACCCGATATCGTGCATCGAGCACATTACTGAGCGCTGCAGACAGCGTCCAGAACTCGGAAGGTTGCCAACTTACCCGAGCACCAATGCTGGTCCAGCCCGGCGTTCCTGATGGGTCGATCCGGGAGTCTCCGATATCCCTGTCACTGAGCCGGTCTTGCGCCGCGGACATGGCCGCCCAAAACTCAAATCCGAAATCGGATTCAGACTGGTACTCAATGCCCACGAAGCCGCTCAGAGGAGGCATTCGGTCCGCAGGTTCAGAACCAGCACCCGCAAGCTCCTGTTCGCCACGGCTGTAGGCGAGGTTTGCATCCAGCAACCAGTTTTGCCAGAGCCGCACGCGCACCGCCGCCTCGATACCATGGACATTGGATTTTGCTGCATTAACGCTTTGTGTGTTGTCGCGCCCGTCCGGCGTGACTCCGCCTGTGAGCACCGACGTAATGCGGTCCCGATAACGCATCGAATACGCTGAGAGCTCGAACTCGGCGACAGTATTGCGGTAACGGATGCCGACATCACCGTGCACGACCCGTTCTGATTCCAGGTCCGGATTCGGAATATTGAAACGATTCCCGGGCCGGTCACCGAGCGTACCGAGATCGAACACGTTTGGCGCACGGAAGCCGTAGCCGACGTTGGCCGTGAATTGCCATGTGGCATTGATATCCGCGACCCAGCCAATGTCACCGCTAATCTCGGTGTTGTGTACCTGCGACGACGGCAATCGGGTGCGTACGTCGCTGAGGCGTAGTCCGGCTGTCAGCGCGTGGCGGCCTCCGGTCGACCAGGTGCCATTGCCGTAGGCAGATATCAGTTGCATGCTGGAGCCGTCCGGAAATCGTGATGCGACTTCGACGCGCTGCCCGCTAGCGATATCTTCACTCCGTCGATGGCTTGATACGTCGTCGTGATAGAAATCGATGCCCGCAATCCATGATCCACGCTCGGTGAGCTTGCTGCCGCTCAGTGTCAGCCCGTAGAGATCGCTGCGATTTTGTTCGAGTATCCTGTCGGTCGCCAGGTAAGCCCGCGATTGCCGGTCGTCGTCGATTCGCTGCCAGGCAACATCGAGGTTCCAATCCAGTCCGAGCAATCCATCGTGCGACTGGTAGTCGGCGTGAACAAAGGAGCGTTGGTTCGGCTTGAACCAGAACTCTGACGATGATGGCTCGATCTGGCCAAAGCCCGGCACGAGTTCATCGCTGCGCGGTGTTTTCGGTTGTTCGTAATAGTGCAGGTCGATGGACCATGCCGTATTGTCATCAGGTGATGCGGCCAGCAGAAAGCGTGCGGCCCGGGACTGGTAGGCGCTCGGCCTGATGTGGTCTCCACCGCCGACGCGCCGGTCGCCAATATCAGCATGTTCGGCGCTGAACGATATCGCAAGCCTCTCGGTCCCGGCATCGACCGTGCCACCGATGACCTGAGTACTCTCCGCCGTGTCTGCGGACAGAAAAACGTCGCCGTGGGTCTTGAATTCGGATGAATCGAACTCGGGCACCCGGGTGATAAGCTGCACGACGCCACCGATGGCGTCCGATCCGTACAGCGACGCAGGCGTGCCTCGCAAGATCTCGATTCGCTCAACGACCGTCACTGGTACTAGCGAAAAGTACTGCGTCGGCGCGCTGCGAAAAATGGCGTTATTGAGCCGCATGCCGTCGACAAGATGCAGCACCGCCGAGCCCTTCTGGCCGCGAATGATCGGGGCACCCTGCCCCGGCGTCGTTTGCTGCAGGTGAACGCCAGTGGCATTGGCCAGCGCATCCGTCAGCAGGGCGTACTGCTTGACTTCGTCTGCATCGACAGCAGACATGGCAATGGACACTTGCTCCTCGACCACAGCTCGGCGTACCGCGGTCACGAGGATCTCGTCGATCTCTTCGGCATGCGCAGGTAAGCAGGCGATCAGGCAGGACACCTGAAAGATTCTTCGGGTTAGTCGTTGCAAGTCGGCTATCCTATCGCAGATGAATACACACGCAATACGCATTCACAACTACGGTGGGCCCGATGTCCTCAAGTGGGAGGAAGTCGATCTGCCCGACCCTGCCGAGGGCCAGGCTCGCATCCGCCACACGGCCGTCGGCCTGAACCTGATAGATACCTACCACCGCACCGGCTTGTACCCACTCGATCTACCGACCGGCCTCGGCAGCGAAGCAGCCGGTGTCGTCGAAGCCGTCGGTGCAGGCGTGACAGACGTCGCCGTGGGCGATCGCGTGGTGTACACCGGTATGCCGATCGGTTCCTACGCCGAGCACCGCAACTTCGATGCCTCTCGGCTCGTGCAGATTCCTGACGGTATCTCGGATGAAGTGGCTGCCGCCGTGCTGCTCAAGGGACTGACGGCCTGGTACCTGCTACGTCGAAGCTATGTAGTTCAGCAAGACGATCCGATACTTCTGTATGCCGCGGCCGGTGGTGTCGGCTCGCTGGCCAGCCAGTGGGCGCATCAACTCGGTGCCACGGTTATCGGTGTCGTGAGTACGGAAGAGAAAGCCGCGCTTGCGAAGTCGCAAGGCTGTGCACACATCATTATGGCCGACGACGACATCCCGGCGCGTGTGAAAGAACTGACCGATGGTCACGGCGTCGCGGCCGTTTACGATTCGGTTGGCAAGGACACGTTCATGGCGTCGCTGGATTCGTTACGCCCGCACGGCACGCTCGTGTCATTCGGCAATGCGTCGGGCGCGGTCGAACCATTCTCACCGCTCGAGCTCGCGCAGCGCGGATCTCTGTATGTGACGCGCCCGATTCTGTTTCATTTCATTCCGGCGCGAGACGACCTGATCAGTGCTTGCGGGGAATTATTTGCCGCACTGGACGCGGGCGTGAGGGTGCGTGTTGGTCAGACTTATGCGCTAAAGAATGCCGCACAGGCGCACCTCGATATCGAGGCGCGCCTGACGACGGGTTCTACTGTATTGCTGCCCTAGTGGCTTAGAAGCGCCAGATCAGTCCGAGCGATACCATGTCGACATCGACGTCGTCGAAGTCGAACACTTCATACTCGAGACGAGCTTCGACCGAGCTGAACGTCAGGCGCATGCCGAGACCGTAGGCTGCGTCCGTACCATCCTCAGAAGCAGTCAGGCCACCGATATCGATATCCGCATCCCAGGACACCATGCCGGCCTTCGCGAAAATGCCGAACAGTCCCCAGTCGAGGCCGCCAACGACAAACGCGCTCAGACCATCGGCCTCAGCCGAAGCCGGTACCAGCAGTACGTCACCGTCCTGCGTACCGAAGTCGTTGTAGGCCGCTTCAATGGCAATATCGAAAACCGGCATGTCGAAAATGTAGCCGGCCATGATCTTGTACGGCGCGCTATCCTGATCGAAATTAGTGCCCGAATCGGCGTCAAAATTCAGATCGCCGTATGCACCACCAATAAAGAAACCGGAATCGGCGTAAGCCGCCGGCGCGAGCAGCAATGTCGCAAGTGTCGCAACGCCACAACTCTTCACAAATCGTGAAACTTTCATCTCTGTATCTCCAGAAAATATGCCCATAGCAGGGCCTACAGTAGACGATTGGCTTGGCGCCACTATGCCGATCAGGTCACATTTCAGTGACATAATGACCATATGTTGCGTGCATGCTACAGATTAAGTGTGACGCGCATCCCATACGTCCGCGGCGCCTCGAGGAACGGTGCACCCGGGCCTGGATCGGTAAACGGGTTGCCTGTGGCGGCGGCTGACTGGACATCGCTGTTTTCGAGGTTTTTCACCCACAGACCCGCGGACCACTTGCCCGTGCCGGAATGCCAGGTCAGCGCAAAATCGGTCTTCGTGTAGCTGGCCTGGTAGAGGCCCGGCGAGTGCGAGAAATCACCCCAGAAGCCGCTCTCGTAACGTGACACCAGATCCGCGCGAATAGATGCCCCACCTCGGAGATGCCAGTCGTGAACGACGCCGAGCGTCGCTGTCCAGTCCGGGGCGTTTTGCATCTGGTTGTTGTTGAAGACATCGAGCGAATCCTCGATGAAGTCGTCGTAACGCGCGTGCAGGTACCCAACCGAGAACCTTAACTGGGTGTTCTCGAGACGTGCCGGTGCATAGGCGAGATCTGACTGCACACCGTAGATTCTCGTGTCGGCGTTCGTCAGGAAGTTAGTGCCGGTCGCTGCATTGAAAGCCTGCGTCAGCAGGTTGTCGTAGATGTAGTAGAAGACCTCATTGTTGAACACGAGCCGACCGCCGAGCAATCGGCTGCGCGCACCAACTGTAAAAGACAGCAACTCCGATTCCTCCGTTACCGAATCGGGGAACACGTCGAACGTGCCCGGCTGAGAACCGGTCTGTGCTGTCGCGTATAGCAACGACTCTTCGCCGGCGTCGAACTCGACGCCGAGCTTCCAGTCGACGTGGTTCCAGCTTTCGCTGTTTGCCCACGACGGTGGCGCAACACCGGTAAAGAGCGCCACCGGGTCGTCCCTCGTGGACGGTCCCACGACAATGTCAGGCTGAAATCCTGAAGCGCGACGCTGGTCATTCGAAATGCGGCCGCCGGCAACGATACGCGTGCTATCGGACCATGAGTAACGCATCTCGCCGAACAGCGCCGTGCCTTTCAATTCGTGGTCGCGAACATCACTCGCGTCGAGCCACAAGCCGGCCGGCGACCCCGGGAACAACTCGTCCGGCCCGAACTGGATAAACAGTTGGCCGGCTGTCTCGATCTGATAGGCATACACACCTCCCAGCCAGGTGACATCGCCGCCAGCATCGTAGGCCAGGCGCAGCTCATGCGTCTGCTGGTCGATCGTCTCGTTGAAGTCGCCGTCTTTGTGCGTCAACCAGTATTCCTGGTGCCAGTCGAAATCGAGGTAGGAGGGAATGTAGGTTAGCGCCAGGCGATCGTTGATGTCCCAGTTCACTTCAGCACCGATCAACGTCGTATCCCATTTGCGATACTGCGCATCAATTGGACCCAGCGTTGCGTACACGGCAAGCGCACCCTCGAGGCGATCATCCCAGGGATTCTTGCTCGGGAACGCCTGGCTCTTCGGATTCGACAGTCTGCCTTTGCTCAACAGGTTGGCCGAATAGCCTTCGCGGCTTTCGATGTGACCCCAGAGGTGAATGTTGACCGAATCGGTCGGTGACGTCTCGAGTGCCAGGAATCCGGCCAGGTCGTCGGCTGAATCGGCGCCGCTCTTGAGGTAACCGTCGCGATCAAAGTAACTCAGCGACGCGCGCAGACTCGTATTGTCGCTAACCGGGATATTCTGCGTCACCGTTGCACGTATGTGCGAGAAATCGCCGGCCTCAACGGTGACATCAGTTTCAAGCTGTTCCGTCGGCCGGCGTGTAATCGTATTGATGACACCACCAATCGCACCACGCCCGTACAAAGCGCCTTGCGGCCCCGGCAGAAATTCCATGCGCTCGACATCCACGAGCGATGCCGAGGTCACTTCACGGGGAACATACACACCGTTGATGTTGTAGGCATTCGGCGGCTCGATCATGGGCAGGTCGAGCGTCGAGCCGACACCGCGTATGTAAATCTCCGTCGAGGCTGATTCTTTTTGCAGGCGCACGGACGGCACGAGATTTTGCACGTCGGCCAGTGTCGTAATGCCCCGCACCGTGAACGTCTCGCGCTCGATCGCCGTTACCGCTGCAGGAATTTCCTGTAGCAGCTGCGTACGCTTTTGTGCTGTGACCACAATCTCGTCGAACGGCCGGCGGTTGGCCGGTTCATCGACACTCGCCTGCGCCATCAATATTCCTGGCGCGAGAGAGCCGCAAAGAACCGCCATTGCGGCATACATAATCGCCGCGGCTCGAACGGGTCGCATTTGTTATTCCTAGTCTAAATGAGTATGCGGATACTAGCTGACCCAGCGCTCGAGTGTATAGCGGCTATCCCCTATGACACTGCCGTCAATCCCCGTCAAACCGCTCCAACAACGCAATATATCTTGCGTCATCTCGCAAACTGACGAGATCTTCGTCGTTGCGCATCCACGCAACACTGACAGTGCCGTGTTCGGCTGCGCGCTCCAGATAGTCGAGCGCCTTTTCGGTCTCGCCCAGTACCGCCAGGTTACAGGCAACGTTATAGAGAACAACCGAATCATCCGGCGCGATCTCGATGGCTCGATGCAGCCAGCGCTTGGCACGCTCAATGTCGCCCAGTATGACGAGTGACCCGGCACCAAGGTGGTACGCCCGAGCATCGTCTGGAAACCACTTGATATGTTTCTCGACCACATCGATGGCCTCTTTTGCCTCCATGTGCGCCTCTTCCGTGCGGCCCTCGCCGCGCAGGATCTGCGCGCGCAAGCAACGAGACTGATAGTCAGCCGGGTCCACCTCGGCCGCCTTTTGAAACAGCTCTGCGGCTGCCTTCACGTCTCCGCGATGGAACTGTGTGCGACCGTAGTAGTAATAGGCCTCGAACAAATTCGGGTTCAGTTCGATCGCCTTCAGAAATTCCTCTTCAGCGCCGTCAAACTCTTCGCACACCAGGCAGGCAAGCCCGCGTGATGCGTGAGCTTCGGCCAGGTCGGGGCTTAGTTCGAGCGCGCGCTTGCTGGCTTTACTCGCCTCGCCCCGACAATTGGCTTGTGGGTCCACATACATGACCAGGAATGAGTGGCAGTCCGCATAGCCGGCCCACGCCAGCGCGAATTCCGCATCGATGTTGATCGCCTCGCGAAACATCTGTATCGCGTACTCAATATCCATTTTTCGAAACCGCTTGAAGAACTGCCGGCCGCGAAGATAGTACTCATACGCACTAACATCTGTTGTGGCCGTTGTGTGAATGGCCAGCGACTCGCTCGGCTTGAGCGTTTCCAGCAACGCATTGGCAATACTCGTCGCGATTTCATCCTGAATCGCGAAGACGTCCTTCAATTCCTCATCATAGGTCTTGGACCAGAGGTGGTACCCATCGGACGCCTTCACGAGCTGCGCGGTCACCCGAATGCGGTTTTCAGATTTTCGAACGCTGCCTTCGAGGATCGCCTTGACGCCGAGTTCTTTGCCGATGTCTCGCACATCGCCTGAACCCGCGCGGTACTGGAATGAAGATGATCGGGCCGCAACACTGAGTTGTGGAATCTTTGTCAGCGCGTTAAGAATCTCCTCGGCAACACCTTCGCAGAAATAGCCCTGGTCTTTGTCAGGGCTCATATCCACGAACGGCAAAACCGCGATGGACGGGCGATCCTCTTGCTGGGTCAGGCTGCCTGTGCGTTGAATGCCAGTGGCCGTGATGTTAAAGACCCATGCCAAAACAACGACCACGGGAAATCCGAGTATGACGATCACGATCAGCGTGACCATCACCCAATTCGGCAGACCCAGCGGTACGAATGTGATCTCACCAATTTGCAGCAAGATGAATGCAATCACCGCATAGGCAGCGATTACCGGGTAGACCCCGCGGCGCTTCAGTTCAGAAGACAACCGGATCCAGGAATATGACAATGGCCTTTTCATTTGAATGGCAACGCAGTATCAGCCTTGATTTCCTTCAGGACGATGTTGGATCGTACCTGCGACACACCGGGAAGCTTGAAGATGAAATCATCCAGGAATCGATTGTAGGCCGCGATATCCTCGACAACCACTCGCAGGTGAAAATCGGCCTCGCCGCTGGTCGCAAAACACTCGAGCACCTCAGGATGCCGCAGCACCTCGCGAACGAACTGCTCGACATTCGATTGCTCATGACGTGCAAGCGATATATGCACCATCGACTCGAGCCCAAAGCCGGCCTTTTTCGCGCTGACGATTGCGGTGTAGCGTTCAATGACACCCTCTTCTTCGAGACTCTTCACGCGACGCCACGTCGCAGAACTCGACATTCCCACCTTGTCGGCCAGTTCCTGGTTGGTCAGGCGACTGTCACGCTGCAGTTCGGCGAGTATGCGGCGATCCTTGAGTTCAAGCATTGGTTTCACCTCAAACCAAAATAGCGGAATAGTGTACCGTATTTTAGCGAAGTTTTGGATTTTTATTCCGCTTTTTATGTGATGAGCGGGATAATAGGTGCCCTTTTTCGGCAAAAATGGGATCAAATATCGCCCATGGCTACTCCCGCACGCACGATCCCCCGCTTCCCCCTCGACAACTACGAACTCATCGACCGCTATCGCCGCGAATCCGGCCGCGTGTTCCTGACCGGCACGCAAGCGCTCGTGCGTATCCCGCTGATGCAGCGCACGCTCGACCGTGCGGCAGGACTGAACACGGCCGGTTTCGTCAGTGGCTACCGCGGCTCACCGCTTGGTGCCGTTGACCAGGAACTCTGGCGCGCGCAATCGTTTCTCGATGAAAACGACATCGAGTTTCTTCCCGCCGTCAATGAAGACCTTGCCGCGACCGCGATACTCGGATCGCAGCAGGTCGAGACCGATCCATACCGCACCGTCGATGGCGTATTCGGCATCTGGTACGGCAAAGGTCCGGGCATCGATCGCGCGGGCGACGCACTCAAACACGGCAATGCTTACGGCAGCTCGCCGCACGGCGGCGTGCTCGTAGTAGCCGGTGACGATCACGGCTGTGTGTCCTCGTCGATGCCACACCAGTCTGACGTCGCGTTCCTGACATTCATGATGCCGCACCTCAACCCCGCTAACATTGCCGAGTACCTCGAGTTCGGCCTTTACGGCATTGCGCTATCGCGCTTTTCAGGTATGTGGGTCGGCTTCAAGGCCATTTCGGAGACCGTCGAGTCGGGCATGTCGCTGGAGCTGCCGCCTTACCCGAACTTCAACACGCCTGACTACGAGCCGCCACCCGACGGACTGCACTACCGCTGGCCCGACCTGCCCGGCCTGCAGATCGAAGAACGCTTCGAGCACAAGAAAGCCGCGGCGCTGGCGTTCGCCGCCGCCAACCCAATCGACAGGAAGATCTTCAACCATGCGGATGCGCGCTACGGCATCGTCACGACGGGCAAGGCGCACCTCGACCTGATGGAAGCACTGAAGCTGCTCGGCATCGATCAAGGTGAGGCCAGGCGCATCGGCCTCGATGTGTACAAAGTCGGCATGGTCTGGCCACTCGCGCATGACGGGGCGCTCGACTTCGTGCATGGCAAGCAGGAAGTACTGGTTGTCGAGGAGAAGCGGGGCATCATCGAAAGCTGGTTGAAAGAGTATTTTTATGACTACCCGGGCCGCAAGCCCGAGCGGATGATCGGCAAGTACGACGAAAATGAACAACCGCTCGTTCCATGGGTCGGCGAGCTGCACCCGATCCAGCTCGCGGGCATCGTCGCGCGGCGTCTCGACGCAGCGTTTCCGGGCCTGAAACTCACTGCTCGGGCTGACCGGCTCAAGGTCGACAGCTCTGACGTCATAAACGTCTCTGGTGCAACCCGTATGCCCTACTTCTGTTCGGGCTGCCCGCACAACACGTCGACCAGGCTGCCCGAGGGCTCGCAGGCGTTGGCCGGTATTGGTTGCCATTTCATGGTGAGCTGGATGGATCGCGACACCGAGGGACTCATCCAGATGGGCGGTGAAGGGGTCAACTGGATCGCACGTTCGAAGTTCAACGGCAACCGCCACATCTTCCAGAACCTCGGTGACGGCACGTTCTATCACTCGGGGTCGACGGCAATTCGCCAGGCCGTCGCAGCCGGCACCAATATCACGTACAAGATTCTCTTCAACGACGCGGTTGCGATGACAGGCGGTCAGCCTGTCGATGGCCCTATTTCGGTGCCTGCGATCGCCCACTCCGTGCGCGCCGAAGGCGTCGAGCGTATCGCCCTGGTCTCGGACGAACCCAAACAGTTCAGTCAAAACGACTACCCCGCCGGCACGACATTTCAACACCGCCGCGACCTCGACGCCGTGCAACGCGAGCTGCGAGACATTCCGGGCGTAACCGTTCTTATTTATGCGCAGGCTTGTGCGACCGAGAAACGCCGCCGCCGCAAGCGCGGCACGCTCGCGGACCCGAATAAGTTCGTTGTCATCAACGAACTCGTCTGCGAGGGCTGCGGTGACTGCTCGGTCGAATCGAACTGCCTGGCGGTGATCCCGAAAGAAACACCGTTCGGACGCAAGCGCCAGGTCGACCAGAGTTCCTGCAACAAGGACTATTCCTGTGTAAACGGTTTTTGCCCGAGTTTCGTGGCGGTCGAGGGTGGTGAACGCCAGCAGCGTGACGGCATCGGCGCAGCAGACGTCCTCGCGCAGGCACTGGCCGACGTTCCGGAACCAACGCCGGCCGAGGCCGGTGACGGTTACGACCTGCTCGTTACAGGCATCGGTGGCACCGGTGTCGTGACGGTGGGCCAACTCGTCACAATGGCGGCACACCTTGAGGGCAAAGGCGCCAGCGTGCTGGATTTTATGGGTTTCGCGCAAAAATTTGGAACCGTCGTTAGCTTCCTGCGCATTGCCAACCAGCCGCAGGATCTTAACCAGGTGAGAATCGAGCAGGCAAGTGCCGACGCCCTGATTGGCTGCGACCTTGTCGTCAGTTCATCGCCCCGGGCATCGTCACGATTCCGCAAAGATCACACGCGTGCATTGCTCAACGTCGCCGAAATGCCGACGGCCGATTTCGTCCGCCATCGTGATGCGAGCCTGCGAATCGACGAGCGCGTCGCTGCCATCAGCAACGTCGTCGGCGAAAGAAACGTCGCGACGCTCGATGCCAACGCACTTGCAGCGCAGCTTCTTGGCAACACGATCTATGCCAACGTCATGATGCTTGGCAGTGCCTGGCAAAAAGGTCTGGTACCCGTGTCGCTCGAAGCGCTCAAACGCGCGATCGAACTAAATGGTGTCGAAATCGAAAAGAACCAACAGGCTTTCGACTGGGGTCGTGTCGCAATGGCGAACCCGGATGCTATCGCAGGGATGATCGAGGATTGTGGGAGCGACTTTAGTCGCGACAACCGCGACGAATCGCTAGACGAGATCATAGAACGACGTGCCGACTTCCTGATCGGCTACCAGAACCAGGCGCTTGCTGATCGATTCAAGACGCTCGTGACCCGCGTTGGTGATGCCGAGAACAGCAACGATGCACTTGTCGAAGCGGTTGCGAAAAGCTATTTCAAGCTGCTGGCCTACAAAGACGAGTATGAAGTGGCTCGGCTGCACACGCAGACGGGTTTCCTCGACTCGATTCGCGAGACGTATGGCGACAATGCCAGGATTCGATTCCACATGGCGCCGCCATTGCTGAGCCGCAAGAAAGATGGCCGTGGCCGACCGTATAAGAAAGAGTTTGGCACCGGCACAATTCCGCTGCTGAAAATACTCGCTAGCTTGCGAGGGCTTCGAGGCACGCCGTTCGATATTTTCGGCTTGTCGCACGACCGTCGTACAGAACGTGCACTGATCCGTGAGTTCGAGGAGCAGGTCGACGAGCTGCTACCGACACTGGATGCCAACAATGCCGACCGACTGTGTGCCGTATTTGCGTCCTACATGGATATCCGTGGCTATGGGCCGGTAAAAGACCAGGCTATCGAAGCAACGCTTGCCGAACGTAAGCCGCAATAGCCAGGCATGCCGTAAGACCGGGCGACTCGATACCGAACAGGTTGATGAGACCGTCAGCGCCATGGGTACTGGCACCCTGGATACAGAAATCACATGGTGCATCCCCTGGACCTTGTACTTTAGGCCGGATGCCGGCGTACGCAGGTGACAAAGAACCGTCCGGCAGGCCCGGCCAGTACTTGCGAATCTCGGTGTAGAAAGCGTCCGAACCCGCCGGGTCGACGTCATAGTTAAGTTCGCTGACCCATTCGAGGTCAGGCCCGAAGCGTGCCCTGCCGCCCAGGTCAAGCGTCAGGTGGACACCGAGGTGTGTGTCCTCAGGAAGCGGGTAAACCATCCGGCTGAACGGCGGCCTGTGGTCGAATGAATAGTAACTTCCTTTGGCGAGGTAAAGCGGCGGAACGATGTCGCGCGCCAGACCACCGATAGCCAGCGCAACCTCCTGTGCACCCAGACCGGCCGCGTTGACGACGTATTTCGCGCGCAACTCATAGTCCGCAGCACCGCCGACCCGCAGCGTGATTCCTTCCGAACCAAAGGTCCCGCCATCCACCGGCGACTCAACGGCAAGCATGCCACCAGCAGCCTCGAAGTCACCCAACAAGCTGATCATGAGTCCGTGACTGTCGACAATGCCGGTCGACGGGGAAAGAATGGCCCCGGTACATTCAAGTTCCGGCTCCAGGTGCCTTGCCTGGTCGCGCGTCAGCAACTCGAGATCATTGACGCTGTTGCATTGTGCGTTAGTAACAAGCTGTTCCAGACTCGCAAGTTGATCGTCGCGCGTCGCTACGATCAGTTTGCCGCAGTTAACGTGTTCGACATGCCGATCCCGGCAATAGTCGTACAGCATGCGCTTGCCGCTTACGCACAGCTTTGCTTTCAGCGACCCAGGGACATAGTAAATACCCGCATGAATGACCTCGCTGTTACGAGAGCTCGTTGCCGTACCGACGTGGGACTCACTTTCGAGAATTACGGTGTCGAGACCGGCCAGCGCGAGCTCGCGGCCAACGGCCAGACCCATAACTCCGGCACCGATCACCACACATTCGACCGACTCAGACATAGTGTGTAAGACTGTATCGCACATGACGATTCAATATGAGTTCGAGTCCCGACCCGACGCAGGCGAAACCATGCCGGTCGCCGAGGGCATGCACTGGCTGCGCATGCCGCTGCCGTTCTCGATTGGACACATCAACCTGTGGCTGGTTGAGGACGACGATGGCTGGGCCGTCGTCGATACGGGCATTCACACCGACACGAGCAAAGACGTCTGGCGCAACGCAATCGCCAGCGTCATGGGCGACAAGCCCATTAATCACGTCGTCGTCACACATCTGCACCCGGACCACGTCGGTTGCGCGGGCTGGCTCACCGATGAATACGGCATTGACCTGTGGATGACTCGCGACGAGTACCTGCTTTGTCGCGTGCTCGTTGCTGATACGGACCGCGCGGCGCCGGAGGAAGGTGTCGGCTTTTATCACGCTGCCGGTTTTCCGGCCGACTCACTGCACAACTACCAGAAGATGTTCGGCATGTTCGGCAAGTACGTGGCGGAGTTGCCCGAATCCTATAAACGTCTTAAGGAAGGGGATCGGCTGACGTTCGCCGGCAACACCTGGGAAGTACTCGTCGGCCGTGGCCACTCCCCGGAACACGCCTGTTTCTTCGACGCCGAACGCAAGCTCTTTGTTGCGGGCGACCAGCTTTTGCCGACAATCTCGTCGAATGTCAGCGTTTACCCTACTGAACCGAAGGCAGACCCACTCAGGGATTGGCTCGAGTCTTTGCGGATGCTGAAAACGAGGCTGCCCGAGGATGTTCTTGTCCTGCCCGCGCATGGCAAGCCGTTTCGTGGCGCCCATGGGAGGCTCGACGCACTCGTCCAGGAACATCTCGATGGACTCGATGCGTTGCTGGACTTTTGCAAGGAACCGCGCCGCGCCGTCGACACCTTCCCGGCTTTATTCAAGAGCAAAATCTCGGACAGTAACCTGATCATGGCGACGGGTGAGTCGGTCGCGCATCTTAATTTTCTTATTGAGGAAGGCGATCTCGTTGCGGAGTCCGATGACGATGGGGTGAATTGGTATCGTCAGCTGTAGGAGCGCTGCTCGTCAGCGCGACTGTCGCGGTGGCAAGCACCGCTCCTACAAGTCATCAATCAAACTCGAGATTCGGTCGTCGTCCCAGCCGAGTTCGCGAAGAACTTGCTCGGTGTCGGCACCGAGTTGCGGTGAGTGGTGACGCAACGGGCTGATTTCGCCATCGACCTTTATTGGGTCCCTGACGTACCGGTACGCACCCTCGGTCGGGTGCTCATCATCCTGCAACAGGCCAACGGCAGCAAAATGCGGATGCTCGCCGATCTTCTCGAGATCGACAACCTCCGACGCTGGTATGGAATGCTCTGAACAAAATGCCAGCCACTGGGCAGTGGTCTGAGTCTTCACTATGTCATCCAGCAGACCGTATAACTCATCAGAGTGCTTGATGCGTTCGCCGCCCGATGCAAATCGCTCATCGTGTTTCAACTCGGGCTGCCCCGCGAAATCGAAAAAGCGGTGCCAGTTGTCGGTGCTGTACGGCAGAATGACGATCCAGCCATCTCGTGTGCGTCGCGGCCGCCGGTGCGGTGTACGAATGCGACTGTAGCTGAAGCCGCCGTGTTGCGGTCGAAACGTCTGCCCGCCCAGGTGTTCGACGAGGTTAAATGCAGCCATGGTCTCGGCCATCGGGATCTCGAGTGTGGCGCCTTTGCCGGTCCGGGTTCGATCAAAAAGCGCTGCAGCAATCGCAAATGCGACATGCACGGCGGCAACCTTGTCGGCCAGGATGCTCGGCACGAGCTGTGGGTCGCCGTTCCAGGCAAAGGTGGATGCCAGACCCGAGGCCGCCTGGATCACGTCGTCATAGGCTGTCTTGTCGGCATTCGGCCCGTCGCTGCCGAAGCCATTGGCCGTGCAATAAACGATATCCGAACGAATTGCCCGGACCTCGTCCTCATCCAGGCCGAGACGTTCGATCGCTTTGCGCCGCAGGGTGGTGACGAACACATCAGCCGTCGCGATCAGTTCGCCCATAGCCTCCCGGCCGGCTTCGGTCTTGAGATCGAGAACGATACTGCGCTTGTTGCGGCTGACGCTCATGTTGAAGGCACCCATTTTCGGGCTGCGCATAGGATCATAGTTGCGCAATACATCACCAGCCGGTGACTCCACCCAGATGACGTCAGCACCCATGTCGGCCAGCATCCGCGTGGCGAGCGGACCCATGACGACCGTGGTCAGGTCAACAACCCGTATGCCATCGAGCAACATCTGTTACGAAACCAGGCCGACGGCTTCCCCGAAATGCACCGACAACACGATGAACACGGCAGCAAGGACGAGAATCTTCACCATCAGCGAGCCGACAAAACGAAACCACACCGTGTACGGCACTTTCGCAAGCGCCAGCGCACCCATGATGAGCGCGTTTGTCGGCACAATCATGTTGCTAAATCCGTCACCGAACTGAAATGCCAGCACTGCAGTCTGTTGCGGTACGCCAGTTAGCGTCGCGAGTGGTGACATGATCGGCATTGTTACAAACGCCTGGCCCGATCCGGACGGAATAAAGAAGTTGGTTATCGACTGTACGATCAGCATGCCAACTGCGGCAACGTCGGCAGGAAACCCTTCGAGCGCACTTGCGATCGACATCACGATCGAGTCGATGATCTGCCCATCCTCGAGCACAACGGCGATGGCGCGCGCAAATCCGACAATCAACGCCGGCGCCGCCATCTTGGCGCATCCTTCGAGAAAGGTCCGGCTTATATCGGCTGGTCCGAGACGGGCAATGATTGCTGCAATAAGACCGATGGCCAGGAATATCGAATTCAGTTCAACGATATACCAGTGGTGGTTCGAAGCGCCCCACACAAAAAACCCGAGTCCGAGAACGAACGCTACGAGTATGGCGACACGACCCCGTGTCAACGCGATGTCGTCGGGTGTTTCGAAACCCGAGCTGTAATCGATATCCGCAACATAGCTCGCCGACGGGTCCTTCTGCACCTTCTTCGCGTAGCGATAGACATGGTGAAAACCAAGCGCGACGAATACGAGCATCATGACCAGGCGGGCCTCCCAGCCCGACGTCAGCGGCACACCGGCGATGTTCTGTGCAATCAGCACACCGAACGGGTTGATGCCGGCGCATCCCCAGCCGATGCCGTAAGGTATCCACACCATGCCCATTGCGACGACGGCGTCCATGCGCATTGCCAGTGTCATCGTAACGATGATGGGTATGAGAGGAACATATTCCTCGCCCAGGCCGATCGTGAACGAACCCAGGCTGAACATGGCGAAGCAGCCGAGTATCAGTATCCACGGACTGTGACCAAGACGGGCCACCGAGCGATGTAGTACCGCATCAATGGCGCCGCTCTTGCGCAGGATTTCGATCACTCCACCGACTATGAAAATCAGGAAGATGATGTCCTGCGCGTCGGCCAGGCCTTTGGTGACGCCTTCGAGGAAGTGCCAGGCCGGGAGAGTAACCTGTTCCTCCGGGCTGACTGCCTCGTAGGTGCCGGCCACTACCATGGAGCGATTCGGATTGTCCGGATACGGCACTCTGTCAAACGTGCCCTGAGGCACGATGTAGGACAGAATCTGGGCAAACAGGATGAAACTGAAAATCAGGGCGAGCGAATCGATATTGATGCTGCGCTTACGCATGGAGTGCTCCGCTTATTCTTATTATTTCCCGCTGCCTTTGTAACCCTGTCAATCTGACCTGTAAACAAAAAAGCGGCCATTGGCCGCTTTTTTGCCCAAACGCGTTGCGGGATCGTTCAGATGTGGCGGTTGCCTCGCTTGCCGCGCCGGTCGTGACGACGATCGGCCCTGGCGCCACGACGGTCCAGTCGCCGGTCTATCTTTTCGCCCTTGCGATCCAGGCGCCGGTCAATGCGATCACCCTTGCGATCGAGGCGCCGGTCTATGCGATCACCCCTGGCATCCAGGCGATCTTCGATGCGATCGCCGCGATTATCGAGCCGGTCTTTGACGCCGTCGCCAGTGTCTGCAAATGCAGCGCCACCGATGACCAGCAACGCGACTCCGATTGCTATTACCTTCCTGGTGTCCATAACAATTCTCCGTTGTATCCATACAAAGTAGTGCTTTCAGTAGGTACAACGGAACCGAAGAAGATAGGTTGACAGGAGTTATGTCAGGAGCGGGCTGATTCGATGCCGATAACGGTAGTGCCGTGCTTGAGGCTTTGCGTATCCTCGTGCCCCTCCACCCAGCGACGGAATCGATCCGCAGGCATGGGCTTGGCGATGAAGTAACCCTGCACGAGATCACAGCCGAGCTTGCGCACGAGGGCATACTGCCGATCAGTTTCAACGCCTTCGGCAACGATGCCGAGATCCATGGCCTTGCCCAGCGCGATGATGGCTTGCACGACGCGCGTATTCGATTCCGAATCGACCAGCTTGGCAATGAATGTCCGGTCAATCTTCAGTGTCATGACCGGTAACTCAGCGAGATAGCTCAACGACGAATAACCGGTGCCGAAGTCGTCAATATGGATTCCGACACCCAGGGCCGCCAGGTCATTAAGAATTGGCTGTGCAATTGTGAGGTCTTCAAGAAGAGTCGTCTCGGTCAATTCGAGGTTGATGAGTTTCCTGTTGACCGATTTCTTCGCCATGATCTTCTTCACCAGGCTGACCAGGTCAGCATTGCGCAGCTGGTGTGCGGACAGGTTTACACTAACCGGTACATCCCAGCCACCGCCGTCGCGCCAACCTGCCACGTCATCGCAGACGTCGGTCAGAATAGTTTCGAACAGCAGGTCCGAGATTCCCATCTCCTCACTGAGGGGGATGAAATCCTGCGGCAGCACGATTGTCCCGTCGGTCCGAATCCAGCGCGCGAGCGCCTCGACGCCCGCCAGCTCGCCCGACTTGATGGATTGCTGCGGCTGGTAAAACGCCTTGATCTGGCTATTTTCGATAGCACTCCGGAACTCGGCCTCCATGTCGAACTTGTGCCGTGCGCGGTAACGCATTTCGCTGTGGTAGTAAGTGACCGCACCGTCGAGATTGCGCATCGAGCGATGCAACGCGGCCTCGGCGCAACGGAAAATGAGTGACGAATCGCGGCCGTGCACCGGGTGCCAGGCAACGCCAATGCTGGCTTTGAGGAAAATATCGCGGCCGTTGATCAGGAACGGTTCCTCGACCAGAGTCTGCACCTGCTCGGCAAGTTCTCGGATGGCAGTGTCAGTGCTCACACCCGGCATCAGCACGGCGAACTCATCGGCGCCAAATCGGCCGATAACGGCGCGAGAGCTCTTTTTCTCCTCGCACAAGTTACGCCTCAGGCGATTGCCAACAGACCGCAGCAGCTCGGTACCGGCGTTATAGCCCATCGTTTCATTGAGGAAACTGAAGCGGTCGATGTCGAGCAGCACGACGACGGTATCGCCATCGCTGTCCTCTGACTTGTCAATCATCGCCTGCAGTTCATCGAGTAGCAGCAAGTGATTCGGCAGACGCGTTACAGGGTCGAAATACGCCAGCTTGTGCAGCGCCGCCGTGCGCTCGGCAACACGTTGCTCGAGCTCTTCGTTGGCACTTCTGAGAGCCATGTCGGCGTGCCATTTGCCACACAATGCGGCAGCGAGCTGCCGGCACTCGGCAGCGTGAAACGGCTTTTTGAAAAAGAAGATTTTGTCTGCAGGCGGCACTTCCGCGTCAAGATTGTCGATCTCCGCACTGACCGAACCGGTCACGATTACAATGTTCACATCGGGGTCCAGCTTTCGGATACGTTTCGCGGCTTCGATACCATCCATACCGGGTGGCATACGAATGTCGAGGAATACGATCGAGTACTTCTTGCCAGTCTTGATCGCGTCTTCAACCGCTTCAACGGCCTTCTCGCCCTGGTTACGCGTATCCACCGAGAAACGTGCCGCGCCGCTCTCGTTTACCTCGTCACCGAACAGCACCTTCTCGAGTTCCGACAGCGTCGTTGTGGCGCTGTCGGGTTCATAGTCTTCGCCGAGGCAGCGCAGATACTCGTCAATCAGCAATACATCGTCATCGACGACGAGGATACGATTGGTTGTTGTTTCGTTGATATCAATCATTGGCCCGCCTCAATGCTCACGGACCATCGAAGCCACATCCTGCGCGAGTCGCGAGAATGACAGTGGCTTGTTGAAGTAGTGCAGTTTCAATGGCGGTGGCACACGTCGCTGCAGTTCTTCGAGAGGCACGTCAGAGAAACCGGTGACGAAGACAATTTCGACGTCGGGATCCAGCTCCCGGATGCGGCAACCCGTTTCCACGCCGTCGATCCCGGGCGGCATGCGCACATCGAGTATGACCACGTCGAACGGGTGACCCTCATTGGCTGCTTTTTCCGCAAGTGAAATGGCATCGTCACCCTGGCTGCAGGCGACAACGTCGAAGTGTGGCTCATCATCGTCGGAATCGGTGGTGTCAAACAGCTCAGCGGCCAATTCATCAAGTGCACGCATTGCCTGCGTGGACTCAGTATCGGCGAATGCGTCGCGATAGGCCTGCAGGATGTACTCGTCATCGTCGGCAATCAGCACGCGAATATTCTCGTCATTGTATTGAGAACCCACGATCAACCTCCCTGCGCTGCCGGCAGCAGTACGTGAAACTCGGCACCCTGCCCTTCGCCCTGGCTATCGGCGAAGATGCGACCGCCCATACTGGCAACCGCGTTGGCGCACCAGTGCAGACCCAGGCCCGTGGTATCACCCTCGTCCTTTGAGGTGAAACCACGCTGAAAGACCTTGTTACGAACGTCTTCCTCGAAACCAGTGCCGTTATCGCGTACCGTCAGCTGCACCATTTCGGTATCGTCAATGACGGTCTCGCTTGCGGACAGAGAAATTCGCCCTTCCTTTGTTTCGGCACGCAGAATCGACTCATAGGCATTCAGGATCAGGTTGCTGAGGACCTGCAACAGTCCGACGCGATGTGCGCGAACCCGGTAGTTGTTAAGTTCGTCGGCAACGTCGACGTCGATTTCCGTTGGGGAATCCTTGGGAATGACCAGTGCGGCCTCCTCGACAACTTCGTCGACGACGAGATTCTCGGAAATTGGTGCGACGTTGGTAAATTTTTCCTGGTCCGCAAGGATGGCTTCAACCTGGCGTGCCTGTGAAGCAACGGTATTCAGGTCATCACGTGCCTCCGAGTGTACCGCCTCGAGGCGATCAAACGAGGCACCGAGATATTGCACATACTTGCCGGCCTTCTCTGGATCGCTCTCCGGGTCCGACAGCTGCTCGACCGCCTCCTTGACGTGCAATCCATCGCCGACCTTGAACGCCTTTCCGACACGTTCGAGGCCATTGATCATTGGTGTCAGGGCGTTGCGAATATTGTGCAGCACTTCGGCCGCCGTATCGGCCTTGCCTGCCTTGAATGACTGATGCAACAAGGCCGCGCGGGTTTCATGTACTTCGCTGTTGAGTTTGTCGTACTGTCCGGCGAGCAATCCGATCTCGTCATCGCTGTTGAGATTCAGGTTGTCTGACAGATCGCCACTCTTGCGTATTTTGTTCATGTGGTCTGTGAGCGTCTCGATCGGTCGAATGATCGTGCCTTTCATAAACCACCAAAGGATGATCACCAGCAGGGCGCCCGCGGCAGCCAGGAACAGCAATGCAGCACTGACTGTCTGCTGTCCAAGCGACGTGATCTCGCGCGGCGTCTTCGAACTGACCAGCAGGTATGGATTGCCGAGAATGTCGGCCAGCACGACGCAATTGGTGACGGCTTCATCAGACACCCGCACCGGCAGCTCACCCACGGCAATGTCAGAGAGCCCACGTTCCCCTTCGATGACGTAGTCTTCAGCCAGCATCAAGGTCAAGTCGACCTCAGTGCGTTCACGGAGTCTCCCCAAACGCGCCTCGTCCAGGAATTGAGCCATGACAAGTGCCCCCGCCACGGGACCGGAGTAGTCAGAGCGGAGAATTGGCTGCGAGCTGATGATCATGGGCCCGAGCGCTGTGTCCACGATGCCAACTGTCGCACTGTCTGCATTGGCGTGCGCGTTGAGCAGATGCACCGCCGGGCTGTCCGCTTCGAGCAATCTCAGGTCCGCCAGCGGGCGCTCCTCACCCTCATGCAACAACTGACTCCACTTGAGCCGGCCGCCGAGTTCGTAGACAGCCATCATGTCGAGGCCGAGGTTGGTCAACGTCGGGCGAACAAGATTCGACCTTTGAAACCCGAGGTTGCGACCCGCTACATACTCGTAGATATCGTCCCAGGGCCCCCAGTCGAGCGACACCGCCATGAGGTTGTCGATATCAGTCTGGATCGCCTGGTCGGCGCGAATCAGGTCGGTGTGAGCCGCTTCGAGCTCAAGCTCTTCGAAAGCCGGTGTAATAACGGCCCGCAGGATGAAGAACACGCCGACAATAAAGGCCGCCATCGCCACCGATAAGCGTAGCGATATCTTGCGCTGTAACGACCGTTTTGCCTTTGTACTTGACATAATCCACCGAGCGACCGGACATGAACTTTGACCGGATGGACCAAGTGTACGAATCAAAGGCTTACGCGGGCGTGACGCAGCGCACTTTACGAGCAAATGGGCTAAATCAGGCTACGCCCAGCCACTCCAGCGCAGCATCTTCGGCATCGAAGAATTGAATCAGGCCACCACGATTCCACGCGACGTTCTCGAGAAAGCTAACGTCGTCCGCCGACGCATCGTGCGTCTCGACGACAGCAATCCGAAGTCCCGAATTGGCAATTTCGTTGCCGAGCTCCAGCAGGTCCAGGGTCGACAGATCGACCTTGACGTCGGACCCCGTGATTATCACGTTGCGACAATTGGCTTCTTTGCAGAAACCGAGCAGCTCGGCCTGCATGGCCGGTTGATCACCGGGCACGACTGTCGAGCCGGCCTGGCGCTCCATCAGGACATAGCCTTCTTGCACAGAAATTTTGAAGTTGGGATTCGACATATAGACCAATTTTAATCGATAACGCGATAGGCGAGAAGTACATTGCCCGGCATTTGTCCGAACATGCCGTAGCCCGAGTAGATAAACAAATAACTGCCGTCGGTAACGACGCCACTGAGATCGATGGCGCCTCCGTGGCCAGCGATGCCATTTATCGTAGTGAATTCGCGATTAGTATCGATCACGCGCAGGATTTCACCGCTCGCCCCATCGAGCAGCCGCACTTTGCCATCAAGCGCACCGGCATAGACGACCCCGTTCGCGTGCAATGGCGCGGCCGAATGTCCGTAGTAATAGGAGCACTCCGGCCAGGGGTCGTCCGGTTCGCCGTCCTGCATCGCGACGAGGCCAACACGCGGCGTAACCGACGGCTCGATGACGCAATCACGCTCGACCAGTTGTGACCAGAGGATCTCCCCGTTGCCGAGATCGAGCGCGTGAATCCCCGGTTTCGGCACATAGCCTTGTCGCCGCCGCGGCGGGTCCGCGACCGTCACCCAGACTGTGTCTCCGGAGGTTGCAACGCCCCAGTGAATGCCACCATTCGAAGTGCCCTGGCTGAGACGCTGCTCCCAGATGACAGCACCGCTGCGGTCAGGATCCAGGGCGAACACAGTGCCGGACTTCTGGCCGGCAACAATGACGTCGGTGCCATCGGCGTCCTGCGTCAAAGTGATGCCACCACCGAAGTCAAAATCCGGACCGGCATTGTCGGGACAATTGGCTCGGCCGAGATGGCAGGCCACATTCCAGATATCGCCTGCAAGCGCCTGAAACACCCAGGTCTCTTCGCCCGTCGCCATATCGAGTGCAATGACCGAATCACTGTTATGCGTGGCCGGCGCCGACATGTTTTGCGCTGTGCCGATGTAAAGCCTCTCACGCTTCGTGTCGATAGCAGGCGTTGTCCAGACGCCTGCACCCGAAGGCCCCCAGATATCGGTGCCCGCGCTGGTGGTGCCTACCTTGCTGGCATTTGGCGTCGTTTCATACTTCCATATCAAAGTGCCATCGATCGCGTTGATGGCTACGACGCCACCATGCGAACGGCAACAGGGGTAGGCATCCACGCCCGCAAGCGCGGTTTCGAACGTCGATATTGGGACGAACAGCACGTCGTCGTGAAACGCGAGTGATCCGCTGATGACACTCACCGGGAACCAGCGCTGTGATGAACTCCACCGCAGGCGACCGTTGTTCGCATTGACGGCATACACCGTGCCGCGATCATCGGCGAAGAACAGTGTTGGTTTGCCATCACTTGTGGTGTCGAGATTCAGTGACGAACGTACTGCGCTGTTGGCCGAGTAGCGCCAGTGGATGCACCCGGTCTCCTGGTCGATCGCCAAAACGTTACCGTTCGCTGTGCCAAGAAACAGCACTCCGTCAGCCGCAACCGGCTGCGAGCGCATTTCGGTTGCGCCGGGGATCGCGAGCGACCACTCGAGTTCGAGCTCGTCGACATTGAGCGGCGATATGGCGACGCCGGAATCGACCGAACGGCGATTGCCGATGCCGGTCCCCCAGTTGTCCTCGTCGCCCGCGCTGATATTCAGGTTGCCGTTCGACTCACACGCTTGCGCATCGATCCATTCGTCACGCACCTGGGTGTTCGCGCTGCTCAGGTACTTGGAAACAGCGTAGCGTTCATCACTTGTGAGTTGTGTTGCCTGCTGCATCATCATGCCGAATTCGAGCGAATACGCGACGCGCATATACGGCATCTGCTTGAGCGTGGCCAGTGACGGCGCCTTCATCTCGGGAAGCGCGTGACAGGTATCGCAATGTTGCGCATACAACGCAGCGCCTTGTGCCTCGACCGGGTCGGCTGGCACTCCCGGATCGATGTGAATGAGTGTCGGCTGGCCATCCTCGATCATCCAGCTGGGGAAGTGCGAGTTACTCGTGTAAACACTGCCATCCTCTGCAATTTCAATATCGCGCGTAAATGTGCGCCGTCGCGACATCGGGTAGGTACGCCAGGTTTCGGTCTCAATGTGGAATGACATGATCGTATCGGATTGGTTGCCGTTGACCCAGACGACACCTCGCTCGCGATCGACATTCAAAGAATACGGGGTCTCGCTGACGACAGGCAGGTCATACAGCGAGAAGTCAGCCGCCACTGGATCGTACATCGCGAGTTGGCCATCAGAGAACGCAACGATCCAGAGCTTGCCATCGGCATCGATACGCAGGCGGCGCGGACCGTTGATTGGCGTTTCAATGAGCGTGACCTCGCCCGATTCCGGATCAATGACCGCGATGTCATTGGCGTAAAGGCGCGCAATCCAAACGCGGCCGTCAACCGGTGACACATCAATACCATAAGGCATGGGAAACCCGCTCGTCTCCCAGTCGAGGTCGGGGCGACTGCCGACGTATCCGTGTCCCAGCCGAAACTTGATGATCTTCAGCGCTGCCCACTCTTTGACGCCACGGGCAGGAATGTCGAAATAGGTGAATGCTCTGGTCTTACGGTCGAACATAGCGACCTGCGACGATAAGGCCAGCGTAAACCAGACACGGTCGCGGTCGTCAGTTCGGATCGTATGCGGATAGAAACCGTCGTCCATCTTGTAACGGAAAAACTCACCGCTGTCAGGATCAAATTCAACGAGTTCCTGCTGCATCGACGGCGTCAGAAAGATGTGCCCGTCGGAGGGCGCAATCGCAAACGAGTGCACACCCATGTAGTTATCGGTCTTTGGATAAGTTCCCATGCGATTGCCGAGGATGCCACCATGCGTGGCGCCTTCGTCATGCGGAACCTTGAAGACCTCGTAATCCCCTGTCACGGGGTCGAAGGCGTAAATCCGGTCCATCAGGTTGTCGCCGATATAGACCTTACCGTTCGGGTGCAGGACGAAGTCGTGCATCTGCGAAAAACTGTCGCCGATCGGCCATTCGGTTATTGTCGCCGCCGACAAGTGTGGCTCCCAGCGCTCGAAGTCGGGCAAATCGACGTGCTTCTCGATCAGTTTGGAAAACGCGCTGGCAAATCCAGCCGGTGAATCCTCTTCGAAGTCCTCAGCAGCCATTGCGCCGTACATCTGCATGCGATCGATTATGTCGACCCATTGCTGCTCGGTACGCGACAGACGCATGAACACCGAAGCCTGTTGGTGACAGAATCCGCAATGCAACAGGAAGTGTTCGCGTGCTTTCACCGGTTCCTCTGCCCAGCTGAAATCGAGCTCAGACAGCCACAGATTGGCAGGCTTGCTTTCTGCAATCTCGCGAGTGTCGGTCAGCGCCTTGAGTGTTACTCGCAACTCGGCGTCATCATCGCCCGATGTAAAGTTGACGTCTGCGAATCCCTGCTTGCGGACCCGGAACTGGCGCTCACCATCAACGTCAAGCGATTCAAAAACGACCGTACCGTCGCCGCTTGTGAATCGAGTGTGCTGCGCAGCAGCCGTGTTGACGACACCAGGTCGCGGGTAGCCATTATCGGACGTATCAACAACGTCGGCGCCTTGGACTGTACGAGTGACCATCGCGATGGCAACAGGCTCACCGTTCTCGTCAGCGACGACGACGGTCGCTGCAGACGACAGTGCTGGCAGCAGTGCCAGCAGGATGACGGCTATTCGAGTGGACACGCGACAAATTCCGGCAATGCTTCCGCTCTCTCTCCGAACGCGACCAGCGCCGGGCGTTCCTCGGTCTTGGCCTCGCTCGGCGCACTGAACTGGAGGAAGCGCCAGGCTACGGCACTACTGATATCGGCCTGCGAAATCTCGTCGCCAAAGAACCACTTACCGTCCTCAATTCCCGCAACGGCTTCCTCCAGCCAGTCGAAGGCCGCAGCAATCTGTTCGAGAATCCGTTGCAGCCAGGCCCCGTACTGATACTCCTCGGGCCGCATCTCGGTTTCGTAGATTCGTGCCACAACCTTGTCCATACCGAGTAATGCAACAGCGATAATCTGGTATGCACGGCGCTGTTCATCAAGATCAGCAGGTATTAGTGAACGGCCCACCAGGGCTTCGACGTGCGCAATGATCAGCGACGACTCGATCATCATTTCACCGTCATCGAGAATCAGCGTCGGCACCTTGGCAAGTGGATTGACGTCCTTGAAGGATTCGTAGCCGGCCACGACCGAGCGCGATTCATGATCGAATTCGATACCCAGCATGCGCATCGTTATTGCCAGGCGCCGCACGAATGGCGAGTCAAGCATTCCAACGAGTTTCATTTTTCCCTTCCTGGCAGAACTGGGTTATGGCAGTGCATTCTACATCTAAGCAAAAGCAACGATTGCTCCAGACTGAGATTTCGACGATTATCGATTGCAACACCGGGGGTGAATAATGACTGACACAGATCAGCAGGAACCGAATCGCGATGAAATGCCATTCGTCGCGCCGTGCCGCAAACTGTCACCCTGGGCCCCGTTTCGCTGGGTCAAACTTGGCATCAAGGACCTCTTGCAAGCGCCACAGCAATCATTGATCTACGGCGTGGTTATCGCCTTGTTGATTGCGGTCGTCAGCCTGTTGGCCTGGCTCAAGGGCAGCCAGTGGATCATGTTCGCCATGCTTGGCGGTTTTGTTTTCCTGGCACCACTGACATGTATTGGCCTGTATGCGATCAGCGCACAGCTCGAACGCGGCCAGCCGGCACTCATGGTGCGCAGCCTGCGCGCCGCGTTCCGCCGACACCTTGGCAACGAGATGATCTTTGCAATCATCCTGCTGGTCATTTTCCTTGTATGGGCGCGCGCCGCCGTCATCGTGACCGTATTCTTCCCAACCGAAGGCGAGCAAACCTGGCGCGATCTCTTGCCCTACCTCACGTTTGGCAGCCTCGTCGGCTCGGTATTCGCGACAGTGACATTTTCCGCGAGCGCATTTTCATTGCCGATGATCATGCACCGCAACGTCGACAGCATTACGGCGATCGTCACGTCAGTGAACGCCGTCTTGCGCAACAAGCGCGCCATGTTCATCTGGCTGTCGATCATTGTTGCCAGCCTGTTACTCGGCCTGGTCACCGCATTCGTCGGCCTGATCGTGATCATCCCGGTTATCGGTTATGCCGCCTGGCACGGCTACCTGGAAACGATCAACGCCGACCAGTTCCCGCGACATGAAGTGGGCATCACCTCGATACCTCGCAGCTCCTAACGTCATTGCGAGCGTAGCGACAAAATTGCCTCTGGCGATTTTGGACGCACGAAGTGCGCCCGAAGGGCCGGCAGCAGCAGGCTGCCGGTCAACCAATCTCTCGCGCCACATAACTCGCCCCAAGCAGTCCTGGTTGCGGATGCATGATCAGCTGCGTCGGAATGCGTTCCATGATTTCACGGTGTGGCCCCTTGTTCTCGAAACCACCGCGAAACTTGCTATTCATCAACAGTTCGGGATAACGCTGCGCTATCCCACCGGCGATGTAGATGCCGTCAACTGCGCCCAGGGACATCGCGAGATCTCCGGCGACCTGACCCAGAACCTCGAAAAAGATCTGCACCGCTTCAGACGCTCTCGACTCACTACTCTCGTTCGCTCGGGCGAAGATGTCTGCGGCGCTGAGTTGTTGTCCTGCGTCGCCATGAATCCTGGCCAGGGCCCAAAAAATATTCTCGAGGCCTGGCCCGGAAACGACTCGCTCTGTTGAAACGCGGTTAAAGCGCTCGCGCAGAATCGTGAGGATATCCAGCTGCACCTGTGTCTCCGGCGCGAAGCCCGTATGTCCAGCCTCACCCGACAAAGTAATGAGCTTACCTCCGCGCTTCACGAGGCCAACTTTTCCAAGTCCAGTACCTGGGCCGAGGATGCCAATCGTGTATCCCGTTTCATCAAGACCGTGCGGTTCCGGCAAGCCGATTGGCAGGCAGTCGTCGCTTGACAGAAACGGTATCGAATAAGCGATCGCCTCGAAATCGTTCAGCAGTCGAATGTGCTCTATACCGAACTCCTGGACCAGCTCGTCAACCGAAATGCTCCATGGGTTGTTCGTAAAACGCACGCGGTTATCGACGATCGGACCTGCCGCCGCCAGACAGATGACGTCGGGCGCCGGTGCACCTGTGTCATCAAGGTAATGCTCGATCGCCGCTTTGGGTGACCCAAAATCGGCGCACTGCAACGTAGCCGCCTCGGAAAATCCGGGCGCCCCGCTATCAGCGATCGCGAATCGGGCGTGGGTGCCACCGATATCGCCAATGAGTAGGCTAGCGTGGGACATCGCGTTGTCGTCAATCCGGAAACGCCAATGCTCTCACAAGGTGCGACTGACCGCCTATCTAGTCGTCCCAATCATCCAGAGAGGCGCGGATGATGTCCGATTCGACGCAAACGCACTTTTCACCTGCAGGGCCGATCTCACAATAGCCCGTCGTTCTCGGCGGACAATTCAGGTTACTGCGGAGATTGCGTCGGGCGATAATGCGTTCGCGCTGCTCGACCAGTGACCAGTCACCGGTTCGTATCGCCTCCGCCTCAAGTTGTTCCATCGGTACTAAGCTGCTGCAACCAGCTAACAAAACCAGGGCCGAAATGATAATAATACGCTTCACGTTACGTACTCCCAGTCAATCCTGCCGGGCAAGTTGACGATTCCTTGGTACGTGATTAGATGGCCCTCTGGCGGTGAAGCGGTCCTCATTTAGACCTTGAAAAAATGTGGCAGCGCGATTCTTGCAGATTGGCAACAGCTAATTTCGCCAGATCCTGCAGTTGAGATTCTTGTTGTGGAAATAAAACAACGTCTTAAACATAAGACGAGAATTGAGAGACGTGTCACACTTTGTCGGCGAGATCTGTTGGTTTCACACAAATATGCGCACAAGTATTGAACTAATCGGCTGCCATGCTGAGGGCGAAGTCGGCGACGTAATCATCGCGGGTGTACAGCCCCCACCCGGAGACACAATCTGGGAACAGTCACGATGGATCGCCAAAGACGATCGCCTGCGCCGCTTCGTGCTCAACGAGCCACGCGGCGGCGTGTTCCGCCATGTCAATTTGCTGGTCCCGCCGGTAAACCCGGAGGCCGATGTCGGCTTCATCATTATGGAACCTGCTGATACACCACCGATGTCCGGTTCGAACTCGATATGCGTCGCGACGGTTGTACTTGAAACGGGCATCGTGCCGATGCAGGAACCGGAGACTGAGGTTGTGCTCGAGGCGCCCGGTGGACTCGTGCGCGCTGTTGCCAACTGCGCTGACGGCAAAGTGCTGTCGGTTCGCATTCATAACGTACCGTCGTTCGTGCACAAGCTTGACCAGGTGATCGATGTCGAGGGTGTTGGCAGTCTGACAGTTGATACGGCATACGGCGGAGACAGTTTCGCCATTGTTGATGCCGCGGCACTTGGACTGAAACTCGTACCTGGCGAGGCAAGACACATGACGGACCTTGGTATGAAGATCGTCGCGGCGACGACCGAACAGGTGGGATTCGAGCACCCAACGAACGCGGACTGGCGTCACATTTCGTTTTGTTTGTTTGCCGGACCGCTCGAAGAGAAAGATGGTGATCTTGCGACGCGACATGCCGTTGCGATCCGACCGGGAAAGATAGACCGCTCACCGACAGGCACCGGTGTTTCAGCCCGCCTCGCGGTACTGCATGCCAGGCAACAAATTCAGCCACAACAGAAGCTGATTGCCAGCTCGATTATCGATTCGACATTTATAGGCCGTGTTGAAGAAGAAACGAACCTGGGCGACAAGCCCGCGATCATCCCGAGCGTTCAGGGTCGTGCCTGGACGACGGGCAGGAAGGAACTTTGGCTCGATCCTGATGATCCCTGGCCCGAAGGCTACCGGGTTGCCGATACCTGGCCGGGCGCCGACTAGAGCGCGTCGAGGGCCTCGTCCAGCATTTCAACCAGCTGATCGCGGCTGTAACTGAACTCATGATCGTGATTAAGCTCCGCGATGCGCCGAATAGCGTGCTGCAAGGTAGAGCCGGCCTGTTCCTGGTCCGGCGTCACCATGTAGCGACGCTTGGGATTGTCCGAAAACAACGCGTGTTCGACTGCGGCCGATACCGCATCAGGCTCGGGTTGCCCTGCGCCGAATGAAATAAGGTCCTGCGCCTGTTCGCGTTGCTCAACATTCTCGGCCACCTTGCGCCAGATGGGTGAACGAAACGATCCGGGCTCCACGATGCTGACCTTGACACCCTGTGGCTCCAGTTCGTCGACGAGCGCATCCGTAAACGCCTCCATGGCGAACTTGCTCATCGCGTACACGCCTTCCGCGTCACCGGAAATGAAGCCCGAGATGGAGCCCATTGTTGTAATTCGACCTTGATTCTCGAGGAGCATGGGCACAAACGCCTTCGTCACCCTGTACGGGCCGTATATGTTGGCGCCGAATACGAAATCGATGTCCGTCTCGGATGCCTGCGTCATTCTCTTGATAACCGCAACGCCGGCGTTGTTCACGATGCCGTGCAGCCCCCTGCCCTCGCCCGCGACAGTTTCGACGGCCGCATCGACATCGTCCTGTGACGTAACGTCGAGTCGAATGCCCTGCACGTTGTCGATTGAGTTTAATGACTCGAGATCTTCGGCGTTGCGCGCGGTGGCGTAGACGAAGTGGCCGTTGCCAGCCAGTCGTTCTGTGATATTGCGGCCGATGCCGGAGCTGGCGCCCGTAACGAGAATGGGTGAGCTCATTCTAGGCCGCCTGCTTTCCCTCAATGTATTTCATCACCTCCTCACGCAACGCCGTCAGCGGCAACGCACCGCTCTTGAGAACGACATCGTGGAAATCGCGAATATCAAACTTGTCGCCGAGGGCGTCCTGCGCTTCGTCGCGAAGACGCAACATTTCCATCATGCCGACCTTGTAGGCCGTCGCCTGACCTGGCAGGACAATGTAGCGTTCGATTTCCGAGACAACATCGGTTTCGGCCATTCCCGTATTAGCCAGCATGTAGTCGATGGCTTCCTCGCGCGTCCATTGCTTGGCATGGATACCGGTGTCGACCACAAGCCGCACGCCCCGGAACAACTCGGCCTGCAGTCGCCCGAGATTGTCGTAGGGGTCGGTCTGGAATCCCATTTCCCACGCCAACCGCTCGGCGTACAGGGCCCAGCCTTCGGCGTACGCCGTGAACCCGGATTGTTTCCTGAATTCGGGTATGCCTTCGAGTTCGGTCTGCACGGCGATCTGGAAATGATGACCTGGTACGCCCTCGTGATAAGCAAGCGTGCGCATACGGTACTTCGGCGTGGCCTTGATGTCGTAGAGATTGGCGTAGAACGTTCCGGGCCGGCTGCCATCCATTGATGGCTGGTTGTAGTACGCGCCCGGAGCCGTTTTCTCGCTGAACTCGGGCACGCGCTTGACGACGACGTCGGCCTTGGGCCGAATATTGAAGGCCTGGCTCATGCCCTCCTCGATCTCGTCAATGATGGTGGCGTAGTCTTCGAGAATCTGTTCCCTGCCTTCATCTGTATCGGGATAGTAGAAGCGCTCTTCGGTGGCCAGCTGGTCGAACAGAGCTTTGACACCCAGGGTCGTGTCGTAGCCCTCGGAAGCGAAGATTTCCAGCATCTCGGCTTGAATTCGTTCGACCTCGGCGAGCCCGATGCTGTGAATTTCCTCGGCCGTCATTTCTGTGGTGGTATTGCTGCGCAGCATATAGTTGTAATAGGCCTCACCGTCAGGGAGCTTCCATACGCCATCGTCGGTGTTGGCTTTGGCGCCGAGCTCGGCAAAGTAATTGACGTAGCTCTGGTAGGCCGGGTAAACGACGTTTTCGATCTCGGCTTTGGCGGCGCTCAGAAATTCCTCTGCCTGCTCGTCGGTGATTTCCTCTGCCTCGTTGAGCTTGTTCTCGAATGACACGTACAAAACGTTCTCTTCCGCCGGCTGTTCGATAAAGTCCCGCATGATCTGCAGTGATTTTTCGATGACGAATGCGGGTGGAATGATCCCTTTCTGTTCGCGGATCAGCAGCCCTTCCATGCTTTGATCCATTTTGGTATCGATCTTCGAAAGACGGCTAATGTAGTGCTCGGCATCCTCGGCAGTCTCGACCCGGTGGAACGTATCCAGGAAACGCGGAATCTGAATCTGCAATCCAAACAGCTGGTTGACCGGGTAGTTGTGGTAGCGGTACTTGCGATCTTCCTCCGGCGTTCCCAACATCTCCTTTAGCACCTTGACGGAGAGCATCTCGTCTTCGGTGAGGCCGTTCTCGTCATATTCAGCGAGCGTGGCCATGATTTCATCGAGGAATTCAAAGTCCCTGTCATCTGCAGCCTCGGAACTGTCATTCCACTCCGCATTGTGAGACTTCATGCCGAACTGCTCGAGCATGCCCATCGAAGTCAGCATCTCGGGTTTGTCCCACATGAACTGGATGAAGGCACGATTGAAGAAGTTGTTGATGTAGAACGGTTTGGCGTACCACTCGTGCGCGGCGAAAGAGAGGCCCAAAACGAACACGACCGCGACGGTCAGTCCTGTGTATTTGAAGAACTTTTTGATTTTGCCAGCCATGACGGCACCCCTGATGCGGAGAAAAGGAGCCTAAATTACCAGAAGATGCTATTCGGTGTGTCGATAGTGTTGCTTCGATGACACAGATCGAAGCCTGTCCGCAGCCTGCTCGGCTGTGATATCACGCTGGCCCTCAGCGAGCATCTCGTAGCCAACCATGAATTTCCTGACCGTTGCCGAGCGCAGCAACGGTGGATAGAAATGCGCATGCAGCTGCCAATGGTCATTGGTGCCGCCCGTTGCAGCCAGTTCGCCGGGCGCCTGGTGCCATCCCATCGAATACGGAAAACTCGTTTCGAACAGGTTGTCGTAGCGTATCAGGAAGCGCTTGAGAATCTCGGCGAGCGACTGATGCTCCGCCGCCTTGAGCTCCCCAAGGTGCCTAACGTGTCGCCGCGGCAGAAGAAGAACTTCGAATGGCCACGCGGCCCAATACGGAACCACGGCCAGCCAATGGTCGTTCGAATCGACGGTGCGGGCGCCATCCGCCAGTTCGGCATCGGCATAGTCGAGCAGCAATGGCGAACCGTGTTCTTCGAAATGCTCACGCTGGCTGGCATCGACCTGTACAACCTCACTCGGCAGATGACGGCTGGCCCAGATCTGGCCGTGTGGGTGCGGATTCGAGCAACCCATCATGGCGCCTTTGTTCTCGAATATCTGCACCCAGGCATGACGCTGTGCGAGCTCCACATACTGGTCTTTCCAGAGTTCGACAACAAACGAAATGTCGTCGATCGACATCTCGGGCAAAGTCAGGTCGTGCCGCGACGAGAAGCAGATTACGCGGCATTCCCCGGTAACTGGATCCGCCCGCATCAGTTCATGATGAGATTCATCCGCCGATGCCGGCCCTTCGGGCAACAACGCGGCAAAGTCGTTGTCGAATACGTAGGTATTCGCGTACGGCGGGTTTTGCTCGCCGTTGGCCCGGGTGTTTCCGGGGCACAAGTAGCAATTCGGGTCGTATTCCGGACGCCGGCTGCCGCCTGCTTCTTCCTGGCTACCCTGCCATGGCCGCTCCGTACGGTGCGGAGAGACGAGAATCCACTGTCGCAACAGCGGGTTGAATCGGCGATGTGGGTGTTCTGCCGGGTCAAATCGCATTACGCAGGCCTCAAATTTCGTTCGCTTTTATTTCGAGTGCTCCAGCGCCGATCTCGGCGCGGTAAAACTCGGCTCCGTAGCCGATCCTATCTTTATAAGTGTCGCCAACGGCCCGGGTCATGTCCATAACTGCGGATGCCTCGAGCAACACGAGACCGCAACCACCGAAGCCGGCACCCATCATACGTGCACCGAGTACGCCCGGCTGCTGTTGGGCAAGGCTAATCAACGTATCGAGTTCCGGGCCGCTGACTTCAAAGTCCTGTTGCAGGGAATGATGGCTCGCATTGAGCAGCTTTCCGAACTCCGCAAGGTCGCCGCATTCCAGGCAGGCAGTGGCTTGTGTGACCCGGTGCTGTTCAGTAATGACATGCCGCGCACGTTTCTGAATGACAGGGTTTTCGAGGTGCACCAGGGCGTCATTGAGTTTCTCAACCGGTATCTGGCACAGGTTGTCGACACCCAACACTGGCTGCAATGTCGCAAGTGCCTGTTCCACTTCCTCACGCCGTTCGTTGTAAGCAGACTCGCCGAGTCTGCGCTCCTTGCAGGTATTGGCGATCAGCAGGCAGTGATCACCTAACTGAACGGGAATGTATTGAATAGACAAGTCGCTGCAGTCCATCAGCATTGCATGATCCTGCCTGCCGAGCGCCACCGCGCCCTGGTCCATGATGCCGCAGTTCACGCCGACGAAATCATTTTCAGCCTGCTGCGTGAGCCAACTGATCGCCTGGCGGTTAGTAAATTCATCCTGTGACGCGCGATAGCCGGTGAACGCCTCGACCATTACTGCGATCCCGACTTCGAGCGAAGCCGATGACGACATGCCACCGCCCGGCACATCGCCGCCTACCGCGATATCGAGGCACGGCAGATCAACGCCGAGCTTGCGATACTCGACAAAGACGCCTTTGACATAGTCGCCCCAACTGACCGGGTCCGCGCGTTGCAGGCTGGCAGTGGGATCAAATTTCACGAGGTCGGGTTCATTCAACGACACGAGCCGAACCGTGTTGCCGTTATTCGGCCGCGCTATGACAAAGGTGCCGAACTGCACGGCAGCCGGCAGGACGTGCCCGCCACAATAATCAATGTGCTCGCCGATCAGGTTGATTCGTGCTGGCGAAAAAAACCGGCGCTGGTTACTGGCACCATCGGAATCACCGTAAGTGTCATCCAGCAGTGCTTCGACCTGGGTTAGTAATTCGTCGTTCACTCGAGTCCGACCTACTCTTTGATTCCTTCAAGCATCATCAGAAAGCCGTACTCGAACGCAACATCTTCGAGATACTGGAATCGGCCGGTTTTACCGCTGTGACCAGCGGCCATGTCCGTCTTAAGCATCAGGATGTTGTCGTCTGTCTTAAACTCTCTTAGCTTGGCAACCCACTTGGCGGGTTCCCAGTACTGCACCTGTGAATCATGAAGCCCCGTGGTCACAAGGATATTCGGATAGTCCTGCGCCGAAACCTGGTCGTACGGCGAGTACGACAACATATAGTCATAAAAGTCTTTCTCGCGCGGATCACCCCATTCTTTCCACTCCGACGCAGTTAGCGGAATTTCCTCATCCAGCATTGTCGTAATTACATCCACGAATGGCACGCCAGCCAGCACACCATTGTAAAGCTCGGGCGCCATATTGAGCACCGCACCCATCAGCAACCCGCCAGCACTCGCACCGTCGGCGTACAGGTGTTGGTGGGATGTGTAGTCCTGTTCAATTAGGAATTTGGATACATCGATGAAGTCCGTAAACGTATTCTTCTTCTCGAACTGGCGGCCATCGAGGTACCAATGCCGACCCATCTCGCTGCCGCCTCGAATGTGAGCGATTGCGACAATGAAGCCGCGGTCCAGCAGGCTGAGCCGCGACGAACTGAAACTCGGGTCGTAGTTGGAACCATAAGAGCCGTAACCGTGCAGCAGTAGCGGGTTCTCCCCGTCCATCACGGTGTCTTTCTTGTAGACGAGAGTGACGGGCACTTTTGTGCCGTCTCGTGCGGTAGCAAATCGTCGTTCGGTTTGGTAGTGGTTGCGGCGAAAGTCTCCCGGTACTTCACGCTCTTTAATTAGCGTGCGCTCGCGACTTCGCATATCGTAGTCGTAGACCGAATCCGGGGTGGTCATCGACTCGTACCCATAACGAAAAATGCTGGAATCAAAGTCGTGGTTATTGCCCGGATACGCGAGGTACGCCTCTTCGCCAAATTCGATAGAGTGGGTCTCGCCCGACGCACGATCGACAATCTCGAAATACGGTAAGCCCAACCGCCTGCCCATCAGCAGGAGATACTCCGAGAACGACCCGACGCCGCTGATCAGCACATCGTCCCGATGTGGAACGATAAGCGACCACGCGTTCTTCGACGTGTCGTCCAGCGGGACCTCGAACACCTGGAAGTTTTGCGCATTTTCATTGCTGACGACAAAAAAGCGGTCGCCACCATCAGTCACGGAATACTCGTGATCGTCCTCGCGGGCGAAAAATAGTCGCGGATCAGATAAAGGCGCATCAGACGGTATATATCGAACCTCGTCCATCGTCGTGCTATCGCTGCCGATATAAATGAATTTTTCGGAGCGGGAACTGTAGACATACGAGGAAAACGTATCGTCTTCCTCCTCGTAGATAAGCTCCGAGACGTCAGAGCCGATCTGCGTGCGGTAAATCCACTGCCAGCGCAGCGTTTCCGGGTGCTGCTTCGTGAAGAAGACAGTTTCGCTGTCACCGGCCCATACACTGTTCGGTGTAACGTCTGCGATGGGGTCCCGAGTCGCTTCACCCGTTTCGAGATCGATAATGTTGAGCGTGTAAAAGCGACGCCCAACCGTGTCAACACCGTACATTGCTTTTGAGTGGTCCGGACTAACCTTGAACCCGCGTACCGCAAAATACTCTGCGTCCCCCGCCAGCTCGTTAACATCCAGCAGAATTTCTTCCGCGGCGTCCATGGAGCCGCGTCGCCGCGCGTAGATCGGGTACTCGAGGCCCTCTTCATAGCGCCGGTAGTAGTAATAATTGCCGTACTTGTAGGGAGCAGTCGAATCGACCTGTTTGATACGCGACTTCATCTCATCGAACAAACGTTGCCTCAAGCCGGCGGACTCCGCCATAACAGACCCGGTATAGGCATTCTCGGCTTCGAGATAAGAGATGACGTCCGGATTCTCGCGTTCGCGCATCCAGTAATAGTCATCGACTCGGATGTCGCCGTGAGTTTCGAGTTCTTTCGGTTTTTTCTCTGCCACCGGCGCCGCTACCTGGTCCTGAGTACAGGCACAAAGTACAAGCGCCAAGGTGAGAATTAAAATACTGCGTTGCTTCATCGGTCAGCCCTCGCTGATGGGATCGAGATAGGCCCCGTTGCGGGGCCCGTCCGATGTTTGGTGGTGATGGGTGGAATTGAACCACCGACCTGCGGGTTATGAGTCCGCCGCTCTAACCGTCTGAGCTACATCACCGGTGTTTGATACAGGCGCAAGTACCTGTGGGGGTGCGAATTTTCCTTGCCGGGCTGGTACGTGTCAAGGTCGTTGCCCGCCCTGACTATTGCTCTAGCCGCTATTCGTATTCACCGTGATATGGCGGTGTGCCCAGTTATACGCGGGAACATCGCCTTCGAAATCGCGTTTAACGTCCTTGCCTGCCTGATCCACGAATCGGTCCGTTTTATTTTTCGGTCTGAGCACAAACCAATCTCCTGTGGCCAGCAGAATCCAGACATGTCCCCTGGCTTCGAAGACGTGACACGGGCCGGATTTTTTCACTTTGTCTTTGCCGTTTTCCCGAACGTGGCAGTCTGCATTGGTGTCATCGGCGACAGCGCTGGACGACATCAGGAACGGGATAGCAAGAATACAGATTACAAGAGCAAGAACTGGGAATTTCATGGGACCTCCACAGGTTTTCGATTGTTGTTCAGGAGACTGCCGGGCCAGTGTAAGGCGTATTGCCCTGCGCCGCGAATCTCACCGGACTAGTACGTGTCGAGGTCGTTACCGAGCACGACATCGCCGTCATAGACCTCCCGAATCTCCTCCAGGACCGCCTCCTCCGAAGTTCCCCAGAACAGTATATGGTACAGGATCAACAGTTTTGGCCTGGCGCGGCTCGCCATTTCACCCAGCTCGTGCGTCGACGTGTGATTGATGCTGTGGTATTCCTGCCAGTCGGCAGTGTGCCTCGCAAAGCCCTCCACCGAGTAGACCTCGTGAATCAGGATGTCGGCGCCGGCGGCCTGTTGTTCGATTTTCGCGTCAGGAGCTGCATCTCCTGAGATTACGATAACCCGGTCGGGCGTTGTGAACTTGTAGGCGAACGCATTTTCCCAGGTGCCATGGCGGACACGAAAGGCTTCGACGGTAACATTGTCGTCTTCGAACACGACACCGTCATCAATCTCATGCGCGTTGATTCGCCAGCCAAAGTCGTTCGTAGGCTCAAGCCCATCGACCCGGTAGCGGATGTCCGCCTCGTATGCCTTCAGCACATGACTTGCCATGTCAGCAACGCCTTCAGGTCCATACAGTTCCAGTGGCGCATCCCGGCCCATGACCCAGGGCGACAGGACCAGGTCGGAAAGACCGGCGGAATGATCCGAGTGCAGATGTGTCAGGAAGGCATGCTTTAGATTCTGCGTTTCCATGGCTGGCATCGTTCCGCCCCAGGTCGGAGACATTGCCGCAGCACGACGCACGACGCCAGGACCAAAATCCACGAGGTATGGCGTGCCGTTGACGACGATCGCGACTGCCGGGCCCGAACGCTCGGGATCGACGTTGGGCGTGCCCGTGCCCAGCAGCACTACCTGGGTAACTTCGGA
>Ga0255052_10000318_pt1 | contig 38391 bp, 33 predicted proteins | sample JV7_2_21_MG_FD_188632 | JGI IMG/M metagenome (GOLD analysis project Ga0255052, IMG submission 188632) | Seawater microbial communities from Jervis Inlet, British Columbia, Canada - JV7_2_21 | ecosystem: Environmental > Aquatic > Marine > Inlet | place: Canada: British Columbia | collected...
AGAATGTCCATCACGGCGTTACACTCGCTTGACGTAGAACCACTATGCCTGCGCGAGCATGCCTTGTGCTGAACATTCTGGTGACCACTGATCCGGCGTTTTAGGGCTTACACTGCACTAGGAATATAGTTGACTACGGTAAACAGAATCCCGGTAAACAGCTGCGTTGGGCCCCGGCATACGCCTCCACCTCGCTCCAGACGCGCAGCAGGTTACCGCCGAGGATGCTGGCAATATCCTGTTCGGTATAACCACGCTGCAGGAACTCGGCCACCAGGTTCGGGTACGCTGATACATCTTTCAGACCCGCCGGCAGGCTATCTCCGACACCATCATAATCGGAGCCGATACCCACGTGGTCAATACCCGCAATCTTGATAACGTGGTCAAAATGATCCACCACGTCCGCCAGCGTGGCATAGGGGTACGAGTGCTCTTCACGATAGTCCTCGCGGAATTTCCGAGCCTCGGGACCACCTTCCTCGAGACCGTTTTCCTCCAGCCAGTTCTTCTCCAGTTCCCAGTACGCGGTTGAATACTCGTTGGCTTGAGCGGTCAGGAATGAGGACCCCCAGTTGATCTGGATGACACCGCCATTTTTGGCCAGCGCAACAATCATTTCGTCGCTCATGTTTCGCTCAAATCCAGGGGTGAAATGCCGCGCTGACGAATGCGAAGCGATCACCGGTACCCGGGTCACCTCCAGCGCCTGCCAGAATGCGTCATCCGACACGTGGGAAATATCCACCATGACACCGTTGCGGTTCATCTCCGCCACAACTTCGCGCCCGAATGGGCTCAGCCCGTTCCACTGGTGATTATCATCATAGGACGAATCGGAAATTTGATTGCTCAGGCTGTGTGTGAGGGTGATATAGCGGATACCACGGTCGGCAAAAACGCGGATGTTTTTCAGATCGTGGTTGATCGGTGAACCATTTTCCATCCCCATTGCCAGGCCGATACGGCCATCTTTCATGGCCTTTTCGGCGTCTGCCACGGACCGCACCAGCGCAAATTTATCCGGGGCACGCGCCGCCAGCGCTTCGACCGAGTCGATCAACTGGTGGGCCAGTTCAAAACTGCCGCCTTCGGCTTCCAGTTCCGCCGGTGTGTAAATGGACATGAATGTCAGGTTCAAGCCACCTTGCACCGCCCGTGGGAAATCGAAATCACCATCATCGGTTCTTTGGGTGACATCGACCCAGGCATCCTGTACGCGATATGGTACGTCGATATGTGTATCGACCAGCATGTACTTTTGTGCAATCTGTTGAGCTTGCTCCTGAAGTGATGCCTGCCGGGCCTGCGCATTGGTCATCATCCACAACAGGCAAAAGGCCGTGCCGACTTGAAGCAGTCGGCATGTTATTGTTTTTGTCATCGGGCTCTCTCCCTATTAATCAGGTTATGGTTTCGTGGCGATGGCGCCGCCAGCAAATAATTAAGTAATCCCTGGACTGTCTTAATACGCTTTTAAGCCATCCGCAAGCAATTCGTAATCAAGCATCCGGTCACCATCAAAGATCCAGCGGCTCTGAAACAACTCACCGCGGATCAGCATCGGCAACCAGATCCGGTCATCTTCCCACATCCGCTCATACGGAATGTCATCCAATGATACCCACAAGGGCTTTGCCTCCACCGTCTCTACCGGTGTACCTTCATAATCTGAAGTCCGGTACACCCACACGTGGATCGAGTAGCCATCGACAAACTGGAAACGGTGTTGTCCCCCGTACTGTAAATTGGAAACGGTTATACCCAGTTCCTCCTGGCATTCGCGGATAGCACAGGCTTCCGGGCTTTCACCCGGCTCGACCTTGCCGCCCGGCCCGTTGATCTTGCCCTTTCCCAGGCCGGTTTTCTTGTCGATCAGCAAAATCATGCCATCGCGTATGACGAATACCAGGGTTGCAGGGTCTTTGGCCTGCCAGGTAGTCCAGTCAATGTCGGCGAGCTGATTCATAACGGCCCGGCGGCATCCCCGTTTTCTTCGTCCACAAGACGTTGCCGGGCTGAACCCATATGACGGGTGAACACGGCCTCGTCGTCTTCGGCAACGGCGTTCACCAGTTCATCCAGCACCTTGCGGAACTGCGCGGTCACCCTGGCGGTGTTGTCGTTGCCCTGCTGGATTTCATAGTACAGGTGCGGATTTTCAGATACCACCTGGGTCGCCACCTGTAACTGTGAATTAAACGTGGAACTGGAAATCTGTCGCAACAATGGCACCGCTTCACCGCTTTTCGCCAGCGCGCCGGCGAAAGCGATATTGACCAGGTGGGACAAGCCCAGTACCCAGGCCATCACCTCATCGTGCTCTTCCAGGCTAAGTTCCACACAGTCGGCTGCAGTATGGGCAAACAGTGCCCGGGCCTCGCTGATGGCCCGTGGGTTGCCGACATCGACAAACAGGATATGACGCCCGGATAAACCGATTTCATCAGGGCCAAACATCGGGTGCACCGAGCACACACGGCAACCGCTTTCACGTAATGCTTCCAGGCCTTCATACATCGGGGTCTTCAGTGAACCGATGTCAAATACCAGGCATTTTGGCCGGATTGCAGCCAGGCGCAGCAGGATGTCATTGCTGGGCCGCAGCGGGACAGCGACCACCACCAGGTCGTAATCATGTACCACCGCCTCCCAGTCATCCACGATATTGAACGGTGTTTCTCCTGCGACCATGTCCGCAACATCGACCAGGTAACCCACCATGTCCAGGAAACGGGACATCCACACGCCCATCCGGCCAAGGCCGCCGATCACCAGTGCGCGTTGTCCCAGGCCATGATCGGACTGGACCAGTTTGTGCGTCTCCTGGTTGCTGAGCGAATGGCGGATCAGGGTCTGGAGTATGTCGCGTGCGACCGAGCCGGCGAGCCCCCGGGATTCGGCCCGCGCCACACCGCGATCAATGACTTCGCGCTCGCGTTCATAGTGGCGCAGCGGCAAACCGGTTTTCAGCTTGTGTGCGGCGATCGTCGTCACCACCGCCTGGCGCTCGGCGATCAGGTCTACGATCCCGGTGTCGATTTCATCGAGATGCTTGCGCAGTTCGAGCAACTCGGAGGGTGTCAGGGATGATTTACTTGACATGTGCTTTGCAGAACTTGCGTTTGCCCACCTGCAGAATCCCTTCGAATCCCGCGTCGAGTTCCAGTGAGCGGTCGCTGATTTTTTCGCCGTCAATCCGCACACCGCCCTGCTTGATCATGCGAAAAGCTTCCGAATTACTGGAGGTCAAGCCGCATTGGGTCAGGGCTGCGGCGATACCGATGCCTGCACCGCCAGTATCCAGTGCCTTTTCCGCTATATCTTCGGGCATGGCGCCCCGCTGGAAGCGGGCAACAAATGTCTCCCGGGCGGCATTGGCTGCCCCACGGTTATGAAAACGTTCAACAATTTCTTCACCCAGCAGGAATTTGACGTCCCTGGGGTTGGCGCCGTCCGCGACCCGTTGCCGGAGTTCCGCTAATGCTTCGTTGCTTTTAAAGCTCAACAGATCGAAATAGCGCCACATCAAGTCGTCGGAGATTGACATCAATTTACCAAACATTTCATCGGGCGGCTCGGTGATACCCACATAATTGTCCAGCGACTTGGACATTTTCTGAATACCGTCGAGTCCTTCCAGCAATGGCAGTGTAATGATGACCTGCGGTTGCTGGCCGTAATGCTGTTGTAGTTGCCGCCCGACCAACAGGTTGAACTTCTGGTCGGTGCCACCCAATTCCACATCGGTTTTCATCACCACCGAATCGTAACCCTGCACCAGCGGGTACAGCAGCTCGTGCATGCCGATCGGCTGGCCATTGCGGTAACGGTTTTCAAAATCATCACGTTCCAGCATACGCGCCACCGTGTACCTGGCCGCCAGGCGGATCATGCCTTCTGAACCCAGACCGCTCATCCACTCAGAATTAAACCGCACCACCGTTTTTTCCCGGTCCAACACCTTGAATACCTGCCGGGCGTAGGTATCCGCATTGACCTTGATCTCGTCGGGTGTCAGTGGCTTGCGGGTTGCGCTTTTGCCGGTGGGGTCACCGATCATTCCGGTAAAATCACCGATCAGGAACGTGACCTCGTGGCCGAGGTCCTGGAACTGGCGCATCTTGTTGATTACCACGGTGTGACCGATGTGCAAATCAGGGGCCGTGGGGTCAAAACCGACCTTGATCTGCAGGGTTTTGCCCGACCCGAGTTTCTTTTCCAGGTCTTCGACCTTGATGATCTCTTGGGTACCCCGCGAGATCAGCTCAAGGGCATGTTTCACATCTGTCATGTTCAAGTCCGGTTGCTCGCATGGGCAATCAATCCAATCAGAAGAGTCGCATTGTATTGCCTTGCTCCGCAAGCCTCCACCCCCAAGCTGCAGATTGGACGCGATTGACCCCCGGCAACTTGGTAGTTATGGTTAGCATTGCTTCAACACCTGGCTCCGGTGAGGGTCGAAATGCAGTATGCAAAATGACAAAATCTTTTCTGGCCTGGCCGGAAAACTGCAACATGTTCAAATCCGCGTAAGCCGTACAAAACTGCTTTTGTTTGCCTCGACCCTGATTATCTTCGGCCTGGCACTGGGTGGCCTGCAAAGCGGCAGTGACGATGAAGTTGTGGCTAACAAGGTCTTGAACCTGGACCTGCCTGGCCGGCATGATTTACTGACGCCGCCCGGTCTGGCGGAAATCACAGCTGAAGATGCAGTCCCGGAGAAGCCACTGGAAAGCGGGCAATGGGAGACCGTCACCGTTCGCTCAGGACAAACCCTTGATGCCATTTTCAAGCAACAGGGATTCAGTGCAAAAATCCTGCACGAGATCATGTCGCTCAACAAGGCAACCGGCAAGCTCAAAAAAATACGCCCCGGTGACCTGTTTGAATTCCGGCGTTTCGAGGACGGTTCGCTCAAACGCATGCGCTATGCAATCGATGAATCCAACTACCTGATCGTCGAACATGATGGCGAGCAGGCTGTTGCAAACACCATAGCCCGACAGGTTTTCACGGTACCCGAAGAAACCAGTGGCACGATCACCTCATCCCTGTTCCTGGCCGGTAAACAGGCGGGGCTCAGGGACGGCATGATCATGAAACTGGCCAACCTGTTTGGCTGGGATATCGATTTCGTGCTCGATATCCGCGAGGGCGACAGCTTTTACCTGGTGTATGAAAAGGTTTACCGGGATGGCAGTTATTTACGTGATGGGGAAATCATCGGTGCGACCTTTATCAACCAGGGTGAGAAATTCCAGGCCATCCGGTTCAATGTTGACGGCCGGTCACAGTATTTTGCGCCGGACGGCCACAATATGCGCAAGGCCTTCCTGCGCGCACCGCTGAATTTTTCCTATATCAGCTCAAACTTCAACCCACAGCGTTATCACCCGATATTGAAACGGGTCAAAGCCCACAACGGCATCGATTACCGGGCGCCCAGGGGCACGCCGGTATATGCCGCCGGTGACGGCAAGATAATCGTTTCCGCTTACGGTCAATACAATGGCCACCACGTGTTTGTCCAACACGCCAACAGCATCATCACCAAGTACCTGCATTTTACAAATCGCACGGTAAAGAAGGGTGAGCGGGTCAAACAGGGCCAGGTCATCGGCTATGTGGGCTCAACAGGGCTGGCGCAAGCGCCGCACCTGCATTATGAATTTGTACTCAACGGTGTCCACCGGAATCCACGCACGGTCGGTCTGCCCACCGCAAATCCGCTCGACGGGGCTCGAATGGCCGACTTCCAGCTCAATGCAGCATCGGTTTTATCACAACTCAGCCGCCTTGAATCCGCCTCCATGTACGCTACCCATAGCCCATAACCCGTATGGGCATGAACGACGCATTGATGATTGGCATGTTGTCCGGCACCAGCAGGGACGGCGTGGATGCGGTGCTGGTCGATTTTGCCCATGGGACGATGGAAGTGTTACACGCCGTGTGTGTCCCCTACCCGCCCGCGATCAGGTTGGCCCTCGATCAACTGCTTGCAACCGGCGGCCCCCCTGGCAAGGAGTTGGCAAGCCTGCTGGATGAAAACCTGGGACGTTTTTTTGCACGTACCGCCCAGGACCTGGTGCGTGAGGCCGGTATGGAGATGCGTGATATACAGGCGATAGGCTCGCACGGCCAGACCGTGTGGCACGACCCCGGGGGTGATAACCCGGTATCCATACAGCTCGGCAAACCCGAACTGATCGCGAAAGGCACCGCTACCACGGTGGTAGCGGATTTCCGTGGCGCAGATGTGCGCTCGGGCGGCCAGGGCGCACCGCTGGCGCCGTTATTACACGCAAAACTTTTTCACAGCGACACCGAGGACCGGGCGGTGCTGAATCTCGGCGGAATTGCCAACCTCACGCTGTTATCAGCCAGCGGCATAGTCGACGGCTTTGATTGCGGTCCCGCCAATTGCCTGATGGATGCCTGGAGCAAGCGCCATCTGCAAAAACCCTACGACAACAATGGCGACTGGGCCGCGAAAGGCATACCTGACCGATGCTTGCTTGAGAACCTGCTGGACGATCCGTATTTCAGCCTACCGGCACCCAAGAGCACCGGTCTTGAATACTTCAACATGAATTGGCTGGACGACATCCTTGCCGGTACCGATGCGCAGGCGGTGGACATACAATCCACGCTGGCGGAGTTGACCGCATCGAACATCGCCAACAGCCTGCGTGACTGCGGTGAGCCGGCACGGCTGCTGGTCTGCGGAGGTGGTATACACAATGGCCACCTGATGCGCAGAATACGCACGGCCTTACCGGAAATTATCGTCGAATCCACCGGTTTCCACGGCATGGATCCGGACTGGGTGGAAGGTTTGCTGTTTGCCTGGCTGGCACATGAGAGGCTGAATGAAAAAACCCAGAACACGCCGCCGATTACCGGCGCCGCCTGTCCGGTCCTGCTGGGGGATATTTTTATACCTCCAACTTAAATTCCATTTTACCCTACCCGGCCCGGTCAATAGGTATCATATTAATTTACAATGATATTATTGTATTAGTGTGATTCAACCTGGATACCCCACTTGTCATCAGCCCGGTGCCTTTGCCGGACCAGAAAATCTGTGTAATATATGAACTGACATGTCCCTTTTACTCAATATTCTCTGGTTTGTGTTCGGCGGGTTTATTATTTTCCTGCTTTATGTACTCGGTGGCATCCTGTTATGTCTCACCATCATCGGCATCCCGTTCGGGATCCAGTGTTTCAAGCTATCCATGCTGGGCATGGCACCGTTCGGGCAGGAGGTCCGTGAAACCGAACCACCCGGTGGTGCGGTTGCGGTCATCATGAACGTCATCTGGATTATCCTGCCGGGTCTGGAACTGGCGTTGACCCACCTGTTCCTGGCGCTGTTTTTTGCCATCACCATCATCGGCTTGCCGTTCGCCTCCCAGCACTTGAAAATGACCCGGCTCGCACTACTGCCCTTTGGTTTCCGGGTGGTCGATGCCCCCTGTCCGGGCTAGCTGTGAATCCCGGCAACGTCTTAATCACCTGGCATCAGTAAGTCGGATTCAGGCCTGGGTGGGGGCATCGGGTAGCTTTACACGGGATACGCTCAAGCCATCCCTGGGCTCTTAATCTGCATTTCCAGAAAAAGGGCTTTTCACCGTCTATACTTTTTGTACATGAAATCTTCACATCCACTGGGAGTCTGAAATGAAACATCTGTCCAGAGTATTGACTGGAGCCATCGCGCTGCTTGGCTCAATGAGCGCACCGGCCGACTTTTTCCACGAAACCACCGGTTCTATCGACGGCGACCTGTGTGTCGGCGCCCAATGTCTGATGAACGAAAACGTGGGCAGGGAGACGATCAGGTTAAAGGAAGCCAACCCCCGGATTCATTTTAATGATACCAATACCGATACAGGCGGTTTCCCAAATAACGACTGGCGAATAATCGCCAACGATAATTTTAAAGATGGCGAGAGTTATTTTGCGGTCGAAGATGCCACTGCTGGCAATATTCCGTTCAGGGTTGAAGCAGGTGCACCGTCCGACAGTCTTTATGTAGATGATGGCGGGCGTTTGGGCCTGGGAACGAATACACCCGTGGTTGATCTTCATGTGAAATCAGGCGGTACGCCCACATTGCGTCTTGAGCAGGATGGCAGTTCCGGCTTTACGCCGCAGACCTGGGACGTGGCGGGTAACGATACCAATTTCTTTATCCGCGATGCCACCAATGGCTCCAAGGAGCCGTTCAGAATCAGGACATCAGCGCCATTCAATTCGTTCTATATCGATACCGACGGTGCTGTGGGCATGGGGACTGACAATCCGTTGGCAACACTCCATATCATAAGAGCTATCGGTGACGCAGATCTTTTAATCGAAAACACCGGCACGGGGTCGGCAAGACTTGAACTTGAAAATGCCAATCGCAGCTGGTGGATTAACAGCAACAATAACCTCAGAATTACGACCGGTGGCTCCCAGCCCGAGTTGCAACTTGACCCTACGAGCGGGAACATGACAATCCAGGGCAGCTTGACCACCGGTGGTAGTACCTGTGGTGGTGGCGGTTGCGATATGGTTTTTGCGCCTGAAACCAGGATTGAGTCCATCGAGGAGCATGCCAGCCAAATGTGGTCCAACAGTTATCTGCCCGCAGTGGGCCCTACCGTGGAAAACACACCAATAAATATCACTGAGAAAACCGGTGGCATGCTGAACGAGTTGGAAAAAGCGCACATTTATATCGAGCAATTGCATGAACGTAGCATGTCACTGGAGCAGCGCGTTGAAGCGATGCAGCGGCAATTGAACGAGCTGTTACAGTAAGGCCGTAAAGCCGGGGTCAGAGTAAAGTGCCAGAGTTACTACTCTGGCACTTTACTCTGACCCCTCCTGGCCTGCTACATTCCATGGCGCCACTTTAAGCAATAACAACAATCCCGGAACCGCGACCAGCGTACACAGTACAAAAAATTGCGTGTAGCCTATTGCCTCGATAATAAAACCGGTTGAGGCATTGGCAAAGGTCCTGGGCACCGCGATAAAACTGCTGAACAATGCAAACTGTGTGGCCGTGAAGGCCTTGCTGGTTTCCCGCGCCATGAACGCCGTCAGGGCGATGGCGCCCAGACCCACGCCCAGGTACTCGCCACTGACCACGGCAAACAGGCCGACCGGGTGGTGGCCGACAGTACTCAACCAGACATAACCGAGGATGGTGAACATCTGCACAAAGCCAAAAACCCACAACGCCCGGTTGATACTCAGCTTCAACATCACCACACCGCCCAGGACGCCGCCGGCGATTGATGCCCACAGGCCGGCGATCTTGGCGATGGAACCGATCTCGGTACGGCTGAAACCCATATCAAGATAAAAGGGTGTCGCCAGCGCCGTCGCCATGTTGTCACCCAGCTTGTAAAGGAACAAAAAGGCCAGAATGGCCAGGCCCGACCTGATCCCTCCGCGCGAAAAAAACTCAACGAAAGGTTCAATAACCGCACTTTGCAGGGTTGCAGGCGCCAGTGCATCATCGCTGACCTCCCTGATGATCAGGGTCGTGACAATACCCACGCCCATGAACCCGGCGGTAACCCAGTACACCACAGACCAGGGCAGGTGATCGGACAGAATCAGTGCCAATGAGCCCGGCACCAGCATGGAGACACGGTATGCATTAACGAAGAAAGAAGTGCCTATTCCGAGTTCATCATCAGCCAGCAGTTCACGCCGGTAGGCATCGATCACAATGTCCTGGCTGGCCCCGAACAGGGAAACGATAAACACCGTCACGACGATCGCCTGGAGTGACACCGAGGGGTCGAATTGGCCGAGCGCCGCGATCGAAAATAACAGACCGACCTGGGTGACCAGGGCCCAACCCCGCCGCCTGCCTAGAAAAGGCAGCTTGTACCGGTCCATCAACGGTGACCAGACGAACTTCCAGGTATACGGCAACCCAACCAGTGCAAAAAGACCAATGGTCGCCAGGTCCACATCATGGCTGCGCAACCACGCCGGCACCAAGTGCAGCAACACGTAGAGCGGCATTCCGGAACTGAAGCCCAGGAAAATACAGGTCACCATTTTGCGGTTTAGCAGGATGTCCTGCCAACGCCGGGCGTTACTGGTCAATTCGGTTTCACTTCATAGTCATAGTCAATGATCAGCGGGGCATGGTCTGAAAAGCGTTGCGCCTTGTAGATCTCCACCGCATGCGCCTTGGCGGCGATCCCGGGTGTTGCGACCTGGTAATCGATCCGCCACCCGGTATTGTTGGCCCAGGCCTGGCCGCGATTGGACCACCAGGTGTACTGGTGTTCCCCCGGCTCGACCTGCCGGAACGTGTCAACAAAACCCACCGGCCCGAACAGCTCATCCATCCAGGCCCTCTCTTGGGGAAGGAATCCCGAATTCTTCTGATTGCCGCGCCAGTTCTTGAGGTCGATTTTCCGGTGCGCGATGTTCCAGTCACCACAGATAATGTATTGACGCCCATCACTGGCCATCGTCTTGAGCAGGGGCTGTAAATAATCCATGGTCCGGTACTTGACCTGCTGGCGCTCCTGTTTGGATGAACCGGATTGCATGTATAGCGATACGACGCTCAGATCACCAAAATCAGCCCTCAACCAGCGGCCTTCGTTGTCCATGACCTCCCAGCCAATACCAAAATGGATCTGATCAGGCTCGCGGCGTGTATACAACGCAACACCGCTGTAGCCCTTTTTTTGAGCATCGTGGTAGAAGCAGTGGTAGCCGCGAGGTGAAAACACCGGGTCTGTGAGCTGGTGTTCCTGGGCCTTGGTCTCCTGGACACAGACAACATCGACGTCCTGTTTGTGCATCCAGTCGAAAAAACCCTTGCGGGCGGCTGCCCGGATGCCGTTTGTGTTGATTGATATGATTCGCATGGCCTGGAAATCTGCTAACCCGAACATTTCATCAAGGATCCGGTTGTGCGCAGTAGCTGGCGAAACAGTTTGGTCGATCGTTCGAAAAAGCATAGCGATAGCTATGGTTTGAGAGGGATCGGCCGAAATGTGAAGCCAGATGCTGTGCAAAACCGGATAGGACAAACTGTAACCGCCAGAAACAATCCAAAACATTCATATTCGTCTGATTCAGTAATAAATTTATCATTTTTTCGTCCGCCTTGGTGAAATGTTCGGGCTAAAGACAGGCAGCATAACCGCCATTCTCCGTGTTGTCATGACGAACAATATTGCAGCACGGGCAAAGCCGCGAGATACTTCCCGTATGCAAGCCTTCAAACAGCAATTTTTTGAACTCGCCGTGGCGCAGGGCAACCTGGCATTCGGTGAGTTCAGATTGAAATCCGGCCGTGTCAGCCCGTATTTTTTCAACGCCGGCGGGTTTGACGACGGCCGCAGTCTTGAACTGCTGTGTGATTGTTATGCACAGGCTATTCTCGACTCTGGTGTAGCCTTTGACATGCTGTTCGGTCCCGCCTACAAGGGCATTCCGCTGGCAGCGGGTATTGCCATCATGCTCAACGCCCACCACGGCCGAAATACACCTTATGCGTATAACCGCAAGGAAGCCAAGGACCATGGCGAAGGCGGGATGCTGGTCGGCGCAGAACTCAAGGGCCGTATTCTGATCACCGATGACGTCATCTCGGCCGGCACCTCGGTGCGTGAGTCGATCGAGTGGATAAACCGGGAAGGCGCCACAGCCTGCGGAGTCGCCATCGCGCTGGACCGGCAGGAACAAGGCAGGGGAGAAAAATCTGCGGCACAGGAGGTTGCAGATGAATTTGGAATACCTGTCATTGCCATCGCGGGTCTGGATGATTTGATCGAATTCCTTGAAAGTCAATCTGTTGCAAATATCGACATCGGGGCAATCCGGCGTTATCGTGGCCGCTATGGAGTATGAGAATCATGCAGGCCGACAGGTGTAATATGGGGCTTAAAAGCAGCTCGATTGTTATCGCTGCCAGCCTGTTGTTGTGGGCAGTACCGCTGGCGGCCGAGACATACCGGTGGAAAGACAAGGACGGAAAAATCCACTACGGTGCAACGGTACCGGCCGACCACGCTGACCTGCCGTATGACATTCTCAACGACGCCGGGTTGCTCATTGAGCACGTCGAAAACATCAGGGAACCGGTCATCGAACAAGAGACGGTGGAAGAAGAAATCAACACCAGGGAACCGCTGATCCCGGAAGAGGAACGCCGGCGCCAGTCAGACTACCTGTTGATTGTCCAGTACCGGACCGAAGCGGATATTGAAAAGGCCCTCAACTATGAATTGACCCAACTGGGTTATGACTCCCTGTTTATTAACCGGTCAATCGAAGATGCAAAAGCATCCATCAGAAATAACATCAGGCAGGCAGCCGATCAGCAACGGGCTGGTATCCAAGTCGGCAAAGATAAAGACAAACAAATCAGACAGTTGTACGCCAGGCTCAGCAGCGATGAGAAAAAGCTGTCCTCCCTGGAGCAACAAGAAGCCAGGATTCGGGCCCGGTTCAAGGCTGACCTCCAACGTTATCGCGAACTGACAAAAAAAAACGAAGAACAATCTGACCCGGCAGACCCGGCAGACCCGGCAGACCAGGGCTGAATTTTTGCTGACGAGAACGCACCCTGCAAAGGTCTGATGTTTACCCGTTGCCCACAATGCAAAACGGTTCATCCGCTTACCGCCGCATTAATGTCCTACGCACGTGGGTTGGTGCGATGCGGGAATTGTGACAAGTCGTTTGATGCACTGAGCTGTCTTTTTGACCAATGGCCTTCAGGACAGGCGCATGCGCCGGCAAGAGGTTCACATACGGGTCCGCCCGTGATTGGCCAAACCCAAACAAGATCCGCAATTGCAGGTGTCAATGCTGCCGAAAACAACGGTTCTGAAGACACAAAGACCGATCCTCGCAGCCTAACCTGGGGCGTCGTGACAGCATTGCTGGTCCTGCTGACGATCGCCAACACTGCATGGACGTTCCGTGATCCGCTATTGCAAGTCCCCGAAATCAGTGTATGGCTGGAAAACAGAGGCTGGTTGCAAGTAAAAAAAGAGGGTCTTCTGATAGCTCCGGAACAGATACAACTGGTCAGCCGTGATATGCACTCCCATCCCACGCGCAGCGGTATCCTCATTTTAAGCCTGACCTTTGTAAACCTCGCGCAGACTAGCCAGGTTTTTCCGGTGCTCGAAGTTACCTTGCTGGACGTCTCTAATCAACCCGTCGCCCAACGCCGTTTCCAGCCCCTGGAATACCTGCGCACCGGTGTCGATACCGGGCCGGGTCTGGCAACAGATGTGTTTTTGCCGGTTTTACTTGAACTCGGTGATGCGGGTGAACGGGCTGTCGGTTTCGAAATTCAATTTCTTTGAAAATTCCCTCAAAGAATCATGCCAATTATGGTAGTGTTCGGATGTAACTTTCCGCAACTGAAAATAGCGAATTGAGCACATCATGCACGCAGATTCAGAACTACACATTCCACTCCGGCAACACGTACAAAACACCATCAGCAGATACCTTCAGGACATGGGTAATACCGCCCCGGCAAACCTTTACCAGATGCTGCTGGCAGAGATAGAACCACCCCTGATCGAGGAGATTCTGAAATGCACCGGCGGCAACCAGTCACGTGCTGCGGGTATGCTGGGAATAACACGCAATACCTTGCGCAGCAAGATGCAGCGTTATTCCATCAGCGCGCGTTCATGCAAGATCACAAGGCCAAGGCGGTGACCGGCGCTTCCGGGTCAGACCGTCGCTTTGCGCTGATCAGCGTATCCGACAAAGCAGGATTACCGGAATTCGCCCGGCAATTGGCCGGCTTGGGTTTTGTTTTGCTAAGCACTGGTGGCACCTACAAATTACTGACCCAGGCCGGTATTGCTGTAACCGGTGTGAGTGAACATACCGGTTTTGAAGAAATTATGGATGGCCGTGTCAAAACGCTTCACCCGCGTGTCCACGGCGGTATTCTCGGCCGGCCACAGGATCACGAAATCATGCGGGAACAGGACATCCCGCCCATTGACCTGGTTATCGTCAACCTGTACCCGTTTGAGGCGGTCACCTCGGCTGCTGATTGCAGTCTTGAACAGGCGATCGAAAATATTGATATCGGCGGTCCGGCCATGGTGCGGGCCGCCGCCAAAAACCATCAACGGGTCACCGTTGTCGTTGATCCCGCCGATTATGCACAGGTAGCCGCGGAACTTGCCGCCAACGGTTCGGTAAGCGACCAAACCCGGTATACACTGGCCACCAGGGCCTTCGCTCACACCGCCCGTTATGACGGCCTGGTGGCGGATTACCTGAGCCGTGAATCGGGAAACGGTGAACCGCAGCGAACCTTTCCGGAATACTTGACACCGCAATTCCACAGCCGGCAGGAACTCCGTTACGGTGAGAACCCGCACCAGGCGGCCAGTTTTTACGTTGATTCCGCGGTCAAACCCACGGGCATCGCGGCGGCCCGGCAGATACAGGGTAAAGCGCTTTCCTATAACAATATTAACGATGCTGATGCAGCGCTTGAGTGTGTCGGTCAATTCGGACAGCAACCGGCATGCGTTATTGTCAAGCACGCCAACCCTTGCGGGGTGGCCACCGGCGGCAACAATATTGAAACCTATCTGAACGCCTTTGCGACCGATCCCGTGTCAAGTTTTGGCGGCATTATCGCGTTCAATCAACAGGTGGATAATGAGACTGCCGCGACCATCCTGGACAAGCAATTTGTCGAAGTGGTTATCGCGCCGCATTTTAGTGACGGGGCAATCGAGTGCTTTGCGTCCAAGCCGAACGTCAGGTTGTTGACCAGTGAAAACGCTGGACACGGTGCCACCGGCTTCCATTACCACCGGGTCTCGGGTGGCATCCTGGCACAGCAAAAAGACCTGCACCGCCTGGATCGCGACGCTTGCGACTGCGTCAGCGAACGCCAACCCTCGGAACAGGAATGGCAGGACTTGCTGTTTGCCTGGAAAGTCGCGACCATGGTCAAATCAAACGCCATCGTGTATGCCGCCGATGGCCGCACGCTGGGTGTAGGCGCCGGCCAGATGAGCCGGGTCGATTCGGCCAGGATCGCAAAGTGGAAGGCTGCCGATGCCGATCTGGACCTGGAGGGCGGGGTGATGGCATCCGATGCATTTTTCCCATTCCGCGACGGCATCGACACCGCCGCCGATGCAGGCATCAGGGCCGTTATCCAGCCTGGTGGTTCGATGCGCGATGCCCAGGTCATCGCCGCGGCTAACGAACACGGTCTGGCCATGGTGTTCACCGGGGTCAGGCATTTCCGGCATTGAGAATCATTAGTAGCACCGTCAAGCAACCTGACCCAGAAAACTCCTGAAATGAAAATATTGATCATTGGAAGCGGTGGCCGTGAACACGCACTGGCATGGCGCGTAGCGCAATCGTCACGGGTAGAAAAAGTTTATGTCGCCCCCGGCAATGCCGGTACCGCCCTGGAATCCTGCGTTGAAAATATCCGCTTGGCCGCGGACGATATCGATGGCCTGATCGGTTTTGCCAACGACCAGTACATCGGCCTGACCATCGTCGGTCCGGAAGCGCCGTTGGTGGCCGGCATCGTCGACCGTTTTACCCAGGCCGGTCTGCCCTGTTTCGGACCCACGGCAGCGGCAGCGCAACTGGAAGGCTCCAAGGCTTTTGCCAAGGATTTCATGGCCGGCAACGGCATACCCACCGCTGCTTATGGCAACTTCACCGATGTTGATGAAGCCGTTGCCTTTATCCACCAACACGGCTCGCCCATCGTGATCAAGGCTGACGGTCTTGCAGCGGGCAAAGGCGTGATCATCGCGCAAACGGTTGCACAAGCCGAAACCGCCGCCAGGGATATGCTGGCCGGAAACGCCTTCGGCGAAGCCGGACACCGGGTCGTGATCGAGGAATTCCTCAGTGGTGAGGAAGCCAGCTTCATTGTCATGTGTGACGGCAAACACATACTCCCCCTGGCCACCAGCCAGGACCACAAGGCCAGGGACGAAGGCGACCTGGGTCCAAACACCGGCGGCATGGGCGCGTACTCTCCCGCCCCTGTGATCGATGGCGGTTTGCATGAAAAAGCGATGGAACAGGTGATCCGGCCAACCGTGCGTGGCATGGCCGCACAGGGCATGCCGTTTACCGGGTTTTTGTACGCCGGCCTGATGATCGCGCCCGACGGTGGCATGAAGGTGCTCGAATTCAACGTTCGTTTCGGCGACCCGGAAACCCAGCCCATCATGATGCGTCTGCAATCCGACCTTGCAGACCTGTGCCTGGCCGCAGTCAATGGAAACCTGGACCAGGTGGACGCACGCTGGGACCCACGCCCTGCGCTGGGCGTGGTCATGGCAGCGGGCGGATATCCCGACAGTTATACAAAAGGGCATGTAATTGCAGGTTTGGATGCCACCGGCCACGGTGATGTCAAGGTATTTCACGCCGGCACGAAACTGGAGGATGGCCAGGTGCTGACCTCGGGTGGCCGGGTTTTGTGCATCTGTGCAATGGCCCAGAGCGTAGGTGCCGCAGCGGTCTCTGCTTATTCAGCCTGCAAAAAAATTCATTGGGATAGCGCCTTTTACAGACGTGACATTGGCTACCGGGCAATCAACAGGGAACATGCCTGAGCATGGATGTTTCCCACCTGTTGAACCAGTTGAACGATGCCCAGCGCGAGGCCGTTACAACGCAATCAAAGCACACCCTGGTGCTCGCCGGTGCCGGTAGTGGCAAGACGCGGGTACTAATCCACCGCCTGGCGTGGCTGATCCAGGTTGAACATGTTTCGCCACTCAGCATCCTGGCCGTCACGTTCACCAACAAGGCAGCCGGGGAGATGCGTGAACGCGCGCAGGACCTGTTGAAGGTATCGACACGGCCGCTGTGGATCGGCACCTTTCACGGCATTGCCCACCGCCTGTTGCGTATGCACTGGCAGGAGGCCGGACTCAATGAAAATTTCCAGATCCTGGATTCAGATGACCAGCACCGCGTGCTGCGCAGACTGATCAAGGAGGAGGGTATGGACGAAAACCAATGGCCCGCACGACAGGCGCAGTGGTATATCAATGCCCGCAAGGATGAAGGTCAGCGGCCACCATCCATCGAGCACATGGATCACCCGATCACGGCCCAGTGGGTGCGCATCTATGAACTCTACGAGGCCTATTGCAACCGTGCCGGATTGGTCGACTTCGCGGAGTTACTGCTGCGCGCACACGAACTATGGCTGCATAACCCATCCCTGCTGGAGCATTACCGAAACCGTCTCGGTCATTTGCTGGTGGATGAGTTCCAGGACACAAATTCCATCCAGTATGCCTGGATACGCATGCTGGCCGGCGACAGCGGCAGTGTCCTGGTCGTCGGTGATGATGACCAGTCGATCTACGGTTGGCGTGGGGCGCAGGTCGCAAACGTACAACACTTCAGGCGTGACTTTGCGGATGTACAGACCCTCAAGCTGGAACAGAATTACCGTTCCACCGGTACCATCCTGGAAGGCGCCAACGCCCTGATCGCCAACAACGAAGACCGCATGGGTAAGAAGCTGTGGACCGCTGGCGAAATGGGCCAGCCCATCACGCTGTACTCGGCATTTAATGAACAGGACGAAGCCCGTTTCGTGGTGGAACAGATCGAACAGTGGCTGGGCAAGGGCAGACGCGCCGAAGAAGTAGCCATCGTTTATCGCACCACCGCGCAGTCGCGGTTGTTCGAAGAGTATTTGCTCAAGGCGTCAATCGCCTACCGTGTCTACGGTGGTCTGCGGTTTTTTGAACGGGCAGAAATCAAGGATGCGCTGGCCTATCTGCGGCTAATCCAGAATCCGAATGACGATGCCGCCATCGAGCGTGTGATCAACACCCCGAACCGCGGTATCGGCCAGAAAACCCTGGCCGTGTTACGCCTGCAGGCACGCGCGAGCAGTCTGCCGCTTTGGCAGGCGGCGCAAGAATGCATCCGGCAGAATTTGCTGCCACCCAGGGCCCTGGCGGCGATACACGCCTTTATGCAGATGATCACTGACATGCGCGAGCGCATGGGCGATTGGACGCTGGGTAACCAGATGCAGGGAGTCATAGAAGACAGCCAGTTGGTCAGCCATTACGAGAAAGAGCCCCGCGAAAAAATGGAATCGCGGGTGGAAAACCTGCGTGAGTTGGTCAATGCCGCCGACGCTTTTATATTGCCGGCGGAAGATGAGGAAGCCGGTATGAGCGAGTTGCAATCTTTCCTGAGTCACGCGGCGCTTGAAGCCGGTGAAACCCAGGGCGAGGCCTGGGATGATTGTGTGCAGCTAATGACACTGCATTCGGCCAAAGGGCTGGAATTCCCACTGGTATTTATCGCCGGCATGGAAGACGGCCTGTTTCCACACAAACGCAGTGTCACCGAAGCCGGCGGGCGTCTCGAAGAGGAACGTCGTCTGTGCTACGTAGGCATGACCCGCGCACGTGAGCAACTGTGCCTGAGTTATGCCGAGATCCGACGCATGTACGGCTCGGAAAGCCACAGCCGGCCGTCCCGTTTCCTGGATGAGATCCCCTCCGAACTGATCCGGGAAGTACGGCCGCGGATGCAGGTCCAGCGGCCATGGGTTGGTCCGAAAGCCCCGGTGTACAAGCAGGCCACATCGCGCATCAACCAGGGTTGGCCGTTCCAGCTGGGTGAGTCCGTCAACCACCGGAAATTCGGCGCTGGCACGGTAGTCAGTTTTGAGGGTTCCGGTGAGCATGCGCGTGTACAGGTCAATTTTCACCAGGCGGGCGCCAAGTGGCTGGTGCTGGCCTATGCCAACCTGGAACGCGCCGGGTGATGACGGTTAAGCGGCATGGGCAATATGCAGGCTAAAGCTGCCCCGGTAAATATTCACTTATCCTGGGGTACATTGGAGGGATTGCATTGGTCCAGACCCGGCGCACCCAAAGCACTATGCCTGCACGGCTGGCTGGACAATGCGGCGTCATTTGTGCCGCTGGCACCCTTCCTTACGGATTTTGACCTGCTGGCGCTGGACTTTGCCGGTCACGGATTTTCCTCCCATCGACCTGAAACCAGCCGCTATTACTACGCCGATTATTTATACGATGTAGACCAGGCCCTGGATGTGCTCGGTTGGGACAACTGCCATTTTATCGGCCATTCGATGGGTGGGGGTATCGCGAGCTGTGTTGCCGCTGCCCTGCCCGAGCGGGTCAACCGGTTGGTCATGCTGGATGCCGTCGGAATTCTGTCCTTGCCCAGCGACCAGGCCGCCAGGCAACTACGCATGTCGATGAAATCAGCGCGCAAAAGCCGCAGCAATCTCAGACCGTATGAATCGGTTGAACAGGCAATGCTCGCACGGCAAAAAGACTCAGCTTTGTCAGACGCGGCAGCCCGCCTGCTTTGCGAACGGTCGCTGGAGCATACCGGTGATTTTTACCAATGGCGGACCGACCCCCGCCTGAACTGGCGTTCACCGCAATTGATGACCGATGAACAGGTCCTGTGCCTGCTCGCAGCAGTCCTTTCACCCACGCTGGTGATAACTTCACCGGCGGTCATGGAATACCTGGGTGCAGAAAAGATGCAAAAACGTCTTTCCGCCATAAAGGACTGCAGACATGCTGCCGCTGACGGCCATCACCATTTCCACATGGATCAGCCACGGCGCACAGGTGCCCAGATCAAGGAGTTTCTGTTGCAACCGGATCAAAACCCGGATGCTGAAACAAAATTCGAGCCCGCCAGCTAACCCGGACATTTCACCAAGGCGGACCGTAAAATTATAAATTTGTTTTATCATCAAGCGTGTGAGAGTGTTTTGGGTATTTCTGGCAGTTACAGTTTGTCCTATCCGGTTTTACACGGCATCTGGCTTCACATTTCGCCCGATCCTTCTTGAACCATAGCTACGGCTATGATTCTGCAAGCGATCGACCCAACTGTTTCGCCAGCTACCGCGCAAATCCCGAATCCTTGGTGAAATGTCCGGGCTAAAGGACTATTCGGTTAAAATGCAGGCTAACCATGAAAACAGCTAACACCCATATCCCCAACCGCGAGCGTCTGATATTTGCACTCGATGTGCCAAACCTGGACGAAGCACAATCGCAGATTTCCACACTTGGCAAATCGATAGGATTTTACAAGCTGGGTCTGGAGGTATTTTTGTCCGGCCATTATTTCGAATTGCTGGCAGAGCTTAAAGGCAACGGCAAAAAAGTGTTCGCCGACCTGAAGCTATTCGATATACCGGCGACCGTGGCGGGTGCAGTACGACAACTGGCCCGCCACGAGGTCGACTTTTGCACCGTGCATGGCAATGACAGCATGCTGAAGGCTGCAGCAGATGCCAAGGGTGACATGCAGATACTGGCGGTAACTGCATTGACCAGCCTGGACCAGGGTGATCTCGATGACCTGGGTTTCAAATGCGATGCCAGAACCCTGGTTTTGTCACGCGCAAAACGTGCGCTGGCATTGGGTTGTGACGGTGTAGTCTCGTCGGGACTGGAGGTCAGCGTTTTGCGGGAACATGCCGATCCCCGTCTGATCACGGTCTGCCCCGGAATCCGCCCAATTCACAATGACGACGACCAGCAACGTGTCATGACACCTTTCCAGGCCATCCGTGACGGAGCAGATTACCTCGTGGTCGGTCGTCCAATCCGCACAGCCAGCGATCCTGCCGCGGCGGCTGAAGCCATCCAAAAAGACATTGCGCGCGCCCTGATCGATTGATGAAAAATCTCGAGAACGGCATCTTTTTAACTGAAAATTCGGTGCCGTGACAACACCCTGATAACCTAAAAAACTTTACTTTTTGGCAACTTAGTCGTAAAAAGGTCATCCCAAGGTGTTTTCTGGGTGTTGACAAGTGTTAATGTTTGACATTACGATGTAGCTGTAACTACATAATAGAGAATAAAAATTTGAATTTACATCGGTAAACCGATCCTCTCCGGCTCTGCCGGATTTCCGGGCAGGCCTCGTGCCTCGCCCGGATTTTTTATGCGCGTGTGTTTTCCACGGTAATCCAAATTCAGTTCGACAGGCTGCTAATATACTTGTCTACATTGCAAACCTTGGATATGTGAACTTCGATGAACCAGGATAAGCAACTCACATTGATCTCCAGACTTAAACTGCGCTGGTACCTGGTATTGAGGGCAATCCTGGGATTGTGGGTAAAACCACGCATCCAGGCCGATGCCGATGGCAACACCGGTGTAGCTGGAGATCAGCCGGTGTGTTACGTCTTGGGTAGCTATGCATTGTCATCGGTATTAATCCTGGACAAATGCTGTGAACAACAGGGTCTTGCCCGACCGCTGTTACCCGTGCCGGCTGTAGAGGAAAGCCCCGGTCGTTCATATGCCGTGCTCAAACGAACCACGGGCCTGTTCATCCGCCGCCCCGACACCCGTAGCCATTCAGATATGTTGCAGTTGCTGATCGACAAGAGCTGGGCGGATCAGCAACTGGATATCCAGTTGGTGCCTGTGACCGTGTTCGTGGGCCAGAGACCCACCAAGGACAGCGGTCTTACACGGATTATATTTGCTGAAAACTGGGAAATCGCCGGCCGTTTTCGGCGCTTTTTCAGCACACTGGTCAACGGCCGCAAAACCTTTGTACAATTCAGCCGGCCGATTTCCATACGAGGCCTGGCAACCGAAGGCCTGGATGCTTCGGTGGCTTTAAGAAAGGTTTCACGCATCCTGCGGGTTCATTTCAAACGGGTGCGGACCGCGGCCATCGGACCGGACCTTTCGCATCGCCGAACCATGGTGGACAGGATCACAAAATCACCTGCGGTGAGTATGGCGATTGAGGAGAAAGCCCGCAGATCGGATATCACCGTTGCAAAGGCACGCCGGCAGGCGACCGGGTATGCCCGGGAAATAGTAGCCAATTATTCCTATTCGTTCATCGTTATCGCCGAGGCGCTCATTTCCTGGTTCTGGAACCGAATCTATAACGGTATCAAACAGAACCATTTTGAAAACTTCCAACACCAGGCGCTTGGTCACGAGGTGATATACGTTCCGTGTCACCGCAGCCATATTGATTATGTGTTGCTATCGTACCTGGTGCATGAAAACGGTTCCGTACCGCCGCATGTTGCGGCAGGCATTAACCTGAACCTGCCGGTCATTGGCCCCCTGTTGCGCCGTGGTGGTGCGTTTTACCTGCGTCGTTCATTCCGCTCCCACAAGTTATACGCTGCGGTGTTTTATGAATACCTCAGCATGATCCAGTCACAGGGTGTTTCGATTGAGTATTTTATCGAGGGTACCCGCAGCCGCACCGGCCGCTTACTGCCACCCAAGGCCGGCATGCTGGCCATGTCGGTGCGTAGTTATCTGAATGCGCCGGTCCGGCCTATCATGTTTCAGCCGGTATACATTGGTTATGAACGGCTGGTGGAGGGCGATAGCTACACCACCGAACTATCCGGCAAAGCCAAGCGCTCGGAAAAATTGTCCGACCTGACCAAGGTTTTTGGTATTGCACGGCACAATTACGGTGAGGCCCATGTAAGTCTTGGCGAACCTGTTTTCCTGGATGAGTTGCTTGGCCAGCATGATCCGCGATGGAAGGAGACCATCCAGGCCCAACCCGACCGGCCCGCCTGGCTCAACACCGTTGTCGATGAGCTTGGACACAGCATCATGACCCAAATCAATGCCAGCGCCGACGTCAATCCGGTCAACCTGCTGGCCCTGGTGCTGCTGGGTACACCAAGGCATGCGCTGGGTGAAAGACAACTGGCCCGGCAAATCAAACTGTACCAATCGTTGTTAAGCCATGAACCGACACCCCCGCGCGTGACCATCACGCAAAAAAAACCCGAGGAAATCATTGAGTACGGCTTTGAAATGAAAATCCTGCGGCGCCAGCCACATGCACTGGGAGATATTATCTCCCTCGAAGCCAACCGGGCTATCGGGCTGACCTATTTCCGCAACAACATCACCCACCTGGTGGTTCTGCCTTCACTGGTTGCCTGCTGTTTCCTGGATCACCGGACTTTTTCGATCACTCACCTGCGCAGGTTCGCGATTGCCGTACAACCCTTTTTGCACGCCGAATTATTCCTGCAGTGGAACCAGCGTGAAATTTCCAGGGCCCTGGACGTAACCATCGAACAGTTGGTCGGGCAAGGACTGCTGATCCGGGAGCAGGACAACAAAACGTTGTCACGCGACGCGGCTAATCCCGAAACCACGATGCACCTCAGGGTCATGGCGCATAGTTTGCTGCAGACACTGCAACGATACCTGATCACCATTTCAGTGCTGACCAGGAACCGCTCGGGCAAATTGAGCCGGACGGAACTGGAGCGCTTGTGTATTCAGACTGCGCAGCGTATCTCCATGCTGCATGAATTCAATGCGCCGGAATTTTCTGACAAGGCAGCCTTCAAAGAATTTATTGCCCAGTTGCGCAAGACCGGTATCCTGGCTACCAACAAGGACAACAAACTGGAATTCGATGATCGTCTGGAGCAGGTCAGCAACGACGCAAAATTTATTCTAGGGGAAGCCATACGGCATGAAGTCAATCGCCTGACGCCGGCCCCTGAACAACCGGATTCAGAAGTTACACCTACCGAGACCGGGGAAACAACTTAGCCTGGCTAGCCCGCATATTGCACCAGTATCCCGGATGCTGGCGCTGGTCAGGTGCACCTGGACGCCGGGCTGGACTGAGGATCATAGCCGTAGCTATGGCCCGAAGGAAGCTCAAGTCCAGGCGTGCCTGAACAAGCCAGGGCCGGGATAGGTATTGGGCCGGGTACAAAGTGTACTGCGGGAGTTATTAGTTAAAATGCCATTTAATTCAGCTAATTCAGATGAATGTATCGAGGCCCGATACCGACTGGTGCAATATGCGGGCTAGGCATCCAGGTCAGGAATCAATTTTGACTCCAGCCGGGCAATCCAGTCTTTCAGTTTCAGCTTACGCTTTTTCAAACGCCGCAGCCTCAACTGGTCCTGCCAGGGGTCCATCGACATACGGATAATGGCCTGATCGAGGTCACGGTGTTCCTCGCGTAACTCGCCAAGCAATCGTGTGATCTGAGCGGTATCGTCTGATTTCATATGACGGTCAACTACTATAGACTTTCACTGTCACTATAACATTTCAATCCGCGCTTTGAGCGCTTACCGAGAATCTGAGCCATGGATCGTAGAAAGTTTGTTGGTACCGCAGGCCTGGCCGGAGCTGCCGGACTATTGGCTGCATGTGGAAAACAACAGGCTGGCAAACAAACGGACTGTACGACCCGGAATACAGTGGAACCCATCGAGTGGAAAATGGTTACCTCGTGGCCGCGTGATTTTCCAGGCCTTGGCACCAGTGCAAACCGGCTGGCCGAAACCATCAACAGGCTCAGTAATGGACGTCTCCGGATAGATATCTACGGGGGCAATGAACTGGTGCCACCGTTTGAGGTGTTTGATGCGGTAAAACGGGGTACTGCGGAAATGGGGCATAGCGCCACCTACTACTGGAAAGGCAAGGTGCCAGCGGCCCAGTTTTTTGCCGGTATTCCTTTTGGTTTAAGTGCGCAGGAACTGCATGGTTGGCTCTACTACGGTGGCGGCTTGGCGCTGTGGCACGAAGTTTATGCACCGCACAATATCATTCCATTTCCTGCCGGTAGTTCAGGCCCCCAGATGGGTGGCTGGTTCAACCGGGAGATAAACAGCCTGGACGATCTCAAAGGCCTGAAAATGCGTATTCCCGGACTGGGAGCAGAGATCCTCAAGCGTGCCGGTGGAACGCCAACTACCATTCCCGGTGCAGAATTATTTACCGCTCTGCAGACTGGCACCATCGATGCAACCGAGTGGGTCGGTCCTTATAACGACCTGGCGTTTGGCCTGTTTCGTGCCGCCAGATATTATTATTACCCCGGTTGGCACGAACCGGGCACAGCACTCGAATGCATGATCAATAAGGGTGCCTGGGGTTCTTTACCAGCCGATTTGCAGGCGATCATCGAGGTCGCTTGCCAGGCGGCGGTCATGGATACCTTGTCAGACTTCACCTATAACAATGGCGTAGCCCTGAAAAAGCTGCTCGATGAGCATGGTGTTGAACTGCGGCGTTTTCCAGACGAGGTGTTGAGCCGTCTGAGTGAGATCAGTGACGATTTGTTAAAGGAAATGGCAAGCGAAGATGAACTCATAGGGCGCATTTACACTTCTTTCAACGCGTATTACGAAATCGTTAACCCGTGGACCACAATCTCTGATCGCACCCTGCTAAACCTCAGACCGTAGGGTGGGCATTTATGTCCACCATTTAGATCCCGGCTATAAACCACCCGAATAAATAACCGACGGTAACCACGTCGCCAGCTTCGGCCACAGCATCAGCAGGCCCAGCATTAACAACTGGATGAAAACAAACGGAATCACCCCGCGGTAAATTGCCGAAGTGGCTACTTCAGACGGGGTCACGCTGCGCAGATAGAACAATGAAAATCCAAACGGTGGTGTAAGAAAAGACGTCTGCAGATTGATCGCAACCATGACACCCAGCCATACGGGATTGATACCCATGGCCAGCAGCACCGGCCCGACGATCGGCAGGACCACGTAAGTGATCTCGATAAAGTCCAGGATGAACCCAAGCAGAAACAGCACCAGCATAACGGTCAATAATGCGCCCACCTCCCCGCCCGGCAGGCTTGACAACAAGGATTGAACGTATTCATCACCGCCAAAGCCCCTGAAAACCAGGCTGAACAAAGACGCGCCGATCAGTATCATAAATACCATGGCGCTGACCTTTGCCGACTGGTAGACCACCGTGCGCAGGGTATCGAGGGTTAGCATTTTCTGCTTCAGAGCAAGCAGCATCGCACCGGTCGCACCTACAGCGGCCGCCTCGGTGGGTGTTGCGAGGCCCATCAGGATAGAACCCAGCACCGCCACAATCAGCAACAACGGCCCAATCAGCAGCCTGAGTAAACCCAATATCGAGATCTCATCACCCGGTGCCTGTTCCACTGCGGGCATCGCCGAGGGTTTGAAAAATGCCACCAGCACCAGGTACAGCATATACAAGCCGACCAGCAACAGACCCGGAAACAATGCGCCGGCGAATAACTCGCCTACGGAAATCGTTTCCGGGCTAAAGATTCCCATACGCAACTGTGCCTGCTGGTAGGCATTGGACAGCACATCCGCAAGCAGTATCAGGACGATGGACGGAGGGATAATCTGACCCAATGTACCGGCCGCACAAATACTGCCGGTTGCAATCGAAGGGTCGTACCTGTTCCGCAACATGGTCGGTAAAGACAGCAGGCCCATGGTTACCACCGTAGCGCCGACGATGCCGGTACTGGCGGCCATCAGCGCGCCCACCAGCATAACCGCCAGGCCCAGGCCACCAGGAACCCGGCGCATCAACCGGGCCAGGGCCTGCAGTAACTGCTCAGCGAGCCTGGAGCGCTCCAGCATAACGCCCATAAAAACAAATACCGGTACGGCAATCAGCGTCTCGTTGCTCATGATGCCGAAAATCCGGTTGGGTAAAGCACTCAGAAAAGTGGCATCAAAAGTCCCCGTCATGATTCCCAACAGGGCAAATAGCAGCGCAATCCCTGCCAGTGTGAACGCCACGGGGAACCCGGCCAATAGTGACAAACCGGCGGCAACAAACAGACCCAAGGACATCAGGCCGGCCATTTCGGAACCCTGTTCGATGGTGAAAATAAAGATATGTGGTGGGTTACACATTCATGCCTGAAAAAAGCATATTCAGCGGGGCGTGTCCCATAATCACGTTGCCACAGCTGTTTTTTATGCACAGACACCGCTACACTACAAAAAAACATAGGCTTAATGGACTTGTTGATATGAGGTCATTTAAAACAATCTATATCCTTTTGTTCTTTAAGTATTTTATAATTATTAAAGATCGAAATAAATTTTCCGGCAATACTAACATGGATCAGAATGAATACGCCCTAAATAGAATTGTTCACAGGGTTATCCACAGGCTTGTCCACGGCAGAAAAAATCTGCCCAAAGGTTTACAATACACCGCTTTCGCGTCGATATGCACAACCGGTTACAGGATCCCTTTGCTTGAAAGAACACGTTGAAGAATTAATGATTCAGGCGCTTTTGCACCTGATACGCGATGGCGTGTTAAGTGCAGATTGTGACGTCGTTCCACAACTGGAACGTACCCGCTCACCTGAACACGGTGAATTCGCCTCCAATATCGCCATGGTCCTGGCCAAACGGGCAGGCAAGCCACCGCGGGAACTGGCACAGGCAGTCATTGCCAAACTGCCACGTTCCCGGCAGCTGAACCGGGCAGAAATTGCCGGTCCGGGTTTCATCAATTTCTACATGAATCAAATCGCACTGACCGGTGTCGTCAAGGACATCCTGTATCACGGCGAAAATTATGGACATTTGCCGCGGCACCCGGAACAGGAAATCACCGTAGAATTTGTTTCCGCCAATCCCACCGGCCCACTACACGTAGGCCACGGTCGCGGAGCGGCCTATGGCTCCAGCCTCGCCAGTATCCTGCAGGCTGCAGGTTACACCGTTCAGCGCGAATATTATGTCAATGATAACGGCCGGCAAATGGACATACTTGCTGTCAGTGTCTGGCTACGTTACCTGGAACTATGCGGTGAACAGCTGAGGTTCCCGGATAACGGCTACCGCGGCGATTACATTTACAATATCGCCCGCGATATTCGCAGTGATGTCGGTGACAAGTGGCGCCACAAAGGACACGATGTACTGGACGGCCTGCCACCGGACGATGCAGACGGTGGCGATCGTGAAAAGTATATTGACGCGGTAATCCAGCGTAGCAACGAAATGCTGGGCTCTAATGGTTACCAGACATTTTTTGAAGCTTCCGTGAACAATATTCTCGGAGATATACAACAGGACCTTAAGGAGTTCGGCGTCTATTTTGATAAGTGGTTTTCAGAAAAAGAGCTTGAGCGCAACGGCACCATTGAGCATGCCATCAAGCGATTGGAAGAAAACGGCCACCTTTACAAAAAGGACGGTGCAACCTGGTTCCGTGCAACAACAATGGGTGACAAGAAAGATCGTGTCGTGATACGTGAAAATGGCCGGACGACCTATTTTGCTTCCGATATAGCCTACTTCCTGAACAAGCTGGATCGAGGCTTTGAACGGGCCATTTACGTTCTCGGTGCAGACCACCACGGGTACATCGCACGTTTGCAGGCAGCCGCAGCCGGGCTGGGTGAAGACCCCGATCGCCTCGAAATACTGCTTGTCCAGTTCGCCGTGCTTTACCGCCACGGCGAAAAAGTCTCGATGTCCACGCGATCAGGACAGTTCATTACACTGCGGGAACTGCGGGAAGAAGTGGGCACCGATGCGGCACGGTTCTTTTACGTGATGCGTTCCCACGAGCAGCACCTTGATTTTGATCTCGACCTGGCGAAATCCCAGACCAATGAAAACCCGGTGTATTACATCCAGTACGCCCATGCGCGAATATGCAGTGTGTTCAGAAACCTGGAACAAATGGATGAAATCCATAATCCGGCCATCGGCGAGGCAGCTCTTGATCTTCTGACAGAACCGAATGAAGTCAAATTGCTACGGGCCCTCAGCCGCTACCCGGAAGTGATCGAGATCGCCGCACGCCTACGCGCACCCCATCAACTGGCCCACTATCTGCAATCACTGGCGACCGAATTTCACGCTTACTATAATTCGCACCAGTTCCTCGTCGATGATGAAAACATAAGGAATGTGCGTCTTAACCTGATCCTGGCCACTCGAATCATTCTGAAAAACGGCCTGGATCTGTTGGGAATTTCAGCACCGGAGTCCATGTAGTGGCTAAAAAAGCAAGTAAGCGGCGAGGCGCACGCAAGAAAGGATCAAGTGGCATCGGTGCATGGTTCTGGCTGCTGGGAGGCATCCTGATCGGTCTCGGCTTCGCGGGGGTACTGGTGTTTAAAGGATATTTACCTGAACTGAAACAGCATTTGCCCACTGCCGATGAAAAGCCTTCAGGTGCTTCCGATTCTGCGTTGCTTGAAAAGAGTGATACTAAATCTGAACAACAAAAAAAACCCCGCTATGATTTTTTCACAGTGCTGCCGGAAATGGAAGTGGTGGTCCCTGAACAGGAATTGAGCCGCAAGGCAGAGCCCACGGGCAACGAAACAGGTGGCCGAACACCGGCTAGTTATATCCTCCAGGCGGGTTCTTTTCAGAGTGCGAGCGATGCTGAACAAATGAAGGCAACCCTGGCGCTATTGGGGTCTGTGGCCAACGTGCAGGTTGTCACGGTCAACGGAAAAACCTGGCACCGCGTAAGGATTGGACCATTCGAGGGCGCCCGCAAAGCGGACGAAATGCGCCGTATGCTGGCCGACAACCAGATCGAAACACTGGTCATGAAAGCCAACCCGTAGGGTGGACATTTATGTCCACCACGTCGAACCATTAAATACCGGAAATTGGAAAATGTTTTCGTTCACCGTTTCCAGCGTAATTGACAGCAGATCGGTGAACACGGTCGCTCTTGCGCTTCCATGCGCCCGCGACATACCGCAGGTCCTTTACATAAATGTCCACCCTACGGACCTGCGTACAAATCTGGTTTGTCCCCTACGGTGTTTTTCCCGGCCGAGACAAGCTCACGCTGCCAGCGCTTGAACGCCGTCCAAAAATCATCGCCTTTCCAACCAGCGACCGTATCGTTGGTAAAGCCGCTGACATCCAGCTGATCTATAGCCTGTTGCAGCGCCGGGTTGTTAGTGGCGGCGGCAAAATCACGCATGCTGCCGCGCATGCCCTTGGGTGCAAAATGCCTGACCCATTGCGACATCAGTTGCCGTGCTGTCACAGCGTTGCTACCCCGGCAGGCCTGCTGCAATTGTTTCAACAGGGCTTTTTCATCCGTTGAAATTGATTCGTTGCCGGTCGGCAATGCGACTTCGGCATGGCTGCGCCGGAAATATAAATACAAGGTAAGTAACCACAATGCGGCAAGTATCGCAGTTGTCGCTTGCCATATTAGCGCTTTGCCCAACAGGCCTGCTCCCGCCGGTGAAATACCGGGTACGATACCCGGCATATCTGTGGGTGTGGGTGGTAGTACCACGGCGGTCGGGCTCAACTCCGAGGGCAGTACATCGACCCGGTGTTCCGGCAGCACGGCCGTGCGCTGGCGGTTGGACACGGTATCCCACCAGTCCAGCCGGATTTCGGGTAATACCAATTCGCCCGCCCCTTCCGGCACGATGGCATAACGGAACTCCTTGTGGCCCAGCACCCATTCACCGTCATCACGACTGATGCCCTGGGGCTGGTCCGGGTAGATCCGGGTATCGGGCATATCCGGCCATGCCGGCTCCTCCAACATATTCTCTTCCAACCCGACCGCGTCCATGATGACCGTACGTGTTACCGGCTCGCCAACGTGCAATTTTCCACTATCTGAAATTTTCTGCGACAGCGTAATGCGCCGCGCCGGTAACCAGAACTGGCCGGTATACCCGCCTGGACGCGATTTGACATCAAGGTTTAAGGCATCACTCTCTACCCGCACCCGGCGGCCACGGACGGTGGGCTGCCAAAGCCGGTCGGACGGCCGTTCGATCAAGCGACCGCTCAGTTGCATGGGTGGTATGACCAGGGTGCCGGAACGTTCCGGGAAAATGGCGTAACGCCGTTCCAGCACACGGTACTGGATACCGTTGCGGTCAGCCTGGTAGGGCACTTCATCCAGCAGACGGACCGAAGCCTGTTCAGGTGCCGGTGGATTTATGGCTGCTTCCGTCAGGTTTGCCTGGTAAAAAATCCTGACCAATAAACCTACCTGGGACAGCACGTAGTAGGGCCCTTTTTCCGGTTGCACCTGCACCTCGATAAATACCGGTTCAGGTTCACCGGGTGAGGCGACCGGGGCCGCCGACACTTTTAATTGCAGTGGCGCCGAGGTCGCGCCGGGAAATTTCAGCGCTGGTATCGAAAGGGTACCGGTACGTTTTGGCTCCAGCGTGACGACCAGCCGGACAAAGGCCGTCTGACGGCCGTTAACAAAAGACATCTGGGTTTCAGAACGCCTGTCCAGCACATCGAAATCCGCCTGTAATACGGACAGGTCGGTGTCCAGACTCTGGTCGGTATCATTGGTCTGTAAGATCAACGTTACGGTTTCACCCACCACCGCATTGCCACGGTCCAGTTTTGCAGCAACGGGCGCAGCCTGCGCCGTGGAATACACCAAAAACAACAAGGTGGCCAGTCCCAACAGCTGCGCAGATTTAAGATATGTTGTGTTCATCACCACGTCTCGGATTCGTCAGCACGCGCACCGCGTCGCTGATGCTCGTTACGGAATTTGCGTCGCAGCAGACCACCCGGATCATCCGGGATTCGCCGCAACCATTGCTCCATCGCCTGTTCGTCCTCTTCGGACCAGTTCTGCGCCATTTCTGTCTGCGAAGGTTGACCGTCTTCCTCGTTTTCACTTTCTTCACTGGAGTCTTCATTGCCCTGTTCAGTTTCCTGCTGGTTTTCAGAATCCTGCTCCTCGCCCTGTTCGCCTTCCTGCGACTGGTCTTCGGATGATTCACCGTCAGAATTTTCCTGGTCCTGTTGTTGCTGTTGCTGCTCCTGCTGCTTCATCTGCTCGACGAGATCACGGTTGAAGACGGCGTCTTCCATATCCGGCTCCAGTTTGAGCGCCACGTCGTAGGCAGCGATAGCCGCTTCGTACTCACCCGCCTGGGCCAGGGCATTGCCGCGATTGTAGTGGCTATCCGCCTTATCAAGCTGTGACCAGGATTGGTCTGCACGGACGAAGTCACCGCTGCGGTAAAAAGCCTCGCCGGCGATCCCGGGATCCTTGGCCAGCGCTGCCGCGTCCGGCGCACGATCCTGCTGCAACGCGGCCTGGGCCTGTTGATCCCTGCTGGACCAGAGGTCGTCCCACAGGCCTGCCCTGGCATCCGTGCTAAGCAGCATCCCGGGGACTATCAGGATCGGCAGCACAAACAGTAATCCACGCCGGAAACTGAAAGCGACCAGCGGTAATAACAGCAGTAACAGCCATGGCCCGGTATCCTTCCAGCGCTCGCCCAGGGCGTCGTCCCGCAGGGCGAACTCACTGCCTTCGGCAGACGCCCAGGGTGATTCCGCCGTGCTGCCGGCGGTCAACTCCGAGTACCTGCCGCCACCGGCACTTGCGATGGCTTGCAAGGCATCCCGCTGCAGGCGGGCCACCACGATGCTGCCGTTACGATCGCTGACAAAACCATCGCCACTGGGGATCGGTGCTCCCGGCAAGGTGCCGACAGCCAGCACCGAGGTGTAGATACCCTCTTTCGCCAGCTTTGACGCAATCGTGGTGGCCGCCGGGCTGCCACTGTCTGCAACCAGCAGAATCTCACCGCGGGCCATGCCGGAACGCTGCAGCAATTCGGCCGCCAGTTCCAGCGCCCGGTCGGGTCGGCTGCCGGCAACCGGGATCACATCCGGACGCAAGGCGGGCAGCATATTCCTGATCGTGTTGGTGTCGCTGGTCAGAGGCGAGACCACGAAGGCATCGCCGGCATATGATACCAGGCCGGTCTGTCCCTCCTGTTTGGCTTCAAGCATGTCGGACAAACGGAAGCGTGCCTGGGTGAGACGGTTCGGTTTCAGGTCTTCGGCCAGCATGGAACTGGATAAATCCATGACCAGCACACGTGCGTCACTGGATGAAAATGAACTATTGGGCAATTTCTCCCAACTCGGACCGGCCAGTGCCACCGCAGCAACCAGCCATACCAGCCCTGCCAGCCAGGGCCCGGCAAGTGGCGGTCGGGCCGCGGCGTTACCCACACTTAACCAGCGCAACAAATGCTTATCGCAAATCCTGCTCCAGTCACCGGAGGGGCGGCGCAGACGGCGCCACAATACGGGAATAAGTACCGCCACGGGTAACAGGGCCAGCCAGCCGGGACGGATGAAATGTAATGGCATCAAATCCATCACGGCGTCACTGTGCGCAACATCAGTGGACGGATTGACAGCAGCGCCGCCAGTAGCGCGAGCACATAGGCAAAACCCATAGGCCAGTAAAACAGCTCATCCACCGGGCGGATAATTTCAACATCACTTTCCACCGGTTCGAGCTCATCCAGGATTTCATAGATCTTTTCCAGCCCCTCGGCATCACGGGCCCTGAAATAACGGCCACCGGTACGCTCGGCGATGCTGCGCAAGGTGTCTTCATCCAGATCTGCGGACGGGTTGACCACCCGGGTTCCAAAAAAGTCCTGCACCATCATTTCATCCGCACCCACACCAACGGTGTAGACCGTGAGGCCTTCCCGACCGGCAAATTCCGCCGCCTGTAAAGGTTGGACCTCACCGGACGTATTGGCACCATCGGTCAACAGGATCAGGACACGATCGGCTGCCGCATCGTCGCGCAAGCGCTTGACCGCGAGTCCGATGGCATCGCCGATGGCGGTTTCGCGCCCAGCCAGGCCAATTTCGGATTCGTCCAGCAAGGTCGCCGTGGTCTCGGTGTCAAAGGTCAACGGCGTCTGCAGGTAAGCCCGGCTACCGAACAGGATCAGCCCCACGCGGTCGCCGTGGCGCCGCTGGATAAATTCACCCGCAACTTTCTTGACCACCCGCAGTCGGTTCACCGCGGTTTTGTTCATGATCATGTCCTGCGTGTCCATGCTGCCGGATATGTCCACCGCCAGCAGCAGATCACGACCGGTAACGGGCAGGCTCTCGATTTCACCGATCCACTGAGGACGCGAAGCTGCAAAAACCAGCAGTAACCAGACCAGCACGGCGATCACTGCGAGCCATGGCCGACGCATCCATCCTCCCCGCTTTCCGGCTACCGCCTCGAACCAGGGTACGCGCAGGGCCTGCGAACCGCTGGATGAGGAAGAGGGCAGTATTTTTCGCAACAGCCAGGGTACCGGCGCCAGCAACAACAGCCAGGGCCAGGCAATGGCAAAACCGCTGCTGAGCACTGTTTCAGCCATACCGCCTGATCCATTGGCGCGTCAGCGCACTGATGATGTCGGGATCAAACCCGGGTGCAGGGCTATAGGGTCCTGAAGCAAGCACTTTCAGCGGCTCCGCAGATTGTGGGTTTTTCATCCTGGAACGTACAAACGCCTCCCATTGCGGACCCGCCATGGCGGCGCACTGCTGGCCGGGGAACGCCCGCAAGGCCACCAGTTTGAAAATGCGGTTCACGGTGGACAGGTAGGTCTGCGGGTCTGTCTGTGGATCGACCGTGGCATTCAGGTGGTCTATCCAGGCCAGCATTTGTTTGCGGCGCTGACGGGCCCGGTAGTGTGCCAGTAAGCGTAGGCCAAACCAGGCCAGCAGAGCCAGCAACAACAGGGCCAACAACCACCAACCGGGCGCCGGCGGCCACCACCCCAGGTCCGGTGTGACATGTATATCGCGTAACCGTGCCAGCAGGTCAGGGTTCATGTTTTGCGTCCAACCAGCATCCTCAATTCACGACCCAGCAAATCCACCGGGTCATCGGTGGTTTTCAATACCATCCAGCCGCATTTATGGCGCTGGAACATGCGCCGTGGATCTTCCCCGTGCGCCACGCTCATCGAGTCAAACCGCCGGCGTGATTGCTGTTGGTGGGTGTCCAGCATCGCGCTGTTTTCACCGTCTGAAATCGGAAACCGCCCAACCGGTAAAAACTGTTCCGCGGGGTCCATGACCTGGCAGCCGATCACGTCATTATGCTGACGTAAACGCGACAGGTGGCGATGGCATTGTTCATCCAGGTTAAAGAAATCGCTGATAACCAGCACCAGGCTACCGGGGCGTACCGCATGCCGTACCCGTTCAAGCGCTGCAGACAGTGGCTCCTGTCCACCGCTAACAGTGTCCGGATCCAGCCAGTCCACCAACCCCTGGATCACCCGCATGGCTCCGCGGCGGCCGCCGGCAGGACGAAGTTCACGATGGCTTCCCGGTGCAAACAGGAAAGCACCAATCCGGTCACCCCTGCGTACTGCGGCCCAGGCAATGGCCGCCGCGAGGTGGCCTGCCGCAACCGACTTCAACCGGGTACGGGTACCGAAGTACAGGCTGGGGCTGGCGTCCACCACGATCAGCACCGGTCGTTCGCGTTCTTCCTGGAATATCTTGGTATGAGGCTTGCCGGTACGTGCCGTCACACGCCAGTCCATGTTACGGATATCATCACCCGGCATATAATTACGTGATTCAACAAAATCCACACCACGACCCCGGAAGCGCGACCGGTAGGCACCCGCCAGCGCCGATGCCGCCGGCCGGTGCATCGGAAGACTCAGTGCGTTACAACGGGGTTTCAACGCAATCAATTCGGGCGCCTTCAGATAAATGCCATCCCCAGGCCCATCTGATCCACCAGCACGTATTGAACTCATACTCTGGTCCTGGATTTGTTCTTCATGGCGAGAACTGTAAACAAGGCAAAAACATGCGAATGCACCTAACCCGCAGATTGTACCGGTTTCCCGGAGACTGGCGCCGAACAGATGCGTCTGAACGCCCGGCTGGACCGAAATCCATAGCCTTAGCTATGGGTTGAGGGAAGCTCAAGTTCAGGCGCATCTGGACAAGCCAGGGCCGGGAAACCGGTGCAATCTGCGGGTTCATTTCAGGGTACGGGAACCAGGTCCAGCAGGCGGTTCACCAGTTCGTCCACAATCACGCCATCGGCTTCTGCCTCGTAGGACAACAGCACGCGGTGGCGCATCACCTCGTGGATCACTGCATGGATATCGTCCGGGGAAACAAACTCACGCCCGTCGAGCCAGGCCCGTGCACGCGCGCAGCGGTCCAGACCTATCGTGGCCCGCGGGCTTGCGCCGTAGCTGACCAGGTGCCCGAGTTCCTTGTCCCACTTGCCGGGATCACGGGTAGCCAGCACCAGCTGTACGATGTATTCCTGCAACACCGGTGCCAGGTGCAAATCCAGTACCTGCCTTTGGGCAGCAAACACCTGCGCCTGGGTGACCAGCACACTGGCTTCATGTCTTTCACCCAGTTCCTCCCGCGCCTGGCCCCTGGCCAATTCAAGAATGTCCTTCTCGGCCTTGGCATCCGGGTAACCAATCGACACATGCATCAGGAACCGGTCCAGTTGTGCTTCCGGCAGCGGGTAAGTACCTTCCTGCTCGATCGGGTTTTGGGTCGCCATGACCAGGAATAACTGTGGCAAAGGGTAAGTGATCCGGCCCACGGTCACCTGGTGTTCACCCATGGCCTCAAGCAACGCTGACTGTACCTTGGCCGGTGCGCGGTTGACCTCATCGGCAAGGATCAGGTTATGGAAAATCGGGCCGCGCTGGAATTCAAACGTGCCTTCCTGGGGCCGGTAGATTTCTGTACCCGTCAGGTCGGCCGGCAACAGATCGGGGGTGAACTGGATACGGTGGAAATCGCCTTCAATGCGATCTGCCAGCACCTTGATGGCAGTCGTCTTGGCAAGCCCGGGCGCACCCTCGACCAACAGGTGACCATGGCACAACAAGGCCATGACCAGGCGTTCCATCAAGCGTTCCTGGCCGATGATCAGCTGGTTGGCGACTTTGCTGAGTTCTTTGAACGCAGCACGTTCCGGGTGATTCTGTACGTCTGCTGGTGTTTGTTTTTCGATCGAATCCATATGCTAAACCTGCTGTTGCTGCTCCCATCACGGAACAGATTGATTGATTTATATGTACGCCACGGCTTTTTTTCAACCGCTTATCGTGTATCAAACACGGGGTATCGCATCAGTGTCATTGGTCACGTACAAGAGACAAGTTTTGTATTATTCTTGAGTCCAGGTTCTTTCTAAAATGTTTTAACGGGCGTGGTATATTACACGGTAATGTCTGTCTCGCAACCCTGGAGGACCCATGAAAGCCTTTCAGCTGATAGCCTATTTGTTACTTACCGTACTGCTGGGAGCCTGCGCCTCGCAAGCACAAAAGGATGCCCGGGCATCGGCGGACGACCCCAGCCTTGCTTCCCAATATATCTACATTACCGAACGTCACGCACAGCAACGCTTTGTAACGGTTCGGTGGGTTAACCCGCCAGAAAGTGACGATCTGAAGTCGAAACCCGAAGACGGATCCAACTGATACGCCGATATAAACAAAGGATCAAAAGCTCACGAAGCTGGATGTTTTGATTTTATTAATCAATGTGTTATGAGCTACGGGGCGCTTAAATCCGCAGTGGTGAACATAAACGGCAGCCCAATCCATTTCACTGGTTGCGTTTAGTCCGAAGTTGTTTTCCGTCGTAGCGGAAAATGGCGGCGGGGCGCTTCAGATAACGTGCAAGGAAAAACTTCCAGGTGGTCGCCAACACCCCTAAACCATAACGGATTGAGAGGCGCAGGCTGATACTCGACGCCTCCTCGAAATAGCGGGTCGGGCAGCTGATCTCTCCAAAACGGAAGCCGAAAAAGATACCCTGGGCCAACATTTCGTTATCGAACACGAAGTCATCCGAATTCTCTTCCAGCGGGAGATTTTCCAGAACTTCGCGGCTGAACGCACGGTATCCGGTGTGGTATTCGGATAACTTTGCGCCGAGCACGAGATTCTGGATCAGCGTCAGAATGCGGTTGGCGATGTACTTGTACACCGGCATCCCGCCTTCCAGGGGGTTTCCCCCGAGGATACGTGAGCCCAGTACGACATCGTAGTGTCCGGACGTGACCAGGGTTGCCATGGCAGAGATCAACCGGGGTGAGTACTGGTAATCCGGGTGCACCATTACGACCACATCGGCGCCCAGTTGCAGCGCCGTGCGGTAACAGTTCTTCTGGTTTCCACCGTACCCGATGTTCTTGGAATGTACGATCGTATGTACGCCCAGGGCCCGGGCGACCTCCGCAGTGTTGTCACTGGAGCCATCATCCACGAGTACGACTTCATCGACATACTCATGCGGTATATCCGCATAGGTCTGTTCCAGTGTTTCTGCGGCGTTGTAGGCCGGCATCACCACGATCAGGCATTTGCCATGCAACATCAGTCCGTTTTCCTCAGGTATATTGTGTGGGTGGCACCAAGCCGGACCGAGGCGAACAGCAACGATTCCAGCAGTGCCAGCGGCAGCAGGCACGCTGCGGGAAGCAGCCATGCCAGGAGCTTGTGATCCCGGTCGCCCCGCATGGACCGGTACAATCGATTGGGTGGTGGCGACGTCCATCTATTGAGAAAACTCTGGATGAAACCAAATGGATTCTGCTCGATTGAAAAACCGGTCGAGCGGACCTCGTCAAACCCAAAAGGCCGCCACAGGGATGCCAGTGAGCCTGGCGAAAAGTGCCAAAGGTGCCGGGGCAGGTCCAGGTGAAACCAGTTCG
>Ga0255052_10000319_pt1 | contig 38317 bp, 31 predicted proteins | sample JV7_2_21_MG_FD_188632 | JGI IMG/M metagenome (GOLD analysis project Ga0255052, IMG submission 188632) | Seawater microbial communities from Jervis Inlet, British Columbia, Canada - JV7_2_21 | ecosystem: Environmental > Aquatic > Marine > Inlet | place: Canada: British Columbia | collected...
CGTGGCTTCGAGTTCTGCCGTGTTGGCGCAGCCTACTGTCAGTGCAGCAGCGAGCATCAATGCGCTTATTTTGAGTGCGGTTCTCTTCATGTCCTAAAATTCCTCTGTTGGGATAAAACTGCCCGCGCATTATTTCGTAAACAACCCGCTCCCGCAACGAAAATCACTGTTTTTATTATCTTTTGTCGTCGACAAGCGACATGGCACAGGCTCACAGGTGCGCGTACACCGTGCCCGGACCTCCCCGGAGTTCGGAGGACCGGCGCGACGGGGTGTTTGGCGACCGAAGTAAAGCGGACCGAAGGGAGCCATGAGGTCGATAAATGCCCCGTCGCGCCGTGTCGTGTAGTCCGTTTCAGGCCCATGCAGAAACCGCTTGCACTGATTGAAGTACTGTATATAATCACATGCACTGTAATTTTATACAGGACTGATTAAATGCGCCAACTGACCCCAAGACAAACCCAAATTCTTGAAGTAATTCAAGATTTTATAGCCGAAACCGGTATGCCGCCGACACGTGCTGAAATCGCACGGGAACTCGGTTTCAAGTCCCCCAACGCAGCCGAGGAGCATTTGCGCGCACTGCAGAAAAAGGGTGTTCTCGACCTCGTGCCGGGCGCATCGCGCGGCATTCAACTCAAGGACTCATTGCGTGATCAGATCGGTTTGCCACTGGTAGGCCGGGTTGCTGCCGGTAGTCCGATTCTCGCCGAAGAACATATTGAGACGCATTACCGTATCGATCCTGCACTTTTCAGTCCGAAACCGCATTACCTGTTGCGGGTGCATGGCATGAGTATGAGAGATGCCGGCATTCTCGATGGTGATCTCGTTGCAGTGCACCGCACACCCGAAGTTCGCAGTCGACAAATCATTGTTGCGCGACTTGACGATGAAGTTACCGTCAAACGCTACCAGCAGAAGGGTTCCATGGTCGAACTGCTGCCCGAGAACGAGGACTTCGAAACGATTCACGTCAATCTCGCTGAGCAGTCGATGGTTATCGAGGGCGTTGTCGTCGGTGTTATCCGCGATGGCATGCCATTGCACTAAGCGTTTATGAGATGCGGCACGATTCATCCTCTTTAGACAAATTACTTGAAAACCCGCGAGTCTGGCGCGGCCACAGCCAGGCGCATGCATCCCCCGGGCTGTCGAGTGGTTATGAAGCCCTCGACCGCCACTTACCGGGTGGCGGCTGGCCCCAAAATTCATTAACGGAAATCCTCGTCGAACACTATGGTGTCGGTGAGTTGCGCTTGCTGATGCCCGCGCTCGCTACCTTGAGTGCCGACGACAACGGTCTGGATTACAACGAGCCGGGCTGGATTGCCTGGGTGGCGCCACCGTTTCAACCCTATCCCCCGGCATTGCAGCAGTGGGGCATTGACTTGTCGCGCATGCTGATCGTGCGCCCCAAAAACGACAGTGAAATGCTCTGGTCAGCCGAGCAGGCCTTGTCGTCAGGAACCTGTGCGGCCGTGTTGCTCTGGCCCGATGTGCTCGATGACCAGGCCAGCCGGCGTTTGCAGCTGGCGGCCGAGAAGGGCAGCAGCTGGGCTATCGCGTTTCGTCCCCCTTCTGCACGCCGTGAGCCGTCGGCTGCGGCATTGCGTCTCGAATTGCGGGCAAATGGTGAAGGCACCCGCGTATCGATTCTCAAGAGTCGTGGTGGCCGGCCTGCCGTGTTACATGACTTGCTGTAGCTCATGGCAAAGGCACGACGGCACCATCGCTCCACCCGGGAGTTGTTCGATCAGCGTTCTTTAGCGCTGGACGAGGTAAAAGCCGAACCACGGACGATAACGGCGCCGGTCGTCAGGCGGCTCTGGTTCTGTATCTACTTACCGCAACTGCCGCTGGAGGCCAGTGGTCCTGAGGATGGCGCCAGGGTTGTTGTCGAGGACCAGCACGGCATTCATCGTGTCCTTTTGGCCTGCCCGAAAGCCACAGCGGCCGGCATCCTGCCGGGCCAGTCAGCAAATGCGGCGCTCGCATTATTACCAGCACTTCGAGCTGAACCACGGAATGAGATCGTAGAACAGCAGGCATTGGAGCACCTTTCATCTTGGTTGGAGCAGTTCACCTCGGTGGTCTGTCTTGCTGGTCCCGACGTATTGCTGGTGGAGATTGCAGGCAGCCTGCGCCTCTACGGAGGACTTTTAAGCCTGCGACAGCAGATTGCCGCAGGGCTTACACAACAGGGCTTCACCGCGTCACTGGCCATTGCGCCGACACCGCTCGCGGCGACCTGGCTCGCGAAAGGCGGGCGTCGTGCCTGTATTCGCGAACCCGCAAACATCGCGGCAGCGTTGCGTACTCTGCCGCTTGCCTGTCTCGGCTGGCCCGCTGCAGTTTGTGAGTCTCTGACTGGCATGGGGGTGCGCAACATTGGCGATTGCCAGCGTTTGCCAAGAGAGGGTTTTGCCCGGCGTTTCGGACCACAACGCCTGCTCGAGCTTGATCGGGCCCTGGGCCGCTTACCGGACCCGCGCACGAGCTGGCGCGCACCTGAGCGTTTTTGTGCTGACTATGAAATGACGGAGGAACAAAGCGATCGTGAATTGCTGCTCGTAATCTGCCAGGAGTTATTGCAGTCTCTCGAGCGCTTCCTGCTGACCCGGCAACTCGGCACGCAGTCTATCCTGTTTACTCTTTTCCACTTGAATAGCCCTGCTACAAAGGTGCGACTGGGCTGTGTCGAGGCAGAGCGTTTGAGCGAGCGCTGGTTTGATTTGCTACGCATACAGTTCGAGAAACTGACATTGCCGGAAGCCGTGATATCGGTGCGCCTGGAGGCTGGTCGCACACAAGCGCTGCATGCCGAGTCAGGGCGCTTGGTGTTCAGCGGCAAGAAAGCCAGCAAGGGGATACGGTTTTCGATTGCGCAACTGGCCGAGCGACTGGTGGCGCGCGTCGGCAATCAGTCGGTGGCCGGTGTAACCACTGTTGCCGAACATCGGCCACAGCTGGCCTGGCAACCTCGTAGCCTGTTAGCCGATAAGACCGGGGACATCCTGTTGGCGGTCAGGGAAAACCTGCAACGGCCGCTCTGGATGTTGCCCGAGCCTGCCTTACTGTCGGTCGAACAGGGCTATCCGCTGCACCATGGCCCCTTAAGGATTCTCGATGGGCCTGAGCGGCTCGAGACCGGGTGGTGGGACGAAGACAGCATTGCGCGCGACTATTACACCGCGGTTAACCCGCGTGGTATGCGTCTGTGGGTGTTTCGTAACCGTAATCGCAATGCCGATTGGTACCTGCACGGCTTTTTCGGGTGAGTTATGCCGAACTGCACGCCCTCAGTAATTTCACCTTCCTGCGCGGTGCATCTCATCCTGAAGAACTGGTCGAGACGGCCGCGGCGTTAGGCTACGAAGCACTCGCGATCACCGACGAGTGTTCGATGTCCGGTATCGTGCGCGCGCATACCGCGGCAAAAGAACACGGCCTGAAGAAACTCATCATCGGCTCCGAGTTGCGCCTGAGGAGCGGGCGTAAGCTTGTCGTGTTGGCACAAAACCGATCCGGCTATGCTGCTCTTTGCGAGTTGATCACCAAGGCTCGGCGCGCCGCTGAAAAGGGCTCCTACGAATTAGCACGGCTTGCGTTCGAAGACGGTTTACCGGGCTGCGTTGTGCTCTGGGTACCGGACGAGACGCTCTCGCTCGATGTCGAAGATCACTGGATACGCGAAACGTTCCGTGATCGTTTGTGGATTGCCGTCGAGTTACTGGCCGATGGCCGACAGCGCGAGAAACTGGCCAGCCTGGTGGAGGAGGGCTGCAGGCTCAAAGTGCCGCTCGTCGCCTGCGGTGATGTGCACATGCACAGTCGCGCACGCAGGATCGTGCAGGACGCGCTCACGGCGATACGCGAAGGCGTTACGGTTGATAACGCCGGGTTTGCGCTGTATCCGAACGGCGAGCGGCACCTGCGTTCACTCGAAGTGCTGAAGCATGTCTATCCGCAGGCATTGCTCGATGAAACCTTGCGCATCGCAGAGACGATTGATTTTTCACTCGATGAACTGCGTTATGAATACCCCGATGAAATTGTTCCCGACGATGAGACGCCGGCGAGTTATTTGCGGCGACTGACAGAGCAGGGCATGCAAAGGCGCTGGCCGGGCGGTGTATCACGCAAGGTCATCAAGCTCATCGAACACGAGCTCGAACTCATCGCGGACCTCGAGTACGAGCCGTATTTTCTGACCGTGTACGACATCGTGGCGTATGCCCGTTCACAGAATATTCTTTGCCAGGGCCGCGGGTCCGCAGCGAACTCGGCCGTGTGCTATTGCCTTGGTATTACCGAGGTCGATCCGGGACGCATGGCCATGCTCGTCGAGCGATTTATTTCGAAAGAGCGCAATGAGCCGCCTGATATCGATGTCGACTTCGAGCATGAACGCCGTGAAGAAGTCATACAGTACATCTATGAGAAGTACGGTCGGGAACGTGCCGCACTGGCTGCAACCATCATCACGTATCGGCCACGCAGCGCGCTGAGGGACGTCGGCAAGGCGCTGGGCCTCAGTGAATTGCAGGTCAGCCGGATGGCGCGCTCGATGCAGTGGTGGGACGGTCAGCGTATTGATGACAGTCGCGTTCTCGAAGCCGGTCTCGATCCCGAGAGCCCGATTGTTAAGCGCCTCTTGTACCTGGTCAGGGAGATGCTCGGTTTTCCGCGGCATTTGTCGCAGCACGTCGGTGGTTTCGTGATCTCGAATGGTCTGTTGTCGGAACTCGTGCCGGTTGAGAATGCCGCGATGCCGGACCGCACCGTCATCCAGTGGGAGAAAACCGATCTTGAAGATCTCGGTTTGCTCAAGGTCGATGTGCTTGGGCTCGGCATGCTGACGGCGATTCGTCGCAGTTTTGATTTGCTACGTAAATTCGATGGTCGTGCTCTGACGCTGGCCACGGTGCCGGCCGAGGACCCGCTTGTTTACGACATGATCTGTGCGGGCGACACGATGGGTGTCTTCCAGATCGAATCGCGTGCACAGATGGCCATGTTGCCGCGCCTGCGGCCGCGTTGTTATTACGACCTTGTTATCGAGGTGGCGATCATTCGTCCCGGCCCGATCCAGGGTGACATGGTGCATCCATACCTGCGCCGGCGAAACGGCGAAGAAGCGGTGGACTATCCGAGTGAGGACGTCAAAGGTGTGTTGCAGCGGACGCTGGGTGTGCCGATATTCCAGGAACAGGTCATGCAGCTTGCGGTCGTCGCGGCAGGCTTCACACCAGGGGAGGCCGACCGGCTCCGGCGGGCCATGGCAGCATGGAAGCGCCGTGGTGGGCTGGGACCGTTTGAGGAGAAACTGATCACAGGCATGCGTGAGCGTGGCTACGAGGAAGAATTCGCGCGCCAGATCTTTCGCCAGATCGAAGGTTTTGGTGAATATGGTTTTCCTGAGTCGCACTCGGCGAGCTTCGCGTTGCTCGTATACGTCTCGTCGTGGTTGAAGTGTCATGAGCCTGCAGCATTTACGGTAGCGCTGTTGAACAGTCAGCCGATGGGTTTTTACTCGGCGTCCCAGTTGACGCAGGATGCGCGTCGCCACGGCGTCGAGATTCGTGCAGTGGACATTAACCAAAGTGATTGGGACTGCACGCTCGAGGCGCGAGACGATGGTGCGGCGGCATTGCGGCTTGGCCTGCGGATGGCCAAAGGCCTCTCCGAGGAGAGCGGAAGGCGCATCGCCGAAAAACGACAGGCGACTGGTTACCAGAACATCCAGCAGCTGGTGGAGAACGTCGGGCTCGATCGGCACGAACTCGGCGTGCTGGCATCGGCCGGTGCACTCGAAGTACTTGAAGGGCATCGCCACAGGGCGCGCTGGGCCGTTGCCGGTGTCGAGAAACCGACACCATTGTTGACGTCAATGGAACGCTACGAGGCAGTGCCGTTACTCAGGAAACCAACGGAAGGGCAGGACATAGTCGCGGACTACCAGAGCCTGGGCCTGACGCTGGGCCGGCACCCGATGAGGCTGTTACGTCACAGGCTTGATCGCTACCGCTATTTGCAGGCGGAGCGTATACCGGATTTGCCGACTGGTGCTGCGGTCAGCGTTGCGGGTCTTGTGATTACAAAGCAACGACCGGGTACGGCAAGTGGTGTTATTTTCGTCACGCTCGAAGACGAGACGGGGCACATCAATCTTGTTGTCTGGAAACAGATGGCCGAGCAGTATCGTGCCGCGTTACTGAACGCAAAGCTGATGGGTATCCAGGGCGAACTACAAATTGAAGGCGAAGTTATTCATGTAATAGCACGGCGGCTCATTGACCATACCGATATGTTGGGGAACCTCGTCGTAACGTCGAGGGATTTTCGCTAGTCGCGCTGCAAGCAGCGCTCCTACAATTCTTCGTCGATATTGAAGTTGTAGGTACTGTCCAGCTCTTCGTTATCCTTGCGCTGTTCATTGAGTTCTTCGAGACGGCGATGGACTTCCTTCTCTTCCTCAGCGGCATCGACTTCACCGGCCTCGATCTTGGCGACAAGTTTTTCAACATTGAGCTCGGCCGAGAAGTCTCCAACCGTATCAATATCAGCGGCATCTTCGGAAAGCACTATAGTGTCTTCCGATTCTCCGATCGTATCGATTTTATCGTCGACAACGTTTTCGTCGTTATTGTTACCAGTTTCACCGTTCATTGCCCATGCTCCACAACAATCAGTTCGATTTCCCGTTTTGTATACCGTGAAAAAATTGACTGCGCAAGCGATGGTTTAACGAATCAGATTATTAATCTCGAATATCGGTAAAAGAATGGCCAAAACGATGGTCATGACGACGGCTCCCATCAAGACGATAAGCAGCGGTTGCAGGATGCCGAGCAGCGTTGCGATCAATCCGTCGACCTCACGCTCCTGGTAATTTGCCGTTCGCGACAGCATATCTTCGAGTTTGCCGCTTGTTTCGCCACTGGCAACCATGTGAATCATCATTGGTGGAAACAATTTGCTTGCGGCAAGTGAACGACTGATTGAAGCGCCTTCACGGACCCTGAGCGTGGCCTCATTGACAGCATCACGCATGGGCAGGTTCTCGATGACTTCCGCAGCGATTTTCAGTGCGTCAAGAATCGGTACGCCACTGCCGGCGAGGATACTGAGCGTGCGCGTGAATCGAGCCGTATTGATACCGCGCGTAAGGCGGCTGGTTAAAGGCAACCGCATTAGAGTTCGATGGTAGCTGCGCTTCGGTCCGTCTCGCTGCAATAGCCACCAGAGGCCATAGATGATGGCGGCAATTCCAATGATCAGGAACAACCATTGATCGCGAATAAAATCGCTCGTTGCGATAAGCCAGCGTGTAAGGGCGGGCAGTTCACCCGCCGCGTTTTCAAACACATTGACGATGCGCGGCACGACCGTCGCAAGCATGAAGGCGATAATGGCCACCGCCATCGAGACAAGTGCGATTGGGTAGATCAATGCGTTGGTAATTCTCTGCCGAAGTTCCTGCCTGGCCTCGGTGTAGTCAGCGAGACGTTCAAGAACAACATCGAGGTGGCCCGACTGTTCGCCGGCAGCGACCGTCGCCCGGTAAAGCTCCGGAAACGCCTGCGGGAACTCACCGAGTCCGTCTGCGAGCGTATGTCCCTCCATAACCCGAGACCGAACACCGAGAAGAATACTTTTGGTGCGTGGTTGATCGTTCTGTTGGGCGACTGCAAGTAATGCTTCTTCGAGTGGCAGGCCGGACTGCGACAGTGATGCGAGTTGTCGTGTGATCAGCGCGAGTTCCGATGTCGACATGCCGCTGCGCAATGAGAACGTGCTTTGCCGTTTCGCTTCCTTTTGCGCAACTTCGGTGACCTGGACCGGCAGCATGTGCCTGTCGCGAAGAATCTGGCGGACGTGTTTTGGAGTATCGCCTTCGATCAGGCCTTTGGATTCTTTGCCGGCCTTGTCCAGCGCAACGTATTCGAATGCACCCATGAGAGATCGCCTAGTCTTCGCGCGTTACGCGGAGCAGCTCTTCGATGGTTGTAGTGCCTTCGAGCACACGCCGCCGTCCATCGGCTCGTATGCTCGGACCCATGGTCCGCGCATGGCGCTCGAGGTCCTGCTCGCTGGCAAGCTCATGAATCATGCTGCGCATTCTGTCATCAACGGCGATGAGCTCGTAAATACCGGTACGCCCGGTGAAGCCGCCGTTCGGACCCTCACCCGGGTGATACAACGTCGGTGGATTCGCCGGGTCGACGCCGAGAAGTTCACACTCATATTCGCGCGCCGTGTATGGCACCTTGGTCGCATCGTCGAGTACGCGAACCAATCGTTGCGCGAGCACGCCGATCAGGCTGGACGCGAGCAGGAAGGGCTCGACGCCCATATCGCGCAGTCGTGTGACGGCGCCGGCGGCTGTGTTCGTATGTAAAGTTGATAACACGAGGTGACCGGTAAGACTTGCCTGCACGGCAATCTCTGCGGTCTCGAGGTCACGTACCTCACCGACCATCACCACATCCGGATCCTGGCGGAGAATGGCGCGTAAGCCGCGCGCAAAGGTCATTTCGACCTTGGTATTCACCTGGGATTGGCCGATGCCGTCGATGAAGTACTCGATCGGGTCCTCGACGGTCATGATGTTACGGCTGTTGTCGTTGATGCGCCCGAGAGCGGCATACAACGTGGTCGTTTTACCCGAACCGGTGGGGCCGGTGACCAGGATGATGCCGTGCGGTTTGTGAATAAGGCTGTCGACAGTCTTTTGCGTAATTGCCGCCATTCCCAGCGATGTGAGTTCGAGTCGACCCGCCTGTTTGTCGAGCAGTCGTAGCACGACCCGCTCGCCGTGGCCGGAAGGCATCGTTGAAACACGGACATCGACCGCGCGGCCGGCAATTCGCAGTGAAATACGACCATCCTGCGGCAGTCGTTTTTCTGCGATGTCGAGCTTGGACATGACCTTGATACGTGAGACAACGAGCGGCGCTAACGCACGCCGCGTTTCGAGTACTTCGCGGAGCACGCCGTCGACGCGAAAACGCACACCAAGGCGGTTCTCGTAAGGTTCGATGTGGACGTCCGACGCATTGTCCTTCACGGCTTCGGTCAGAACGGCGTTGATGAAACGAATAATCGGTGCGTCGTCGTCGCTATCGAGGAGGTCGGACGGTTCCTGCAGTTCCTGTGCTACCTGCGTCAGGTCCATATGATCGTCAAGGCCATCGACCATCTGCATGGCGCTGTTGCTGCCCTGCTCATAGGATTCCTGCAGGAGTGTATCGAAGACTTCTGTACTGACTCGAGACAGTTTCAGCGGAACGCCGGCGAACCGCTGCACCTCGGCCAGGCTGACTGCAGTGGCGCCAGGCCGGCACACGGTATCGGCTGTCTCAGCGGAGAAATCGCGGATCAGGACGCCATGACGTTTGGCGAACGAGAAGGGTAGCACCCGACCTAGCGAACTACTGGTTTCGGACGTCACCTCAGGTGTCGACTCGAGTACGATTTCTGATTCGGTAGCCATCAGCCGTTCGCGACCTGCCTATTCCTCACTTGCGCCCTCAGCTTCTTCGCTTCCTTCGCTCTCCTGATTCTTCTCAAGTTGCGGAAGATCGGGTCTTTCTGCATTTCGCATCAACGCGACATCGTTGCCGCTGTTTCCTCCCATGAACTCGCGAATCTGGTTGTATTTTGCGTCGGTCTCCACCGCGGCTGCCGCTGCATCGCGCAGTATTTTCGCCCGAATAAAAACGAACAGGTTCGTTTTGACTTTATCCGTTTTACGGCTGCGGAACAGGTTGCCGAGGATTGGAATGCTACCCAACACGGGAACGCGCTGCTCACTCTCGCGGAGGACGTCTTCGATCAGGCCGCCGAGCACGAGAATCTCGCCATCATCGACGATGACCGTTGTTTCAATGATGCGCTGATTGGTAATCAGATCGACCGCTTGGGCGGAGGACGCAATATTTGAAATCTCCTGGGAGATCGTCAACAGCAAGGAGTTACCCTCATTGATCTGCGGGGTGATGACCAACTTCACGCCGATCTGTTGGCGTTGAATGGTCTGAAACGGATTGACGGCTCCGCCCGCGTTGCCTGTGTTCGAGTACGATCCCGTTACAAAAGGAACCTCCTGGCCGACATTAAGGGTTGCTTCTTCATTATCGGTTGTGACGATCGAAGGCGTCGAAATAATGTTCGTATTGGCATCAGCTTCCATTGCCCGCAAAATCGCGGCGAAGCTGACGCCTGTGTCACTGATTCGGCCAAGGCCCAGCGTAATGCCTTCACCGATCAAACCCGTGGGGTCGATCTGGCCACCACTGCCTGCGGCAGCACCAAGCTGGACAACACCAGGGCCGAAATCGGGGAAGTTTGTCGCACTGATCGGGCTGTTTGAACTGACTCCTTCAACCGCCCAGGTAACGCCAAGTTCGGCTGTCGAATCCGCGATCACTTCGACGATAATGGCCTCGACAAGAACCTGCGCGCGTCGTATGTCGAGTTTGTCGACGATCAGCATCAGCGAACGCATCATCTTCGGCGGTGCGTTAATGACGATCGCATTCGTTTGCGTATCGGCCCAGACACTGACTGAGTTAGTCGAGGAACCGGCGGCAGCGGCCTGTCCGGCAACTGCCTGGGCCTGAGTGGTAAAATGCTGCTGCAGTTTGGTCGCGAGTTCTTCGGCGTCCGCATACCGTAGGTAACGAACCTGCGTGTCGCCGCCGTCTTCAAGTGGCGTATCCAGATGTGCGATCAACGCACGAAGTCGCAACCGTTCACTCTTGTCACCACCGATCAAAACGCTGTTGGTTCTGGCATCGGCGACGAGGCTCGTCGACACAGGCACTCCGTCGCTTCGGGGCTGCGACGTCAGCGCCGTCATGATCCTGACAATCTCGGCGGCCGACGCATGCTCAAGACGCACAACTTCAACGTCCTCGTCGTTTGACTGGTCGATACGACGGATGATGGTCATCATGCGCGTTACGTTCGCCGCCCGGTCCGAAATGATCAGCATGTTTGAGCCCGGGTGGGCAGCGAGATGGCCGTACTGCGGGATCAGTGGCCTCAGGATAGGTACGAGCTGGGCCGCGCCGACATTCTGAACCTGGACGACCTGGGTAATGATGTCGTCACCGCCGGCCGAGCCGCCCGCGCCGATGGGGCCGGCATATTGCCGGGCTGTTGCATCGGGCACAATTTTGATCAGGTCGCCTGAGGTGACGGCAACGTAACCGTGCACTTGCAGAATAGACAGGAATGCTTCGTAGAATGCCTCTGCGGACATCGGCGTTGACGACAACATCGTCACCTTGGCATTTACGCGCGGGTCGATAATGAAATTGCGTCCAGTAACTTCGCCGACGGCTTCTACGATCTGCCGAATGTCGGCTTCTTTATAGTTGGGCGTAATCGTTGCCTGCTGGCTCCATGCCAGTGGCGCGGATAGAAGGCCTAGTAAACTGAGCGCAACTATCAGGCTGGCGCGTGAAGGCAAACGTTGAAGTGATTTCATTTGTTGGTCTCGTCCCCGAGATCGAGTTGACTGGTGCTCAGTACAATAACCTGAGGTTGGCCGTTACGTTCCACGGTCACGGAAACCTGGTCAGCACTGTCGAGCGACTGGAAAATCTGCATGGCCTGCTCCGGATCGTTTAGCGCCTGGCCGTCTATGTCTTTGATGAGATCACCGGGTCGTAATCCCAGTGCCGCGAACTGCTGGCGGTCACGTCCCGGATACACCCGGTAGCCTTGCTGTTGGCCGTTGACGAAATAGGGCGTAGGCCGAATGACATCGGCGAGCCGCGAGACATTCTGCGCGACGACCGCCTGAATACTCTGTGTTCCGGTCGTTGCACGACTTCTGGTCGTCGTATTCCGCCGCGTTACAGGAGCTGAGCCTTCCGGAAAGTCCTTGGGCAATTTGAGGTTTGTCAGCACGCCGTTCTCGTTAAGAACGACCCGATCCGCATAGACGGCATGCAGGTTTGCGCCGGCAGTGACCGATTCACCAATGGAATAGACTTTTTCTTCGTCGCGTCCATCGGCAATGATGGCGATAGCCATCTCGGTCGGTGTAGCGGCAATGGTGCCTTTCAGTGACAGGCTGGTGAGACGCGTATCCTGGAGGTTGTCAGCTTCTTCAACGACAGGCGTTGCTGGTTCCATGTCAGGGTCCGCTTCGCCGAAGATGTGTGCCGTCACGATCGCCTGCGCATCGGAGGACGAGTTGGACTGGCCCATCGTGACAGGTGCATTTGCAGGCGCGGTTACCGGGTCGCCCGCTGACGGCCCCGGAACCAGCATCCAGATGATTTTTGCGAGTTGCCAGGCGATGATCACGACAAGCAACAGGCTGACCCATTGGGGCAGCAAGCCATTGGCGGCCGCGATCGTTTTCGCGCCGTCCCTACTGGCAAAATCGGACCATTTCGCTTCGGTCGTCATAGTAATTTCGGCCGTCTTCTAATTCCCGGTCTTCCTTTAAACGCAGCGCCAAGATGATAAGGGTTGACGCAAGCTGTAAACAAGCCCGCCAGGGCGAAAAAACCTATATTTAGCAATGATATAGACAAATATTTCGATGCAATCGGTCGCTCGGGATGGTCTCGGAGTGCAGACTTGGCAAAAAAATACGTGAACCAGCCTTGGAGAACACCGTCGTGAGCCCATATATAATAACCCGCATGGCCCCGGCTGGGTCACTTTCGGTGTAATTGAACCAGTACTGGCGATAAACGATTCATGAGTGAACAACGACCTGACATTGAGCGCCCCGACGGCTATGACCTGGCCGTGGAGGAAGCGCGACCAAAACTCAAGCAGCCTTCGCTCTATCGTGTTGTACTGATAAACGACGATTACACGCCGATGGAATTCGTTGTCGATATCCTCGAAACGATATTCGGCATGGAACGGACGCGCGCGACGCAGGTCATGCTGGAAGTGCACACCAAGGGCAAAGGCATTTGTGGTGTGTACAATTTTGAGATTGCGGAAACGAAAGTTGCGCAGGTCATGGGTTTGTCACAGCAACATCAGCACCCGTTGTTGTGCGAAATGGAAGAATCCTAGGGGACCGGGGATGCTAAGCAGTGAACTGGAATATTGCCTGAACGACGCGTTTCAGCGGGCACGCGATCACCGCCATGAATTCATGACGGTCGAGCACTTGTTGCTCGCGTTGCTCGATATCCCGAAAGTGCACGAGATTCTCAAAGCCTGTGACTCGAACATCACGGAACTGCGTCGCCAGCTGATCGAGTTCATTGAAGAACAGACGCCGTTGCTGCCGCCCGACGATGACACGGACGTGCAGCCGACGCTTGGTTTCCAACGCGTTCTGCAGCGTGCTGTATTTCATGTTCAGTCAAGCGGCAAGAAGGAAGTCACGAGCTCCAATGTGCTTGTTGCCATATTCAGCGAGAAGCAGTCGCAGGCGGTTTACTTCCTGAATCTGCAGGACATTACGCGACTCGATATCGTCAATTTCATCTCGCACGGTATGCCATCTGTGCCGAGCGATGGCGAGCACCAGGATGAGGCCTCGCTGGAGACTGAGCCTGAACCCGAAGAGTCAGCGCTCGACAAATACGCAACCAACCTCAACCAGAGGGCCATCGAGGGCAAGATTGACCCGTTGATCGGTCGTGAGGTGGAAATCGAACGCACGGTGCAGATCCTTTGCCGGCGCCGCAAGAACAACCCGTTGTATGTCGGCGAAGCCGGCGTCGGTAAGACCGCGTTGGCCGAAGGGCTGGCGCGCATGATCACCGAAAAACGCGTGCCGGAAGTGCTGCTGGATGCCACGATCTATGCCCTCGACATGGGCACGCTCATTGCGGGCACCAAGTACCGGGGTGACTTTGAAAAGCGATTGAAGGGCGTCATCGCCGAGATTCGTGACAACCCCGGTGCGGTACTGTTTATCGATGAAATCCACACGGTGATTGGTGCAGGGGCGGCATCGGGTGGTGTCATGGATGCCAGCAACCTGATCAAGCCCGTTCTCGCGAACGGGGAGGTCCGCTGCATCGGCTCGACGACCTATTCGGAATACCGAGGTATTTTCGAGAAAGATCATGCACTTGCAAGACGTTTCCAGAAAATAGATGTACCTGAGCCGAGCCTTGAGGAGACCGTTGAAATACTCCGCGGGCTCAAGTCACGTTTCGAGGAGCATCACGGTGTTACCTACGAGAATGATGCGCTCCAGGCCGCCGCCGAACTGGCGGCACGACACATTAATGACCGGCGCCTGCCGGACAAGGCTATCGACGTCATCGACGAGGCCGGGGCTAACCTGCGCCTGCAACCGGCCGAGACCCGCAGTGATACCGTCACAGTCGAGATTGTCGAGAACATCGTTGCGAAGATGGCCCGCATTCCGGCGAAGAGTGTGAGCTCATCGGATCGCGACGCCCTCAGAACACTCGAGCGCGATCTGAAACTGACTATTTTCGGTCAGGACACCGCTATCTCGGCGCTCGGTTCCGCGATCAAGATGGCGCGCTCTGGCCTGCGCGAAGAAGAAAAACCCATTGGCGCGTTTTTGTTCGCTGGTCCGACGGGTGTCGGCAAGACCGAAGTTACCCGTCAGCTGTCGCATTGCCTGGGTGTCGAGCTCATTCGTTTCGACATGTCCGAGTACATGGAGCGACACACAGTTTCTCGCCTGATCGGCGCGCCCCCCGGGTATGTGGGGTTTGACCAGGGCGGCCTGTTAACCGAGGCGGTTACGAAGAATCCGCATGCCGTCGTACTGCTCGACGAAATCGAGAAAGCACATCCCGAAGTGTTCAATCTGCTGTTGCAGGTCATGGATCACGGCACGCTGACTGACAACAACGGCCGCAAGGCGGATTTTCGTAACGTCATCCTGGTAATGACGACGAATGCCGGTGCGCAGGAAATGAGTCGTGCTTCGATCGGGTTTACGCAACAGGATCACAGCAGCGATGGCATGGAAGTTATTCGCAAGCAGTTTTCGCCGGAATTTCGCAATCGCCTCGATGGCATCATCCAGTTCGGATCACTCGATCACCAATCGATCAAGCGTGTTGTCGATAAGCTCGTCGTCGAGCTCGAATCGAAGCTCGATAACAACAACGTTACGCTCGAACTTGATGATGCGGCGCGCGAATGGATTGCGGAACGTGGCTACGATTCGAAGATGGGCGCACGGCCAATGGCACGTATTATCCAGGAGCAGATCAAGCGCCCACTGGCAGAAGAGCTGCTATTCGGCAGCCTGGCCGAAGGCGGTCATGTCCGCATTACCATCGGTAAGAATGATGAATTGCAGTTAAATGCGGAACCAGCGGTGAAAGAGCTGGAGCACTTACCTTAAGGGCGTTCTAGCGTCCGCGGTAGACGATACGGCCTTTTGACAGGTCGTAAGGCGTCAATTCCACCGTGACTTTGTCACCCGTGAGAATGCGAATGTAGTTCTTGCGCATTTTTCCCGAGATATGAGCGGTCACGATGTGGCCATTCTCCAGTTCGACCCGGAAAGTGGTGTTCGGAAGCGTCTCGTTTACGACGCCTTCCATCTGAAGGGCTTCTTCTTTGGCCAAGGTATTCGATGTCTTGTGACTAAAAGGCTGGCGAATTGTGCAGAAATCGCAGTCGTTATGCAATTTAGAGTTGCGAGACCGGCGTTGCCTGGGCGGGCCAGTCTTGCTGTGGCACCGGCGGATTGCAGGCCGAGGCCAGAAAATCGGTAAATTCGGAACGTGAAATAACCCGGGCACCGAGCGTCATCAAGTGCGGGGATACGACCTGGCAGTCGATGAGTTGCAGCCCGGATGACTGCATATGGGTCACGAGCCCGAGCATGGCCATCTTCGACGAATTTGGCTTTTTGCTGAACATGGACTCGCCGAAGAACACCTTGCCGATACAGATTCCGTAGAGTCCACCAACCAGTTCATCGTCATCCCAGATTTCGACGGAATGCGCCCATCCGTCCTCGCGCAGCTGTTCGTAGGCAGCGATCATCTCATCCGTGATCCAGGTCCCCTGTTGTGAGCGGCGTTCGCCGGCGCATTCGCGAACGACGTTGCTGAACGAACAGTTGAAGCGCAGTTCGGCTGACGAGTTTCGCATCTGCTGACGCAATCGCCGTGAGATATGCAGGTCGGCTGGCCAGAGAATGCAACGCGGCTCGGGGCACCACCAGAGGATTGGCTGTCCTTCTTCGTACCACGGAAATATGCCCCTGCTGTAGGCGGCGAGAAGTCGCTCCGCGCTCAGGTCGCCGCCGGCGGCCAGTAGACCGTCAGGCTCGGTGAGCGAGCTTTCAACGTCGGGAAATGCCTCTGCAGGATCGCTGGCGTTCAGCCAGGTAATCCGGTTCGGACTCACGTCGGGTCCTGCGACTTATACGGGCTGTGCGAGTCAACCGCGTTCATGTAGCGGTCGATGTGGCGGCGTTCTTCGTCGAGGTAGTTGCCGATTGCCGAGAAGAATTCGGGTTGCTTGAGCCAGTGCGCAGACCAGGTTTCCACGGGTATAAATCCGCGGCTGACTTTGTGTTCGCCCTGCGTGCCCGGTTCGAAAAGCCGCAGGCCGTTCTCGATGCAGTAGTCGATGCCCTGGTAGTAACAGGTCTCAAAGTGCAAGGCGTCATAGTGGGCATCGCTGCCCCAGTAACGGCCATAGAGCACGTCATCACCAACATAGAAGACAGCGGCTGCGATCGGGGTGTCTTCCCGTTCGGCCATGATGACGAGGACCTTGCCGGGCAATGAACGACTGATCGTGTTGAAGAAATCGAGGCTGAAGTAGGGCAATGAGCCGCGCCTCATGAACGTCATGCTGACGAGGCGGTACACGGTATCCCAGGCGTCAGGCGTCAGATCGTCGCCGCTCAGCCGGCGAAACCGAATTCCTGCCTCGGCAACCCGACGGCGGTCGCGACGGGATTTTTTTCGTTTTGCTGAGCTGAATGTCGCGAGAAACTCGTCGAACGATCCGTAACCGTCGTTATGCCAGTGAAACTGGCAGTCTTTGCGAATATGCAGCCCGGCTTCGCGCAGCAGGTCGAGTTCACCAGGCTCGGGGAACAGCATGTGAAACGAAGAACAGTCTGTTTCTTCGGCCAACTTGATGGCCGCATTGATCAGCCCGATGGCGCCTTCGCGGTCGCTTTTGTCGGCCAGCAGGAGGCGCCGGCTCGGCGCGGGTGTGAAGGGAACGGCGGAAACCAGTTTCGGATAGTAGTCCAGGCCGGCCTGCTCATACGCGCGTGCCCAGGCCCAGTCGAAAACGAACTCGCCCCAACTATGATCCTTGAGGTATAGCGGCATCGCCGCACGGAGTTTGGAACTGCGACCGCTCGTACTGTCCCGGACGGAGAGGTGACGAGGATGCCACCCGGCATCAGGCGTTACCGACCCACTTTGTTCCGCCGCCAGCAGGAACTCGTGTCTCAGGAACGGGTAGTCATTCCCGGCAAGCGCATTCCACTCGTCGGCAGGAATCTCCGCGATGCTTTCATTGACGGTGACCTTCATCAAGTCACCGTATCATCAGGGCTGCTCGTCGAGGTATTTCTCCGCGTCGAGCGCTGCCATACAGCCGGCCCCAGCCGACGTAACGGCCTGCCGATAGATTTGGTCTGCAACGTCGCCTGCGGCAAATACGCCCGGCACACTGGTTGCCATGGCGTTGCCCTCGAGCCCCGACTTGATCGTGATGTAGTTGTTCTTCATATCGAGCTGGTCTTTGAACAGCCCCGTGTTCGGGCTGTGACCGATCGCAATAAATACACCAGCGAGGTCGATATCCCGGGTTTGCAATTCGTCTTTGGTGCTGCGCACACGCAGCCCCGTCACTCCGGCATCATCGCCGACAACCTCGTCAACAACGTGGTCCCAGAGTATTTCGATCTTGCCTTGTTTTTCCTTCTCGAACAGGTGGTCCTGCAGGATCTTCTCGGCGCGCAATTCGTCGCGGCGATGAACCAGTGTGACTTTCGATGCGATATTGCTCAGGTACAGGGCTTCCTCTGCGGCCGTATTGCCGCCGCCAATAACAGCGACATCCTTGTCACGGTAGAAAAATCCGTCGCAAGTTGCGCACGCTGAGACGCCGCGGCCCTTGAAAGCCTCCTCGGACGGCAGGCCGAGATACATCGCCGTAGCGCCCGTGGCAATGATCAGCGCATCGCAGGTGTAGCTGCCGTAGTCGCCGTCGAGACGAATTGGTCGCACCGACAGGTCAGCCGTATGTATGTGGTCATTGAGGATTTCGGTGTTGAAACGCTCGGCGTGCCGCAGCATGCGGTCCATGAGTTCGGGCCCCTGCAGGCCCTCAACGTCACCGGGCCAGTTGTCGACGTCGGTCGTTGTCATGAGTTGGCCTCCCTGTTCGACGCCGGTAATGACGACCGGATTGAGGTTGGCGCGCGCCGCATAGACGGCAGCGGAGTAGCCGGCCGGACCCGATCCCAGGATCACTAGCCGCATATGTCTCAAATCACTCATGTATAATTTATCCCTGTTCGCTCAGGCATTAAAAAAGCTCGCTGAAGCCCCGGAAATGCGGTCCCGTTGATGACTTTCAAGGGCTTCAAAGCGGGCTTGTGTCTGTCGGGCAACCCGATTTGATTTGCAGTTTACTTTAGATATGGCAAGAGCCCAAAAGAGTACTAAAACAGCACAGCGACTCTCCGAGCAAGTCTCGAGAGCCTTACGTGAAGGCGCGCTCTACGTATTTGGCGCGCTGGCCCTGATCCTCTGGTACGCGTTGTTCACGTACGACGTCAACGACCCGGGGTTCAGCCAGGCGACGAGTTCGACGGACGTCACGAACGGGGTGGGGCGCCTGGGCGCCTACACATCGGACCTGCTGTTCAATTTCTTTGGCCGGCCAGCCTACCTGTTTACGGTCATGGTCTTCTATTTCGGCTGGATGCTGTACCGCGAGCAGAAGACGCAGCAGGCCATCACGAAGACGGACTACTCGCTGCGCATTGGCGGGTTTTTCGCGACGCTCGTGACGAGCTGTGCGCTGGCGACACTGCATTTCTCGTCACAGGGTTTTAATGAGTCGGCCGGCGGCGTGATCGGGCGTATCGTCGGCGAGTGGCTCGAAGCCATCATGAAACTGCTTGGCGCGAGTACTTTGTTGTTCGTCATCTGGGTCGCATCGATATCCCTGTTTCTCGGCATTTCGTGGTTCAACGTCATGGACAGGATCGGCCGCTGGTGCCTGGTGGGATACGAGCGTGCGCGAATAAAGATCGGCGAGTGGCAGGACAAGGCTGAAGGCCGGCGTCAGCAGGCCGCACGCCAGGATGTCATTGAAACCGAGAAGAAACGTACGGCCGGACGAAAACGGCCGCACATCGAGCCGGTTATGCCCACCCTGGAGACAAGCGTCAGGGCTGAAAAAGAGCGCCAGGTGCCGTTGTTCGATCCGCCGGCTGCAGGCGAGTTGCCGCCTTTGTCGTTGCTGGATGACCCGCCACCGCAGAAGAGCGGCTATTCCGAAGAGTCTCTCGAAGCGATGTCCCGACTCGTGGAACTCAAACTCAAGGATTTTGGCGTCGACGTCGAGGTGAGGTCCGTTTCACCGGGCCCGGTGATTACCCGCTTCGAGCTCGATCCTGCGCCTGGCGTCAAGGTCAGCCAGATCGCGAACCTGTCAAAAGACATCGCACGCTCGTTGTCGGTGGTCAGCGTTCGCATCGTGGAGGTCATTCCGGGCAAGTCATTTGTGGGTCTCGAGATCCCGAACGAGAATCGCGAGCTGGTGACGCTCGGCGAAATTCTCAAGTCGCGTGCCTATGACGACATGGCATCACCTCTTACGCTCGCGCTTGGCAAAGACATCGGCGGCCAGTCTGTGGTCGCTGACCTGGCCCGTATGCCGCACTTGCTCATCGCAGGCACGACAGGCTCGGGAAAGTCCGTCGCGATCAATGCAATGGTGCTGAGCCTTCTTTACAAGACCCAGCCTGAGCATGTTCGGCTGATCATGATCGATCCGAAGATGCTCGAGTTGTCGGTGTACGAGGGCATACCGCATCTGTTGACACCTGTTGTCACGGATATGAAAGATGCAGCGAACGCGTTGCGCTGGTGCGTGGCCGAGATGGACCGTCGCTACCGGCTCATGTCCGGGCTGGGTGTGCGCAATATCGGTGGCTACAACCGCAAGGTTAAAGAAGCGATTGAGGCCGGTGAGCCAATCAAGGATCCGACATTCACGCCGCCGCCATTTGAAGACATAGACAAGGCGATTGAGCATCCGACACTCACGCCATTGCCATTCATCGTCGTGATCATCGACGAGTTGGCGGACATGATGATGATCGTTGGCAAGAAGGTGGAAGAGATCATCGCCCGGCTCGCCCAGAAAGCCAGGGCGTCCGGCATTCACATGTTGCTGGCAACACAGCGGCCGTCCGTCGATGTCATTACCGGCCTGATCAAAGCCAACGTCCCGACGCGAATAGCTTTCCAGGTATCGGCCAAGGTCGACTCACGCACCATTCTCGATCAGATGGGCGCCGAAAACCTGCTTGGTCACGGTGACATGCTTTATTTGCCACCTGGAACGTCGGTGCCGCTGCGTGTTCATGGCGCATTTGTCGCCGATCACGAGGTTCACTCGGTGGTCAGGCACCTCAAGAAGGCTGGCTCACCGCGTTATCTGGATGAAATTCTCGACGGCCCAATCGGTCCAACTTCAGGACTGGCCGGAATCGACAAATTGCCGGCCGATAGTGCAGATGCGGAACAGGACCCTCTTTATGACCAGGCAATACAAGTGGTGATGGACACGCGTAAGGCATCGATATCAGGTGTGCAGCGGCGTCTCAAGATTGGCTATAACCGGGCAGCGCGCATGGTCGAATCAATGGAGGCAGCAGGCCTTGTCGGCCCGCTGCAACCCAATGGCTCGCGCGAAATTCTTGTGCCGACGACCAAAGAAGACTAGGGACGCATCGTGAACAGAATTCTGATGTTCTTGCTTGCGTCGCTGTTTCTGGCGACGCCAGTGCATGCGCAGTCGCCCGACGATCACGGCAAGCAGCTTGTCGACGAGTTCGTCGAAGACGTCGTGTTTTTCAGCGGTAATTTCGAGCAAGTGCTCATTGATGCCGATGGCGAGGTTATCGAACGTACGACCGGGACACTGGAGATCAGTCGGCCAGGAAAATTTCGTTGGTCTTACGTGGATCCCTACGAGCAGTGGTTGATCGCCGACGGCCTCAATATATGGAGCTATGACGTCGATCTGGCGCAGGTCACGGTAAAATCGCAGGCCGCCGCGCTCGCCAATACGCCGGCACTGTTGCTGAGCGGGTCCGCAAATGCCCTGGACCAGTTTGACTACGAGGGCAGTTACGATGAAACCGTAACGACCTGGGTGAAACTTGCGCCCAGGAACACGGACAGCGGTTTCCAGCGCATGGAACTCGGGTTCATCGACGACACGCTGAATCGCATGGTGTTTTTCGACAACCTCGAGCAAACCACGCTGGTCGAATTCAGTGACGTTGCCGTGAATGGTCAAATCGATCCGGCGCGTTTCGAGTTTCTAGTACCGGATGGTGTTGATGTGGTCGGCATGCCGGCCGTCGCCGATGCCCCGGAAAGCTGATGTTACCGCTGCGCTTTGCCGCTCGTTGGCGCGTAGCCAGCATTATTCTGCTCGTACTCGTTCTTATCGGTACCCTGATGCCGGCCGTGTGGTTCTGGCCTGATCGACGTGGTTTTGTGGACTGGTTTGTGAACGTCGACAAGTGGTTGCACGGTATTACGTTCGTTCTCCTGGCAGTTTGGTTCGCGGGGCAGTACCGGCGCAAGTCGTACTGGCGCATCGGCATTGGCCTGCTGTTTTTTGGTGTGCTCATCGAAGCGTGCCAGCGACTCGTCACCTACCGTTCGGCCGACTGGCTGGATATTGCGGCTGATGCGGCGGGCATAGCGGTCGGATTGGCCGTGGCCATGGCAGGTCTCGGTGGCTGGAGCCTGTGGGTAGAGAACAGGCTTGCCAGGAACAAGGCGGAGGCAAGTGGCGACTGATCTTTTCAGCGTAGAACAGCAGGAGTCGGCGGAACGGCCACTGGCGGATCGCATGCGACCGGCGAACCTCGACGAGTTTTCCGGCCAGTCTCATTTGCTCGATGAAGGCAAACCGCTGCGACGTGCGATCGAGCAGGGCCGGGTGCATTCAATGGTTTTCTGGGGACCTCCGGGAACCGGCAAGACGACGCTCGCCCGAATGATTGCGACGAGGACTGATTCACATTTCATTGCCTTATCCGCCGTCATGGCCGGGGTGAAGGACATTCGTTCGGCGGTCGGTGAAGCCGATCAGCATCGACAGATGTCGGGTCGTGGCACGGTGCTGTTCCTCGATGAGGTACACCGCTTCAACAAGTCACAACAGGATGCCTTCCTGCCGTTTGTCGAAGATGGAACACTGACGTTCATCGGCGCGACAACAGAGAATCCCTCATTCGAGCTCAACAACGCCTTGTTGTCGCGTGCGCGCGTTTACGTACTCAAGACACTCGATGAATTGGCCCTGATGGGCATACTCAGGCGAGCGCTGGGTGATAGTGAGCGTGGCTTTGCCGGCAAGTACCGGATTGACGATGACGCCCTGCAGTTGATCGCCCTGGCAGCCGACGGTGACGCGCGGCGCTCCCTGAACTTGCTTGAACTCGCAGTCGATCTTACGGATGGCGATGAAATAAGCGAGGCAACGGTCAAAGAAGTTGCAACAGGCAGCCGCCGTCGTTTTGACAAGCAGGGCGAGTACTTTTACGACCAGATTTCAGCAATGCACAAGTCGGTGCGAGGCTCGGATCCGGACGCATCGCTGTATTGGCTTATGCGCATGATCGATGGTGGTTGCGATCCGCTGTATATCGCGCGCCGCATGATTCGTGTCGCCTCTGAGGACATCGGTAATGCAGACCCTAGAGCCCTTCGCCTGACGCTGGACGCCTGGGAGACGCTCGAGCGCCTTGGCAGCCCGGAAGGGGAGCTGGCGCTTGCACAGGCCGTTGTGTATCTCGCCTGTGCAGCAAAGAGCAATGCGGTGTACACAGCGGCGAAGTCCGCCCAGAAAGACGCACAGGAGTTCGGTTCGCTCGAAGTGCCTATGCACCTGCGCAATGCCCCGACCAAGCTGATGAAAGAACTGGGCTACGGCGACAACTATCGTTATGCACATGACGAGGAGGGCGGTGTCGCCAAAGGCGAAAAATATTTTCCCGACGACATGGATGAACGCACGTATTATCATCCGGTCCCGCGCGGACTCGAGATCAGGATCCGCGAGAAACTGGCCGAAATAAAGAAGCGATGATAGATCCAAAACTACTCAGGCAAGACACAGAAGCGGTTGCCGCCAACCTGGCGCGACGTGGATTCGAGTTTGATGCTGGCGCCTACCTGGCGCTCGAACAACGGCGCAAGTCGCTGCAGGTTGAAACCGAAGATCTGCGCAACGAGCGCAACACGAGTTCGAAGAATATTGGCAAAGCGAAGGCCCAGGGTGAGGACATCGCGCCACTGCTTGCGGCCGTCAAGAATTTGGGCGACAAGCTCGAGAATAATGAAGCCGAGTTACAGACGATCCTCGCAGAATTGCGGGATATTGAGCTCGGTTTACCCAACCTGATGTCTGATGATGTACCTGACGGCAGGTCTGAAGAGGACAACGCTGAAGTTCGGCGCTGGGGAGAACCGACCGAGCTCGGTTTCGAGGCAAAGGATCACATCGAGTTGGGCGAAAACCTTGGAATGCTCGACTTCGAGACAGCCAGTAAGATTTCTGGCTCGCGATTCGCAGTCATGCGTGGGCAATTGGCGCGGATGCAACGCGCACTGATTCAGTTCATGCTCGATACGCATACGCAGGATCACGGTTACGTCGAAACTTACGTTCCTTATCTCGTGCAGTACGATGCCCTGGTAGGTACAGGTCAATTGCCGAAGTTCGAAGAGGATCTGTTCAAGACAACGACCGAGACGCCGTTCTACATGATCCCGACCGCCGAGGTCCCGGTCACCAATTTCGCCCGCGACATGATCTTCGAAGCGGACCAGTTGCCCATGCGTTACACGGCGCACACGCCGTGCTTTCGTTCAGAAGCAGGATCGTACGGCCAGGACACACGCGGCATGATCCGGCAGCACCAGTTCGAGAAGGTCGAGCTCGTGCAATTCGTCGCAGCGGGTGACTCGGAGCGGGCTCTGGAGGAACTGACCGGGCACGCCGAGGTGATATTGCAACGCCTCGAGCTTCCGTATCGGGTGATGGCTCTGTGTGCGGGCGATGTCGGCTTTGGTTCGGCCAAGACCTACGATATCGAGGTCTGGCTACCCGGCCAGCAGAAGTACCGTGAAATCTCGTCCTGCAGTAGTTATAACGACTTTCAGGCACGACGGATGCAGGCGCGCCGGCGCAATCCCGACACAGGCAAGCCCGAGTTGATTCACACGCTCAATGGTTCCGGCGTTGCGGCGGGTCGCGCGCTGATCGCGGTCATGGAGAACTACCAGCAAGCCGACGGCAGCATTCGTGTGCCAGGCTCACTGCAGCCTTACATGGGCGGGGCAACGACTATCTAGGGGAAGACCCTGTAGTGGAACTCCGGTGGCACAACGTCATAGTGCGGTTGCAGGTACATGACCAGGTCCGTCAATTCCTGGACGGTCATGAAGCCGTTATACACGTACATCTTCGATTTGCCGTCTTCCGAAACGAGGTCTTTGGCATACCCTTCGGCCAGTTTGTGCGACGGGTTAATGACCGCAGTGACCAGTTCGCCATAGGTCTTGACGCGAGTTACCGAACCACCGAGTTCGACGAATGGCTCGAAGCCCGGAATCGTCGGCAATTCTTCACCCTTAATCGTGTGGCACTGGTTGCAATGCATATAGAGGAAGGTTTCACGACCTGCCATGGCATCGCCTTCAGGCAGCCGGAAGCCGCGCTCAGACATCGTGCGATCTTCATCACAGCCGCTCAGGGCGAGAACGGATGTCAGGAGCAGGGTCAGGATTGAGATTCGTTTCATTGCAGCGCTCCTTATCATTGGCTGTTTGCCAACGGGCAGCTAACAAATATCACGTAGTCACCGGGGGCAACATCCGGGAAAGCCGCAAGATTCAGCCACAAAAAAAAGGCCCGCGATGCGGGCCTTTTTTGCTTTGCAATGCCGGTCACTCGCGCATAAAGCGCAGGATCCAGAGGAACAGCAGGGCAATGGAACCAAATAGTTCCAGGGCCGCAGAGACGTACCGGTTCGTCGGGTAAGTGCGCATGATCTCGCCGGTTTGGTAGAGAATCGAGGCGCCCAGCAGGCCGATCATTGCGACAGAGAACCACTGCCCCCACTGGAAGCCGAGGAACATGCTTGCCGCGATAGCGACCAGGGCCAGCATAAAGCCCCATGTGACAATACCGCGCAGGAATGAGAAGTCTTTGCGGGTGATCATGGCTGTAGCGATGAGGCCCACAGCACCGAGGATCGTTACGCCCGCCGCGCTGTCGACAACGCCTGGCTGTTTCATTTCGGCGAAATAAATAGCCGGAGCAATGAACACGGCGAATATGCCCACATAGGCCGCAAAGGCGGCGTATTGCACAGTCGTTGACTGGGCTCTGCGAGCAATGCTCTGTGCGGCCATCGTGGAGCCGATGAATGCAAAAAACGTCAGGAACGGGCTGCCATACATCAATGAGATCAGGCCATTGACCATCCCGGACGTGAGGATGTATGCCTCGATAGCAACGAGCGCCAGAATACCGCCCACAACATGAGCGTAGACCTTCCAGATGAACTGGGACCTTTCCTCAACAGACGCCGTGGCTACTGGTGCCAGGTGATTAATGTTCTCTTGCATGTAGATGTCCTCTCCTTGGTGAGTCGGTGGAGTTTATCACTACCAGGGCAGCTCATAGCCCTCGGCATGCCAGAATCCACCACTGTTTGCGAGATCAAGCCCGTCGATACACTGGACCAGACCGCGCGCTGAATCGGCCGGGGATATACCCATACCTCCGGTCATATCTGTGGCCACAAGTCCAGGATGCAAGAGGGCAACGGCGATTCCTCTTGGCGCCAGGTCATGTTTCAGGTTCGTGCCAACCATGTTCACAGCGGTCTTGGAGGCCCTGTAGCCGTAGTTGCCGCCGGATGAATTGTCTTCGATGGAGCCAACACGGCTCGAAACGATGATGACCTTGGAGCCTTCGCTGAGATTGCCGAGCAGGGTCTCGGTGACACGCAGCGGCCCCAGCGTGTTGACGCGGTATTGCTCGAGCATGCCGTCATAGTCGAGTTCAGCCAGGGAATCACGCCGCAGAATACCGGCATTGTTGATCAGCACGTCGATGTGCCGATCGCCAACGGCAGCCGAAAGTGCGGGCATGGATGCGCCATCGCTGAGATCGATTCCGGAAACTATCGTCACGCCAGTTGCCTGGAGCTCATCGCTCGGCTCTCGGCAAACACCGATGACGGTGTCGCCACGATCGGCTAGCTGAGTAACGAGTTGCAGGCCGATGCCGCGATTGCAGCCGGTTACGAGGGTTGTTGGCATGATGATCTTCCTGGTTGGTGTGTTGCTGGCGAAAAGCGTTCAAGGGCCGTCTCTCGTCAGACACGACCCACTGAATCGCAGCCATAAAGGGACATCGGTGAATGCTAATCCGTCGACTTCGGGTTAGGTGCCAATTCACCGTTGGCCTCCCACTCTCTCACCCGTGCAAGTTGCTCGGCCATTTGCGACTGAATGTCCGCGACGATCGCCTGATAACGCGGATCGTCATGCAGTGAGGCCAGATTGTCGTTCTTTTCGGTGTAGATCCACCAGCTGGATCGCCATCCCTCTTCAACGGCGGTGGCGAATGTGTCGAGAGCTTTTTCCGTATCCCCGAGTAAGGCATGAATCTCCACATCGCTGATGCCAAAGCCGCCATACCCGAGGCGGGGCCTGGCTCCAATGGCCAGGAGTGCTTTGTTCAGGAGATTGTCCGCTTTTTCCCGCTCGCCGACTTTGCCCAGAACGTTTGCGACTTCGATCGCCCAATCCGAATTGGTTGCATTGACGTCCGGGTCCTCGCCATCGACGAGGTCCGGCTTTGCCGCGCGGTATCGTTGCAGGGCGGCATTACGGCGACCGGCTTGGTAGTCTGCATCGCGCAACACGCGAAGTGCCAACCAGTCGGCTGGTGATTCGGCAAGGAGTTCCTCAGCGGAAGCGATGATTTCGTCCGGACCGCCTGTGTACAGGGCCAAATGCACCGCCGCCCACTTTGAGTCAGATTGTGTCGGCGCGAGCCGCATAGCCTCCCTCATCCAGTTCTCCCCTGCGATCAAATCGCCAAGGTCGAGATAGACCATGCCGAGCCAGCGAGCATGGTCAGGATTTCCCGGGTCAAGCTCGACGGCCTTGTGCAGCCAGCGAACGCCCTCGTCGAGCTGCGCGAAAACCTCCCAGTAAAGGTCCGCCATGATGGTGTAGGCACGCGGATAGTCGGGGTCTATCTCAATGATCCTCTTGCAACCGGCCATCGCGTCCTCGAAACGCCCCAGCTCGTGATAGTCCTCGATAACAACCATGTTGATCGGCGTCGACAGAGGATCCAATCCGAGCGCCGTCTGATGTAGTTCCAATGCCGATTCCTTCCGACCAAATCCCCATCTCATCAATAGCCCGTAGCCGTGGTAGGCAGGGGCGTAACTTGGGTTCAATTCCAGCGCTCTTTTATAGGCTTGCTCGGCGGCAGGGAAGTCCCGTTGTAAGTACCTCACTGTACCCAGACTCGCATACGCCTCACCCAGCTGTTCGTCCAATTCCAGCGCGCGCTCGGCGGCCGGTGCGGCGTTAGCGAGGACTTCGCGATCATCCAGTGCGCCATACCGCCCGAGAAGGGCATACGCATCCGCCAGACCAACATAAGCCAGTCCATACTGCGCATCGAGCCTGATGGCCTCCGAAAAATGTCCCACCGCTTCCTGCAGCGCAGTACTTGTCCGCCGTGCCATCTTCTGACGACCCAGCAGGTAGGCGTCGTAGGCAGCGAGGTTCGCTGTGGGATGCCTTTTGAGTCGCGCCCGCTCGTCTCCTAGCAACGTCACTTTCAGCGCATCGACGATCTGTGTCGCGATCTCATCCTGGATGGCGAAAACATTGTCAAATTTGCGTTCATAGGTCTTCGACCAAATATGGAATCCATCATCCGCATTGATGAGCTGGGCGGTAACCCGGATAGTATTTCCCGCCTGTCTCACGCTGCCTTCCAGCACTGATCGCACACCGAGTTGGCTGGCAATGTCAGCAACGGCAATGTTCTTATTCTTGAAATAAAAGGCCGAGGTTCGTGCTGCAACATGCAGTTCCGAGACCTGCGCCAGGCGGTGCAACAATTCCTCGGACATTCCATCGCTGATGTGCTCCTGCGCCAGATCACCGCTCATATTGACGAAAGGCAATATTGCAATAGATTTCTCCGGCGGCTCGCCCATCCACCACTTGTCGTAAGCAAACAGAATGACAGCGGCGCACAATAGCGAAATGACCAAGAAGTCCAGCCACCGGCCCGTGGCATGCGTAATGGACTCGCCCGGCGCTACGTCTTTCTCGAGACTAAGGCCCTCCGGCGTCAGCTCATAGAACCAGGAGAAGATAAGCGCGATTGGAAAGCCGATGGCGAGCAGCCCAAGAGTGGCTGGTCCAATCCAGTTCGGCAGATTGGCGAGCGCAATTATTACCTCCGCCACCTGCATGATCAGCCAGGCGGCGACCGCATACAGCACCGCCATGCGGAAGACATTGCGGCGCCTGAGTTCTGACACCAACCCCATCATCCAATACTTACGCCGCTTCTAGCGCACACACAATGCGTAACGACCGCAGACGCGGAGAATGGCCGGTTTGGGTGTATCCTGATCGACTGGAAATGACCCATTCCGGCCACTCGTACGAAATGCACGAATGTCCACAATTTGTATCTTACGGACGAAACATCGAGGAAGTCTCCCATGAGTCACGACCTGGAAGAAGAAAGTGCTATCAAGGCTGAAAGCGGCGCCGGAGTCACCCGGCGCACGATACTAACGACGGCAGTCGCCGGTCTCGGTACAGTAATTGCGAATCGATCCGTGGAAGCGGCCGAGGAGTCGGACTTGCTTGTCGAGACCGCTACCGATGAGCGACGGATTGTCAGCGAACTCGGTCAACGCTCGCCCTTCGAAACGCCTCGCAGGCTGGTCGGAAATTTCCTGCCGACATCCGTTTCACATACGCCCTTGCAGGATCTCAATGGTTTCATCACACCTTCAGACCTGCATTACGAAAGCCACAACAGCGGCATACCGAACATTGATCCCGACAAATACACATTGAGTATTGACGGGTTGGTGGAGCGACCGATGACGTTGACACTGCAAGACCTAAAGGACTTCCCGGAGCAAACGGAGGCACGCTACCTGGAATGCAGTGGTAACGGTATTCGGGCATTTGCCGGAATGATCCCGGAGCTGACTCCGCAGCAGATTGATGGCATGGTCAGTACGAGTGTCTGGACGGGTACGTATTTCTCGTCTCTCCTGGATGCCGTAAAACCGAAAGCCGAGGTAACGTGGTTTCGTGCTGAAGGTCATGACGGTGACTGGGTTGAGTCCATTCCTATGGATGAACGCTGGAACAACAGCCTCATTGCATGGGGACAGAATGGTGAGGCGCTGCGGCCCGAGCAAGGTTACCCGGCGCGGTTGCTGTTGGCAGGCCAGCCTGGGCCACCTAACGTCAAGTGGCTCAGCCGCATCGAGTTCAACAGCGGTGCTCTTCCCGACGGCGTGGCCAGATCATTCAGCGCGCGGTTCGGAGCCAAGTCAATCATTCTCTACCCAGCTTACCCGAACGTCCTCCCACAGCCGGGTGAGTTAGTCATTTCGGGTCTCGCCTGGTCAGGACGGGGGAAGATCACTCGCGTAGATATCAGCACAGATGGTGGCAAAACTTGGGAGCCTTCTGCGTTGCAGCAGCCGGCACTGCCGTTTTGTCAGACACGTTTTCTCTATCGATGGAACTGGGACGGGAGTGAGGCACTTCTAATGAGTCGCGCCACGGACGAAACGGGCGACGTACAAATCAGCTTGGAAGAGGCACGCGCGGCTCGCCAGGCAAATAAGGAAATCCGCCACTACTTTGCAAATATTCGTGCGTGGGCTGTAGCAGCCGATGGCGTTGTTACGTTCGGTCTCAGCTGATATCAGGCGGAGAGGATGGGATGGAGTCGCCCGCTTCGCGGACTCCCCGCCAACTTGCGCCTGTGGCGCCGCGTTGGTCGAACAGGGTTCTCATCCTCAACCGCACTCGGCAAAAATGCAAAAGGCCCCGGAAGGGGCCTTTGACATTTTGGCGGAGAGGGTGGGATTCGAACCCACGAAAGGCTACAAACCTTTGCTGGTTTTCAAGACCAGTGCATTCGACCACTCTGCCACCTCTCCGATGTTCGGATTTGCGCCGCGCATTGTGCTTGCAATCGAACGGAAACACAATATATCTGTCTGATCGAGAAAGTGGGCCTGATCGTCTATAATACGAATTCGAGAAAACGAATTTAACTTATTGTTTTAAAGGAAATTTGTGCGTCAATCATCCCTGAAAAATGGCTTCCCGGCAGGCAACCCGATTGCTAACGCACTCGTCGTCATCGCGGGGGCCCTGGTTATTGGCGCTTCAATTGTCCTTGGGTTCTTCGCATTCATCGCGTTGAGCGGCATCGTGTTGGTGTCGGCGGCAATTATCGGCATTCGCGTATGGTGGTTGAAGCGCAAGATGGAGCGTGCAATGGGCGACCAGGGCGATCAGAGAACGCCCGGCGCGCCCGGCGGAGTTATTGAGGGTGAATACAAAGTGGTCGACAAGGACCACGACGAGGCGTAGTCAAAGCCGCGAAAACCTCGTAAAGTCGCACCCCATGCGCGCGAGCACAGAAAAAGACCGCAAACAACGCCGCCGACGGCGGCAAATCCAGGTCATTGTCATCTACACGGCGATTGCGATCGGGCTCGCCTGGTTTTTCGAATCGCAGGCAACTACAACGATTATCTTCGTGCGTCATGCCGAGAAAGCGGCCATGCCGGCAGATGACCCCGGACTCAGCGAAGCAGGGCAGCGTCGCGTCGCTGAACTGACTCGACAGCTGGTCGACGCGGATGTCGTTGCAGGAATCGATGCGGTTTACGCGACGGCGTATAACCGCACCCAGGAAACCGCTCGTCCGATAGCCGACGCACTGGACCTGCCAATCAACACCTACGATGCTCGCGACACCGAGACGGTGCTGGCAACCATCCTCAAGGAGCACAAGGGGAAGATTATCCTTGTCGTTGGCCACAGCAATACCGTGCCGGAGCTGATCGCCAATCTTGGCGCGAGTAAGAAAGTGCCGCCGATTCATGAGGGCGAGTACGACAATATCTACGTTATTTCGATTCCGTGGTTCGGAAAGACCAAGACGATTCGACTGAGATTTGGCGAGCCCTACGTCGCCACTCTGACCGAGTGACCACGCAGAGTGAAATCCATCTATCAACACAGGGTCGCGGCACCTACGACCTGACCGCCGACGTCCAGTCTGCGGTTCGCGATTCCGGCACCAGTATTGGCATGTGCAATGTCTTTATCCGACACACAAGTGCGTCGTTAATGCTTTGTGAGAATGCGGATCCGGCCGTTATGCGAGACCTCGAGACCTTCATGTCGCGCATTGCCCCGGACGGCGATCCGGCCCATACGCATACGCAGGAAGGACCTGACGATATGCCATCGCATATTCGCAGCGTTATCACGCACGCCGACCTGAATCTCCCGGTGCGCGATGGGCGTTGCGACCTGGGCACATGGCAGGGCGTGTACCTGTGGGAACATCGTCACACACCTCACGAGCGCAAGGTAACCGTTACTGTTACCGGATAAGCGGAGAGAAGCGGTGCAAGACGCCATCATCTATCTCGACCCCGGCAGCGCGATGAATCTGCAGAACCAGATTCGGCAGAAACTCGTCGAGGGTATTCTCAACGGTTCGTTTGCCCCCGGCATGAAACTGCCGTCGAGCCGCAAGCTGGCGCAGCAACTCGACGTCGCCAGGAATACGGTCGTTGCGGCATACCATGCGCTCATTGCCGACGGCTATCTTGTCAGTCGCGATCGTAGTGGCATATTCGTTAACGAGGAGATCCTCGAGACTCGCGTCGGACACAGCGGGCAAGGATCAGTTGCTGCGCAGGCCGAAGGTGAAGCCTGGGCACGACGAGTGAAGTCATTGCCTGCTCGCTGGCGTGAAGTGCACGATCAACCCAACTGGCGGCACTATCCGTACCCGTTTATTGACGGCAAGTTCGACTCCACACTGTTTCCGCTGACCGAATGGCGCGAGGCCACTCGTCTGGCGCTCGGTGTTGCTGACGTCATTGATTGGTCTACAGGCAGTGGCGATACGGATGATCCCAAGCTCATCGAGGAAATTCGTACGAAGATCCTGACCCGTCGTGGAATCCAGGCCGGGTCTGACGAGATCCTGGTTACGATGGGTACACAGAACAGTTTGTACATCGTCAGCCAGATGCTCGCGGATTCATCGACGACGGTGGCCGTCGAGGAGCCCGGCAACTTCGAGATGCGCAACCTGCTGCAAATGCGTGGCGCTGATGTGACGGCCCAGGCGGTCGACGAGGATGGCATCGTTGTTGACGAAAGGCTCACGCACGTCAACGCGGTCTATGTGACGCCCAGCCACCAGATTCCGACCGCCGTCGCAATGCCGTTGAGTCGTCGTCAGGAGCTGATACGTGCGGCCGTGGAGAACGACTTCCTGATTGTCGAAGACGATTACGAGTGTGAAACCAACTATATGGACCATCCGTTGCCCGCGTTGCGCAGCATGGAAACCGAAGGCCGCGTTATCTATGTCGCCAGCTTGTCGAAAGCGCTGGCGCCCGGGATTCGTCTCGGCTTTATCGTCGCCAATCCGGACTTCATACGCCGCGCCAGGCAACTGCGGCGCAAGATCCTGAATCACCCGCCGCTGAACAACCAGAGAGCGGTGGCCTATTTCCTGTCGCTCGGTCACTACGACTCCCTGATGCTGCGGCTTGGCCGGATTTTCCGCGAACGCCGCGTCGCTCTGCAGCGCGCGCTGAATAACGTGCGTGGCGTGCCGATGGAGATCTCGCCGGAGGTCGGTGGAACCACGTACTGGGTGCGTACGCCAAAGGACTTCGATGTCGCGAACCTGACGCGCGAGGCGGAAAAGCACGGCATTCTGATCGAACCCGTCGAGCACTATTATGCCAACCGCGATAACGCCGAGAACTGTTTCCGGATGGGCGTCACCAGCCTGGCCGTCGACAAGATCCGGCCCGGCGTCGAACGACTGGTGGGGCTTATTCGCGAGCTTGTGAAAGGGCAGGTCGAACACCTGCCGACCTCAGCCGGGCAATGGTTGATCGGAGACGCGTTGCAGCAGGCGATGGCAGGCGCAACTGTGTTGTATCGCGAAGTCCACGGTGCGCCTTGCACGATCGAGCACCTGGCCGATGGCACAATGCTGGGCAAGCGCGGATACGCGAACGAAGACAGCGATACTGGCTGCTGGCGCGTTGATGGTGAGGTCTTATACCGAAAATGGGATCGCTGGGTGTACGGCGAAGAGAAGGGCTATTTCATTGTCATTGACGGCGACAAGATCAAGTATTTCAACAACGACAAGCAGATCGTGGATTCCGCATTCATCCTCCTCGCAGACGGTGCCCAGGCCGAGAAAATGGCCCAATAGACACAATCTGGGTCAATAGCCAGTGTGAAACTGGACCTATGCGTCCCCCCTGATCACGGTTAGTGTGCCGTGCAGAGGGGAACTACATGACGACATTTGCCATTGCCGGGCTGCAGCTGGAAGCGCCGCTTGCAGACAACACGGACACAATTCTGGCCGAGATTGACAAAGTCATGGGAACTTTCCCGTGGCTTGAGATGGTCATTTTGCCGGAAATGGCGTGCGGAGTGGATCGTAGCTGCGCAGCACCGCTACCCAGCCCAACCGAGGAACGCTTTTGCGATATCGCGCGTTCTCATGGTGTCTGGTTAATTCCAGGCTCTTTCTACGAGTCGGACGGCGACAAACTGTACAACACGGCCCCGGTGATCAATCCCGATGGTGAGGTCATTTCGCGCTATCGCAAGCAGTTTCCCTGGAGGCCCTACGAAGAGGGTATGACGCCAGGTAACGAGTTCACGGTCTTTGATATCCCCAATGTCGGGCGTTTCGGTGTTTCCAATTGTTACGACATGTGGTTCCCGGAGACCATTCGAACGATGGCCTGGATGGGGGCTGAGGTCATTCTGCACCCCAGCCTGACGAGCACCATCGACCGTGGCGCCGAGATCGCGATGATCCGAGCCCATGGTGCCCAGAACCAGGTGTATTTCTTCGATGTCAACCTGGCGGGGCCGAAGGGCGTCGGTCAATCCTGTATCGCAGGGCCTGGTGGCGAAGTCATTCATCAAGCTGGAAAAGGTCGGGAAATCATTCCATTGAAGCTTGATCTTAATTATTTACGTGATGTTCGGGAGAACGGCTGGCACAACCTGGCGCAACCGCTGAAGAGTTTTCGCGACAGCAAGGTGGCGTTTCCGCCTTACTCCGGCGGCTACGACTCGGTGGCTCTGCGCGCGTTGGGCGAATTACGAAAACCGGGCCGCGGAATGGGCGGCTAGGTGACCATCTGGACCAGTATTTTTCGTGCAACTGGCCCTACGGCGTATTGGCAAGCCAAGTAAGCTCTATTCATAGAAATTACTGCATTTTGCAGGGGGAAAGAGAGAACCATGGAAACGAAGACGACTTTTAGCAAGAAGCCGCTCGTAATCGCAGTTGGAACCGCGATTGCGGGTACCTCACCGCTTGCATTGGCACAGTCACCGGGTGCCGATAGTGGATTGATGGAGGAAATTCTCGTCACGGCGACACGTCGTGAAACGAGTATGCAGGACATTCCTTACAACATATCAGCGATGTCCGGCGAGTTCATGGACCAGCAGAATATCGTCAATCAGTACGATGTTCTAAGGGCGATGCATGGCATCACAGTCGTTGATCGAGGCTATCGAAACGCGGGAACGGTCAACAGCATTGTGATTCGTGGCCTGAATGTGGATAACGGCGCCAACGGCGACATTCAGTTGAACGCGGTACCTACGGTCGCCACCTACTACGACAACACACCGATGTACGCCAATTTCCTTGTCAAGGATATTGAGCGGGTCGAGGTGCTACGTGGACCGCAGGGCACGCTGTACGGGTCCGGCTCTCTCGGCGGGACAGTCCGCTATATTGCGAGACAGCCTAACGCGGAGGAATTCGAAGCGAAGGTGTCGCTCGATTATGGGCAGACATCCGGATCCGATGGCAACAACATGGCTCTGGACGCCATGATTAACATTCCAATGGGTGACCGGACGGCGCTGCGTGCAAACTTCAGCCGCATCGACAACGATGGCGTTATCGACTACGTCAACGCCTATCAGCTCAACAGCTTCGGTGAGCCACTGATCGATGTTAATGGCACCTGTACTGACCCCAGAGCCGCCACGGATAACGACGTGCTATTCGAGCCTGGATGTTTCGAGGTAGTTGAAGATGCCGATACCGTCGAAATTGACTACGCCCGGGTGTCATTACGGTCGGACATTACTGACAATTTCTGGCTCCAATTAACGTATCACAACCAGGACGATGAAATCGGTGCCCGCCGCGCAACGACGCTCGGCGACAACGGCCAATTGCCGGGTGACCCGCTGTTCTTTGAATACGGCGACGATGACAGTGGCCAGGTATTGCTTGAGCCCTCATCACGCGAAGCTGAGCTGTTGAACCTGGATCTGGAATTTGACTTTGGTTTTGCGACGTTTACCTCCAGCTCGTCATTGCTGGATCATGTCGGCGAAGGAGAAAGTGACAATGGCGGATTGTGGGCCACTGATCGCAACGACTGGAATTGGTTGTTGTACGGTGGTGAGTGGCCGCGGCCGGCACAGCGCGCAGAGCGTGGCTATGACGATGAGGTGTTTATTCAGGAATTGCGCCTCGTATCGAACGACAATGATGGCAACGTCGACTGGCTTGTCGGCGGGTTCTATATGGATCAGGAAACGGATGTCTGGCAACTGAGCTACAACCCGGGCATGCAGGAGTTCAATAGAGCCTGCCGCAATACAGGTGATGTCGTATGCACGACTGGCGGCATCTACGGTGGCTTCTGGCCGAGATTCTACCCGGAGCTGACGGAAATCGATTTCGATTACAAGCGCACTATCGAATATGAGGAAATAGCGATTTATGGTGAGCTTACGTATCACTTCTCCGATACATTCCGCCTGACCGGTGGATTCCGCTGGTTTGACAACGAAACCACCAACAACTCCCATTTGGGATTTCCATTGGTTGTAGGTTGGACTCCGACGCCATTTGCGCCATCAACGGATAGCGACAGCGATGTGTTGTTCAAACTGAATGCGTCGTGGGACCTGGCGGGTGACAAGATGCTGTACGCGACGTACTCAGAAGGTTACCGACACGGCGGCGCGCAGGCAGTGCCAGCCCTGGGCGACCCATTCGGTGAGCCGAATGCAGAAGCGATTCGTTCATTCGAAGCAGACACTGTTGCCAATTATGAGCTCGGGCTGAAGGGCAGGACGGGCAATTTGTCCTACACAGTCTCAGCGTTTCATGTCGATTGGGACAATCCACAACTCAACACCGTTACTCAGACATTCGGTTTCTTCATTGCCACAAATGGCGACAAAGCCTCCACCCAGGGTATAGAGGCAGAACTGGAAGGCTACATTAACGACAGTTTCCATTACCGCCTTGGCTACACCTATGTGAAGGCTGAGTTGGACAAGGATTTCATCAGCCCGCAGTCTCTCAACGAGGTCGCACCGTCGGGCTCTCGGTTACCTGCGTCACCAAGCAGCGTTCTGAGTCTCAACCTCGACAAGACCTGGAGCTTCGACGGTGGCAAAGACCTGATGGCCGGCATCAATGGTTACTATCAGAGCGATTCGCAAAACTACATCACCACGGATAACGATTTGAGTGAGAAATTTGATTCGTTCTTCTTGCTGGGTGCGAACCTCGCTTATGGGACTGAAAACTGGACTGCAATGCTGTACGCCAGGAATCTAACTGACGAAAGCGGTGCGTCAGGGAGCTTCCCAAGCGCTTACTTTGGCGCAGACACAGGCATATTTGAGAATTGGTACGGCAATGGAAATCGACAGATGATTGTTCAGCCGCGCACGATTGGTGTGAGGTTTGACTACAATTTCTGATTTCAGGATTGCGAGTCAATTAGAAACAAGCGCGAAATCAAACCCGGCACTCTGTGCCGGGTTTTTTTGTTCGCTACGCATCTAGTATGTTGACGACAATGACGCTCAAAACGAACGACAAGTTTGACTTTGCCGCAGCCCGGACTCTGGAGGGGCGTGTTTGGGGCCTGATGGAGCAGGGCAATATAAAAGACGCCATTTCGGCCTGTGAGCAGCTCAATCGGCAATTCCCTGCTTTTGCTTCAGGTTGGCACACCGCGAGCCAGATGGCGCTGAAACTCAATCACCCTGCAATGGCACTTGCTGCGATCGAAAAAGGCCTGTCACTCGAGCCGCATAGCACGACATGGGCCATACAAAAGGCGCAGTGCGTGGCACAGCTTGGCGACACGAAGAGGCTCGAGTCCGAAGTGCAGGAGCTGTCATCTCGCAAGCTTGAAACAGCGTATCAACTCTCCGCGCTGGGGATGCTGCAAACGCAGCTGGGCAGGCGCGAGGAAGCGTTAGGGTTTTACAAAAAGGCGGCAAAGCTCGAGCCGAAACACGCCATGCATTTCTACAACGTCGCCTGCATGCAACGGTCCCTCGGAGATCTGGAAGCAGCAGAGGCGAATTACGATGAGGCGATTCGTCTGAACCCAGCCGACTACGAGTCTTTCAAAATTCGCTCTGATTTACGTGTCCAGACGCAAGACCGCAATCACGTTGCCGAACTCGAAGGTCTATTAGACGAGGGTATCGATGACGAGCGTGATCGAGTTGAGGTCAGTTATGCCCTGGCAAAGGAACTGGAAGACCTCGGCGATGCACAGCGATCATTCAAACATTTGAAGGCTGGGTCCGATCGTCGACGCAAGCTAATGAAATACGAAGTCGACAGGGACCTGGAAACGATCGAGGCGATAAAGCGGACATTCGAACGTGGCGTATTTGAGAATGACGGACCT
>Ga0255052_10000320_pt1 | contig 38281 bp, 34 predicted proteins | sample JV7_2_21_MG_FD_188632 | JGI IMG/M metagenome (GOLD analysis project Ga0255052, IMG submission 188632) | Seawater microbial communities from Jervis Inlet, British Columbia, Canada - JV7_2_21 | ecosystem: Environmental > Aquatic > Marine > Inlet | place: Canada: British Columbia | collected...
CGAGTCCCGGACGGCCCCCCAGAAACTATCGGGATCAGAGCTAAATAATTTTAAATTAAGTCACCAATAAGTTTTTCAAGGTACCTCCCTTTCGAATTAATTTTTTACTCTCAATATTCTGCGTTAATTTTAATTGCCTGTTAATTCATAAAAAGCTTAAATATCAATAAGTTAGCGTATGATTAAAATCATTGTTTTTATCTTAAATTAGTTATTAAATTAAGGTAGGAGCAGACCAAACAATAAATTAATTGGAAGAAGGTAAAAAATAAGATGAGAAGGCTAAAGCGCTTAAAAAATAAAACTTTCACAGAAAAAGAGATTACTCTTTACTGTATGAGTGTGGAAGAGGTATTAAAAAAAATAAATGAAAGACACGGGCAAAAAGAAAACAGGAGAAAAGAGAAAAAAGAAAAATCAACAGCCAGCACCCAATCAACTAATACTGGTTAAACTCAAATATCGAGGTCCAACCTCGATATAATAACTCGTTACAGACAAAAAAGGCCTTAAATACTCTTTCCCCGATTTAATCGGAGGGGTCAGGTCATCTGTTTTTTTTCTGCTGTTTCTTTACTTTCATCCGGACTGCATCTGTCATGTATTTTTGTCAACACTTCTTGCGCACCCTGACAAAATAGTTCAATTTCACTGTCTGTCAGCTGTTTCTTTTTGGAATATTTTGCTTTTCCCATTTTCCCCCTCCTATTCCAAGGTTACATAATGTTTTATAATATTTTTATCATATAAATATTATAATGTCAACATATATTACATATTCTTATAGGCTTGATAAATAATTTAAATATGGGCGAAAACGCAACTATGGCAGGGGTCGGGGGTCAGGAAAAAATAACTTAATAACTACATTATTTAATGACTTGTTTTTTGAAGATACGATATACGCAATACGATATAATCATCACGATATCAAGCACGAGAGTAAACAGGTTGACACAAGTTAATCCCATTGATATAGTCATTATATATTCCATTGGACAGCGGTCCGGGCATTCAAAATGACTTCTCTCATGCCGCCTCTCAAAGAAGAAATTTCCCAGCACTGCCACTGCTCATTTAGGGGACCTTAGCATGTTTTTTCTTGACTGGATGAAAATGAAAAAATTTCTTTTTTTAGTTTTTATCTTCCTTTTTATTTCTGCCTTACAGGCTACAGGCGCCAAATACCCCGTGCCAGGGATGGACCCGAACGGGTTTCCAGCACAGAACACAGGATGCATTGCTTCAGATAAATGCCATGCCGGAATAGAACCTATCCGGGCCCATGATTCAGATATGGCAAAACAGATTTACGCAATGGGTAAAACCCTGGGAGACCCTAACGGCTGTGTAGTATGTCACGGCGGAAATCCGCAGGAGGAAAAAGACCCTGAAAAAGCGCATAAGGGCACACCAAAAGGAAGTCCATTAAATACATTTACCCGTCACTCGGCTTCCATGTGGATTAATGACAAAACCTGCGGGCTCTGTCACCAAAAATGGGTATATGCTGCCCATCGATCTATCATGCAGACAGAGGCAGGTAAAATCCAGGGTGCTCTCTGGGGCTGGGGACCGGCGGCTACAGGATACGAGAAGAAATTCGGCAACTATGCCATAGATGACCCTGACGGGCCTGTTCCTGTTTTCGGCACTAACGAATATAAGACGTACACCCGGAAGCTTATGGAAAAATTCCCTGATAATTTTCCTGCCAGGCTTGAGAGACTGCCGGAAGTCAATTTGGAAACAATCAAGGACCATCCTGAACAAGCTGCATATACGTATCTTCGCTCTGAATGCCAGCGCTGTCATCTTGGCGTGCGCGGAAGAGATAAACGGGGTGATATGAGGGGAATGGGCTGTGCTGCGTGCCATATACCTTACAGTAATGAGGGTTTTTACGAAGGCACTGACCCGAGCATTCCCAAAGATAAAAAAGGGCATCCCCTCGTTCATTCCATCCAGGCTTCACGAAAAACAAAGGTCGTGGTGAACGGTAAAGTTTATTCGGGTATTCCCCATGAAACCTGCGCAACCTGCCATAACCGGGGTAAGCGGATTGGTGTTTCATACCAGGGAATCATGGAATTTCCCTATGGCACACCGTATACGCAAACCGGCGACAAAATGCCAAAACTGCATACCAAATACTATATGTTCATTAAAGATGATGCACACCATGAGCTAAAGAGCAGGGAAGGAAACCCTGAAGGCGGCCTGCTCTGCCAGGATTGCCATTCTACAACCTCTGTTCATGGCAACGGCAATATTACCGGCACTACTCTTGCCAATGTTGAGATAGAATGTACAGACTGCCATGGAACCACAACCAAATACCCGTGGGAACTGCCTCTGGGATGGGGTGACGAGTTTGGCATCAAACCTGATATGGAAAAACCGCGCGAATTGGCAAAAGAGCCTTTAGAGACCCACAGCAGATTCAACACCCTGTATCCGGCTCAGGACGGTTATCTGCTAACGGCAAGGGGCAACCCTTTTGGAAATGTAGTCAGGAAAGGGGATAAGGTCATTGTACATTCAGCCAGCGGCCTGGACTTTGAAGTTCCTACGCTTAATTCGCTACGGATTAAAAATAAGTGGCAAAACCCGAGCGAAGCCATTGCTTCAATGGTCAGGGTTGAAAAGCATATGGAAACGCTTGAATGCTATGCATGCCATTCAGCATGGGCCCCGCAATGTTATGGCTGCCATGTCAAGGTTGACTACTCAGGGAAAAAGACCTCTACAGACTGGGTTGCTTCAGGAAACAGGCAATTCCCTGACGGACATACCGCTGAATCCAGAAGGGACGAAAACGCTATAGAAGGCCCGGGTAAGGCTTCTGAAAGCCGTGGCTATCTCCGCTGGGAAAACCCTGTACTTGGCATCAACGGTGAGGGACGGGTAAGCCCTATCATCCCGGGCTGTCAGCAGATAACAACGGTTATCGGCCCTGACGGTGAGACCCTTGTACAAAATAAAATCTGGAGAACCCCGGCAAATCTGGAAAACGGGGGGTCAGCCGGTCAGAGGGGCATTGACATGGCCCCTGCCCAGCCACACACAGTATCCAGAGAGGCCCGTACCTGTGTATCCTGCCATGCCAGCAGCAAAGCCCTTGGCTACGGCACACACGACGGACGCTACATGAAGGCCTATACCAAAGGTGTTTATGTAGATTTAGCCACGGCAAAAGGAGAAATTGTCAGCAAAAATGCTCAAATACAGATTCCTCCAATCCCTGAACTTCCTATGGACCTCGACCAGGTTGTTACACGGGATAACAAACAACTGCAAACAGTAGGTCACCACTGGCCTTTGTCCGGTCCGCTGCCTAAAGAAATGCGTGACAGGATGGAAAAAGTCGGAGTATGCATAGCCTGCCACAAGGACGTTACTATAGGGACTTTCTCCAATATTCACAAAAAGAATTTTCATGATGAGATTATGAAAGATATCCTGAAACCGGGAAGTTTTTTCCATCAAATCTTTAATCTGAGGGAACAACCTTCCCAATAGAGAATCTAGAACTTATAACCTTAAGCAAAAATAATTACAAAGAGTTGTTAAACTGAATAATCATCCCCTATTCTTGACTTTCACGCCTTCTCTGATATATTTTGTTAATCTCACATGAAGATCTACAAAAGAAGAATCGACCCTATACTTAAATATATAAAAGGAGACGTGCTGGATATCGGCTGTATCGGCATGGGTAAAGAAGATGAATACGGGGGGGGGAACTTTTTACATAAAGTAGTCGCTGAAAAAACTGACGTTAAAAGCCTAACCGGAATGGATGTTCAAAAGGAAAAAATATATAAACTTAATGCGTTGGGGTTTAACATAATTGAGCAAAGCGCTGATGAGAAATTTGATCTGCACAGGCAATTTGATGTTATTATTGCTGAAGAAGTTATAGAGCATTTATATAATACTGGTATTTTTCTGGATAATGTAAAGAGGCACTTAAAAGAACACGGCCTGTTTGTAATTACTACACCAAACCCGCAATCCTTTCAATTTTTTATTCACATGATACTTTTTGGTAAACCATTGGTTAACGAATTTCATACGCACTGGCACTCAAAGGCAACTTTAGGATTTATCCTCAAGAATAATGGGTTTGAAATTATTAATTTCATGTTTTTCGAAGACCGCGCCCCTAATTTAAAGGGCTTGATATATCAGAAGTTATTCTTTTTCCTGCCCCGTCATTTCAGCAGGAACATGGCATGCATTGCCAGGTTAAGAAAATATAAATGAAAGTATTATCTTCACTGCAGGGTCAACAGTTATAACAAGCCTTTTAACAAACCTTTCAAGTTTAATCTTCAGGACTTTTGAATGAATCATTTAAAGGGATCTTCTCCTTCATCGCATATCCCTTCTCTTTAATTTTTTCATTAAGAATCCCTACACGGCTTTCGGGATAAGGATGGGTGGTAAAGTAATATAAAATATGGCTCATTTTTTCTTTCTTTGACATCCTCTCGAAAAAATCAGTTGCCCCTGAAACATGGCCGTATCTCCTGTTAAGTAAATCCAGCGCAAAAAGGTCAGCCATTTTTTCCTGGCGCTGGGAAAATTTCATCTCAACGTTTATGACTGAGCTCATGATAAAATTTGTAACAGAACTGTCAGTGCCGAGCAGGGCTACTGAGAAGAAAAGCAGGACCAGCCTGCGGCCAAGGCCGCGCAGATGATCCCTGTTGGCAAAGTGCCCCAATTCGTGAGCCAGAACAAAAGCCAGTGTATTTTCCGAATCAATTTCCTTTATCAGTGCTGAAAATATGATGACATTACCGCCCGGCAAGGCCAGTGCATTTGCCCGGGAACCATGGACCAGGCGGGCTTTATACTGCAGTTCTCTCTCAGGAAGCTGTTTTACAAGTTCATCAAGAATCTGCTGAAGTCTTAACCCGGCGGGTGTCTTTTCCGTATTTTCATACATACCGGAGTAAAGCCCCCCCAGGTCCTTTTCAATTTCAGCAGGCAGTTTCTTTACCACTACATCAACTGCAAAGCCAAGCGCAATGTAGACTAAAAGAACAATGCCCAGAACTCCGCCAAGGAGGAGGAATAATTCCTTTAAAGGGGATGTCCAGGAAATATTTACGTTGTCCTTTAATTCCCTTGGTGTGTATTTCACCCTTTTTTCTTTAAATAGACTGCCGTGCCGTAGGCTATTGCCTCGACGCTCCCCAAAGCCTGGCGTTTGTTTGCACTCTGGCCGATTGACGAGGTCTCAATGCGAAGGTTAAGAATAATATTTGCCCTTTCCGCCTTTTCCTTCATACGAAGGACTGCTTCCCTGCGGGCCCTGTCTACAAGGGTTTCATAAGACTTTACCTCACCTCCAAACAGATTCCTCAGCCCTGCCAGAAACCGCTTGAAATAATCAATGGAAACAACAACACTCCCTAAGACCAAATGAACCTTTTCAATCTCTGCGTCCTCATCAAGGGCGTTCTTGACAGTTACAGCAGGGAGATTTAAAAAATTACTTTCACGGGCATTTATCGAGCGGTAGTGTTTTCGTTCGGCTATGGTGCCGGCTGTGTAACCCAGGGTAATGAGAACAGCAAATATAATAAGTTGTTCCACAAAATCCTCCTTTCATTTGCCCCGTCCGGTCAAAAAAGTCCGGGGTTTTGCAGGGGCTTACTGTACCCGTACAGCTGTTCCATACACATAAAGCTCGGACGCCCCCTGTGCCACAGATGATGTTGCAAACCTCACATTGATAATCGCGTTAGCGCCCAATTGCCTGGCCTGCTCTATCATGCGTTCTGTCGACTGTTTACGGGAATCATGAAGGAGCTCTGTATAGCCTTTTAGTTCACCTCCAACAATATTTTTAAGCCCTGCCATAATATCTCTGCCTACATGCTTGGCGCGAACAGTACTGCCTGAAACAAGACCGAAATGCTCAACTATGGTTTTTCCGGGGACGGACTCAATGTTTGTGAGAACCATAAAAACCTCCTTTCCCGGTCAGATGAGAGAAATGTTTCGGATTATTTTCAGTTTACCTCGTTAGAAGGCCTTCGCCCTTTTAACGGGGTAAAGCCTTTAAACATGACCAGATAAAATATACCGATAGAAAGTTTAACCTCTTAACTCTCTTCTTGTCCACTCCCTTTAAAGTCCTGAATATATTCTGACAGCCTTAGGGTAAACCCCGTTAGAAAAGATCTGCATGCCTACGGCATGTAAACCTACCGGCCCGCTTTGCCGAATCGAGGGTCCGTTGCTTCGCCCCGAGGCGAGCGAGCGGGCAAATCTTCGCTCTTCTAACGGGGTAAAATAACAAAAATACTACCGGACAGGCTTTATGCCCCGTATCTCTCTTACCCTCTGCACAACCGGGGGATGAGAATAATAAAAAGCAGAATAAAGCTGGTGCGGGTGGAGGTTTGAAAGATTGTCCTTTGAGAGCTTTATAAGCGAGCTTGCCATGCTCCCGGGGTCGCCTGTAAGTTCACAGGCAAAGCGGTCTGCTGCCCTTTCGTGTCTGCGGGAAAAATAACCGGAAAGCGGGGTTAGGGGAAAGGCAGCAACGCTCCCGACAAATCCAAGGATCACTACCTTTGTAAAAAATGAACCCGATTCTATGGAAAACAGGTTTAACAAAAAATCTGTTTTGAGTATCTTAAATGAAATATAGAGCACTGCAAAAGCCACGATCTCAGAGACTATAATCCGTTTTAAAACATGCTTTTTCTTCCAGTGCCCAAGCTCATGGGCAAGCACAGCGATAATCTCTTTATTATCCATCTTCTCTAACAGGGTGTCATAAAGCACCACCCTTTTTGCCCTGCCTATACCCGTAAAATAGGCATTTGTATGTTTGCTCCTTTTTGATGCATCCATCTTAAACACTTTGCTTACCTTTATACCGGCCTTCTGCACGGTTTCCTTTATCTCCCCTACAAGCACACTGTCATCAACAGGGGTGAATTTATTAAAAAGGGGCTCTATAACATACGGGGAAATATACATCATAAAAAGGCTGAAGACGAGGAAAAACCCCCATACCCAGAGCCACCAGTAACCAGGGCTTGCGCTGACCAGCCATAAACCAACGGAAATCAGAATCCCCGCAAGGATTGTGGAAATAAGGATGGCCTTAAAAAAATCAGACAGCCAGAGCCTGGGCGTTAATGTATTAAACCCGTATTTGTTCTCTATCTTAAAAGTGCTGTAGAGACTGAAGGGTATGGAAATAAAATTCTCAGCGTAAATTAAGAATAAAAAAAAGGCGAGGCCCGAGATGATAAAACCCAGATTCAATGACACTACCCATGAATTATATATATTCAAAAGCCCACCGAATAAAAAAGCTATCAGGACAATATTGTCAAAAACAGAACTTACCAGTGAAAAACTGCTGTTCTCCACGGTATAGTCACGGGTCTTTCTTAAAAGGCCGGCATCAATATGGCCCTCGAACTCAGGCGGAACTGTTGCCCCGAATTTTTTCAAATGCCCCAGGTTCAGTGCCTTGAGCCAGTAGCCAAAAAGCAGGGTAAAAAGGTAGCTAAAAAAGATTATTACAAGATAGGTTTTCATTGGATTTGGAATTTGGGTTTTGGAGTTTGGTTATTTTATTTTTATCCCCCTATCTTGGACATTGACTTAATAATCGCTGCGGAGGCTGAATCCTCCCGAAGAAAATGTCTCTTTGGTTTCACTCTTATTGCATCATAATACAGTTTTTCGATATCCCTGTCAGAGTCCCCGTTTCTCATAGGTGTCTTAATATCTATCTCGACATCAGAGAAAAGACACGGCCTTATTTTTCCGTCAGATGTGAGACGCAATCTGTTGCAGTATCCGCAAAAATGCTCGCTCAGGGGGCTGATAATTCCAATGACCCCTTTTGCTCCCTTAATCCTGAAATTCCTTGACGGCCCCTTACCCCTGAATTTCAGTTCTACAAGACTGCCAAGTTTTGATATCCTGTCTTTTACTTCATTTGAGCTTACACACATGCCTTCCGACCACATCTCTTTGCAACCAGCAGGCATAAACTCAATAAATCTTACGTGAAAGTTCTTTTCAAGGGTAAGCGATGCAAAAGATACTATCTCATCATCATTGATACCACGGATAGGAACAACGTTTATTTTTACCGGGGAAAGACCTGCCATTTCAGCTTCTTTAATAGCTTCCCAGACACAATTGATATCTCCCCCGTTTGTTATGGCGGAATATCTTTCGGCATTCATTGTATCGAGGCTGATATTTACACGGTCAAGCCCTGCCTTCCTGAGCTTTTTAGCTAATTTAGGCAGCATAACACCATTCGTGGTAAGGCTTAAATCGCGTATCCCGGTTTTTTTAATGGAAGAGACAAGAGAGATTATATCCTTTCTCAAAAGGGGTTCACCCCCGGTTATCCGGACTTTTCTCAATCCGTTTTTTTGGGCAATGCGTATAAACCTGACAATTTCTTCTGAGGTCAGGACCTCTGATTCCCTGAAGTATTTTAACCCCCCCTTAGGCATGCAGTACACGCATTTAAGGTTACACTTATCCGTAATTGATATCCTTAAATAATCTATCCGGCGTTCATAAGAATCCTTTAAGGGCCGGGTTTTACCTGCTGGTCGTCCGGATGGCTTTTTCATGTCAATAACACAGAGAATTTTGTTATTAGTTAATATGTTATTCGTTATTCGTATAACAAATAACTAATAACATTTTTTAATCTTTATTATTTCCCAAAAGGGCAGACAGGGTATTTGCATGTTTTACATTTCAAGCACAACCCGCCGTGGCCGAGCAGGGCAAGCTCCTGCCTGCCTATCTTTTCACCTGCTAGGACCCTCGGCAATATCATGTCAAATACTGTTATACTGCTGTACATGCCGCATGCAGGTATCCCGACAACAGGAATGAGTTCAGAAGTTCGGGATTTCAGAAGTGCAGAAGTCTTCAGGTTCACTCCTTTTGTACCTCTTCGCTTTTGTGCTTTTGCCCTGACATAGGCAACAAGGAACATGGCCCCGGGAAGCACCGGAGAGCCGTATACCGGCTCTTTAACGCCCATTTTTCTGATTGCAAACCTTGTAACATCATCAGGGTCAACAGACATACCGCCTGTTAGTATAATAAGATCAGCTCCGGCAGTTATCAATTTATTAACCCTGTCTTTTATGTAACTTATATTATCAGGAGCAAAATATATGCCTATAATCCTGCCTTTTACATTTTTGATTTTTTTCTTTATTACCGGGGTAAATGCGTCCCTGACCCTGCCGTAATAGACCTCATTGCCTGTAATTACCACTCCTGCCCTGGGTTTCCTTATCTCTTTTACATTCAGGACTCCTTTAGATTTTTTTGCTATTCTTAATGCTTTACCTATTAAAGATTTTTTCACGACAAGAGGGATTGCCCTTGTCCCGGCTACAAGCTGTCCCTTTTTAACGACTGAATTGCTGTGAATCGTAGCGCACATGACCTCACCGAGCATATTGAATTTAAAAAGGGTCTCCTGGTCAACCTTTAACAACCCTTCCCTTGCCGCAACCAGATTTATCCTGCCCTCGCTTGGTTCTCCATCCAGCTTTACACCGTTGCCGGCAAGTGCCTTTGCAATTGCAAAGGCTGCGTCATTTTCATGCATCTCATCTCTTTTTACTTTAAGGATAAAGAGATTTTCCTTCCCGAGCCTCTTAAGGTAACTGATATCAGCCTTTCTTACGATATGTCCTTTTTTAAATGCCCTGCCCTTGAACTCACCCGGCCTTATCTCTGTAATATCATGTGCAAGGACAGTTCCAACTGCCTTGTCCACGGGGATTGTTCTTTTGCCAGTATTTTTGACTGTCTCGCCTTTTTTCTCTCGCATATCACATATAATAAACAGGATTAAATTTATATAAGGTTCAAACTGTTTAAACCCCCGTAAACCACTAAAGGGTACGGGGCAGGCTGTTCAAACCGCTCAAATGTTACTGCTTGAACGGCTTGAACCAATTATCTATTTCACGATTATTTGGCCCCTCTTTTTTTTACCAAATACCTTTAAAAACCTCTTATCAAGCATATCGTTTATCCCGTCCTCAAGCATCTCGTATTTCCTTAAAAATTCCTTTGCCTCTTTTGTAAGAGTTGCGCCTCCACCGTGCCTTCCACCTGCTTTTCTTTCTGCAAGCTTAAACCCAAGTCTTTGTTCCATTGATTTTATGTAACTCAAGGCCTTTCTGTACGATAAGTTAATATCCCTTGCCGCCCTGTTTACAGAGCCGTGTTTATCAATAGCCCGCAGCAAAAACCTCCTGCCGCTGCCAAAAACAGTCTCGCCTTTAATTTCAATCCAGATTTTTGAACGTATATCCATATATATCGTTATGACATAAATGCCTAACGATGTCAAGATAAAAACAGGGGTCAGGGACTAAAGAAAAGGCACAAAGTATAAAGACGAGGCACAAAGTTAGAAAAACAAGGCACAGACCTGCCTGCCGTCAGGCAAGATTTGGTTATTGGTTATTGTCTTTTATAATATGCTCCATTTGCACAGGCCCTGCACAGCTGTTTGCCGTCTGAATGAACTTCCCTCTTGTCCTGAACGTATTCCCCGCATTTATCACACCTGACCCTTTTTATCGGCCTGCCGGGCATATCCTGCTCGGGTATTTTAACCTTTACACTCCTGGATTCAAAGAGCTCCCTGTCAGGCATTACCTTGTAAGCGTCGGTCTGGCATTTATACTTGTCTTTAATATCAGGGAAATAGTCTTTTGCCAGGGCCTTTGATTCCTCTTTTGCCAGAACCCTGACGGCATTGCCAGTTTTAAGGTTTACAAAGGTAGCCGCCATTTTCCCGTAATCAAGCAATTTTAATGTCCTTTTGCCGGCACTGCAGCCTGTAACAGACTGAATTGCGTCAGTTGCGCAGCGGTCTATCTCTACAAAAACCATAAGGTTCTTTTTATCCCTGCCCTTCGGGTCTTTTATCCCGATTTTCCTGAGTCCAAACAAGCTCATTCTTACACCAAGGACCTGCCCGGGACACAGGTGCCCGTGTATTTTTACAGACTCAACAAGCAGGTTTTTAAACGTAAGGTTAGTTTTTCGGTCTGTTGGCATCTATGGAATAACCTTATAGTTTTTCTAAAACAATCTTTTCAATCATTGACAATCTATGTATTAATGTATAGTCTTTGTTTTTTTCTGTCAACGATGTAAAAAAATTATTGTTTTATTTATAAACTATTATTATAATATGATAAGTTCTTATAATAAATTTCCTTTCTGTTCCTTTACTGGTTGTTTTATTTTTTTCGTTCCTGTATATGAATATATGTTTTTTGAATTCTAAATTCTTATATAACATTCACAAAAAAATTTAAAACAAAGTGATTAATAAAGTACTTAACATTTGTTCTTTTATATAAGCAGTCAATTGCGATTAAAAAAAAATTCTCCAGTATGTAATTGAAAGAACAATAAATAATGGATAAATTAACCCGACGACAATTGATTAAACTCTCTGCCCTGGCCGGGGCTGGTGCCCTACTGCCGCAACAGCTTCATGCATTCACTCAATTCCTTGAAAAAATACCAGGCTATCAAAAAAAACCCACGGTAGTCCCGCCCCCAATCAAAGGATTCAGGTTCGGTATGGTAATTGACCTGGGATTATGTATTGGCTGCAGGCGGTGTTCCTATGGCTGTAAACTGGAGAACAGTGTTCCGGACACCATCTCTCCCCCTTATATTATGGTGTTTGAAACCAACCCGAGAAGATTTACAAGCGGCCATCCAAATCTTGAAAAATTCAAACATAAAAAAAGGCTGATGTATACCAGGCTTCGAAAGGACAAGATATACATGCCGGTTCAATGTAACCACTGCAAAGATCCCCCGTGTGCCAAGGTCTGTCCCACAAAGGCTACATACAAGGATGCGGACGGCATAGTCATGGTGAATTATGACAAATGCATCGGCTGCCGGTATTGCATGGCAGCATGCCCTTACAATGCACGAAGGTTCAACTGGTGGGAACCGGATATTCCCCCGGAGAAAGTAAACCCTTTGGTACCGGTACGGCCCCATGGCGTTGTAGAAAAGTGCACATTCTGCGTGCACCGGACGAGACTCGGTGATACAACGAGATGTGTTGAGGTCTGTCCAAATAAAGCCAGAATATTTGGAAATCTCAATGACCCTGACAGCGAAGTCTCAAAACTCATTGGATCCGAGGTTAACTTCCGTCTCAAAGAGGGTCTGAATACCGGACCGCAGATATGGTACCTGACACAACAGAAAAGGAAACCGATGAAGTGGTATGAGCCCTTGCCTCCTCCAAAAAACGTTAGGGGAGTAAGTCCATGAAAGAAACACTTAAGGCGGTATTATCTCATATTCGTGAGAGTGTTAAAAACACAGGCAAGGGATTTTACGTCTTTGTCGGAATATTAATTATCGTAATTACATGGGCTTTTATAAATTATGCGCAAATCTTTATCACAGGGCACGGTATGAGCGGTTTGAGTGATGTTGTGCCGTGGGGGCTTTACATATCATTCCTTGCTTTTTTTATAGGGGCAAGCGCAGGCGCGACCATTATCGGTCTGTTAATATATGGCTTCAGGCAAGACGATTACAAGCCTATGGGGACGCGCGCAATTCTTTTGGCGCTTGTTTGCATATTTGGCGCCACGCAATTCGTAATGGCCGATGTTGGTGTTCCCTGGAGGGCACTGAAGGTGCCATTCTTACTCAGGAATGTGACCTCAATGTTTTTCATCTCTTCAACAAGCTATTTCATCTTTATGGCACTGCTGTCGGCAGAACTGTATTACGCAATAAAGGTGACATTTGGTATCGGGGGCGAAAAGGCGAAAAAAATGGCAAAATGGCTTGGAATTCTTGCAGTTCCTTTCGCCCTCTTTGTTGTCCATACCTTTACGGGAACTATCTTCGGGGTAGTAAAAGCAAGAGAGTTTTGGAATACCCCCCTGCTGCCCATCCATTTCATAACATCAGCCCTTGCCAGCGGCTTTGCCATAGTAATTCTGATTGCCATCATTACTTCAAAACTGAAGAAAAGAGAAATTGTGTCGCAAAAGACGTTTAATCACATGGGTTTATTGCTCGGCGCCTTTTTGACAGCGACATTATTCCTCGATCTCACTGATTACCTCATAGTACTATACAGCGGAACTGCTGAGGGCATGGAAACGTGGCACATATTGTCAGAAAGATATGCCCCTCTGCTTTCACTGAATATCATCGGCATGATCATCGCAATAATTATTCTCATGTTTAAAAAGGGACGGACTGTTCCCGGGCTTTTCATCTCTTCACTTCTGACCATAGTAGCTATCATGGCATACCGGATTAACCTGATAAGTGTGGGGCAGCTGGTTCCCTTATATCCGGAGATGGGTACATTGCATTATGTCCCTTCAGTCCCGGAAATATCAGTAGCTCTAGGCATAGTGGCTTTGATGGTTTTACTGTACATGATATTCGCCAAAATCCTTCCGATGGAAAAGACCGTGACAGGGCTGGCAGATAAGGGGGTTTGAATTATACATATGCTTTTTAATTATACAGAGAGGGGGAAAAACATGAAAAATGTTTTTTTAAATACGGTCATAAAAGGAATAGTATCTGTGTTCATCGGGATAGCGGTTCTCAGCTGCACATCACATCCCGTGGAAGAAGGAGGATTCTCTAAAACGTCCAAGGATCTTTTATTTGATAAACCTGAATATGTAGGGGCACAGAAATGCAAAGCCTGCCACTGGAGGGAGCATGATTCATGGAAACATACCCTGCATTCAAAGTTTGTACAGCCTGTTGGGGAATTTACCGTCATAGGAGACTTTGAACAAAACAACACATTGACCGTAAAGGTAACGGGCAAGTCCCCGAACTTAGCAGGTGAAGAAAACATTACAACGATGTTTACAAAGGACGGGAAATATTATGTGAATACCATAGGCCCTGACTGGAAATCTCGTGATTACGAGATTTCCTATGTCATCGGCATCAACAGAAAGCAAAACTATATAACGGAATTTTCCAATGGTGAACTACATGTCCTTCCCGTTGAATGGAAAAATGAAGAAAGGATATGGAAAGACCTTAATGGCCTGGAAAAAAACTATCCCGGGGGTGGCAAATACTGGAGCGACGCAGGGAGAATCTGGCAGTTCAAATGCGGCAGTTGTCATGTCACCGGTATGAAAATTAATTACGATAGCGGTTCGAATTCCTTTGATACTACCTGGGTTGATCTCGGCATAGGATGTGAAGCGTGCCACGGGCCGGGGAACAACCACGTCCTGGCGGCAAAAACCTATTTCGAGAAAGAGCAGGAAACCATCATAAATCCTGCAAAACTGCCCTGGAAACTCCGTGCCATGATTTGTGGCCAGTGCCACAACTGGGGAGCAAGCACTGCAAAGATTACCCCTTATAGGGAGGGCTTCCCGATACGGTATGCTTTCGCATATGGCTACCAACCGGGAAAACCTCTTTACCTCTATTATATTGAAGAAACAGAAGAGGAGAAGAAGCATCATCAGCAATATAATGAATGGCAGGTAAGTGCTCACTCAGAGAAGGGGGTCATTTGCATAACCTGTCACGGTGTTCATCAGGAGGGTGCTCACAGGTCTCCAAACAAGTCTCAGACAAAGCTTCCTGGAGATACCCTTTGTACGAGTTGTCACACTACATCAAAGAAAAAAGCAGCACATAATATCCATACTTTTGGAAGCTGCATTTCCTGCCATATGCCCAAGACATTAGGGCATGAGCACAGCCATACATTCAGGTTTATTTCTCCTGCGGATAGTATAAAGGCAGGCGGGGTTGACAAACTGCCCAATTCCTGCAGCGGATGTCATCACCATAAGGACACTCCATTAGGAGACCTTGTTGAATTTCTTGACGCAGCGAAAAAAGCAGATATGCCAAAGCCTTTTACTGTTCATGGGAAGTAAACCCCGTTAGAAGACCTTTGGTCTCTTATGGGGCATTAATACGCCTAAGGCGCATTAAACCCAGTGTTCACTATAAAGGAATTAATTATCTTCATCCCCATGGCAAGCCACGGGGCATTCTAACGGGGTAAAGGGGCAAATATTGAATGCCGTGGAGAAATCGTTTTTATGGTTAATACCTAAGATAATGAAAGTATGTATCTATCAAACCATGAGTGTATTTCCACCAGATTTTTGAAATATATTCACTCCCAGCTTATACCTAAGGGGTATTGAATGTTAAACCTCAAAAATGCTCTCCTGGTAAAGCTGGTTATCTTTGTTACCGCACAGTTATCAGCAGCACAGAAAGAGGAAATAGTTTTTGGCTCTGACTTTGGATTCCTCTTTTGCCAGTATTCTTATTGATTTCTCTGTTTTGAGGTTCACAAAGGTAGCTGCCATCTTTCCGTAATCAATCAATTTCAATGTCCTTTTGCCGGCGCTGCAGCCGATAACCGACTGAATTGCATCAGTTGCACATCGGTCTATCTCAACAAAAACCATAAGGCTTTTCTTATCCCTGCCCTGTTTTATATAATCCATTTTTTAGCTATAACAATACCTCCCGTTATAAAACATGGATAATGAGTTTTACCTAACGGGTTAAATAAAAGACTTTGAATTATTGATAAATAGGAGATAAAGAATTGAACAAACCACTATCTAACAGAATGCTAAGGCATGTAAAAATATTATTCTTTTTGTATAATAACTTTTCGTATAATAAATATAAAGGCTGTATATTATTATACAGCCTTTATTGTTTTACTTTAAATAGTAACTCGTTTAAAACCTGATTAAGACATTTAATTGAAAGGCGTTCTCTTTGGTTAAGTGCAACTTTTTAAAGACTTCGTGGTTAGTGTGTCCCATTACTACTGCTCTGGTATGTTATTTGCTTTTCCTGATCGGGATTGCCCTAACTTAGGCATATGGAAAGATAAAAATATTCATGAAAGGGGATGAAAGGGTATTTACAAAGTTTGGACTTAAAAATGAATAAAGGATTTTTTTATATACATTCCATAACTTAAAAAAGGAGGGGTAATATGCCACAGATAAGTTCTATAGGGGTTTTAATAGCTATTATTTTAGCTATCTATTTGCTTTCGTCTGCGATTTATATTCTACGAGAATACGAGAGGGGGGTTGTCTTCAGGCTTGGTAGGTTAATACCTGTGAGGGGACCAGGTCTTATAGTAATCATACCGCTTATTGACAGACTTGTCAGGATAAGCCTGCGGATAGTTGCCTTAGAGGTGCCTGTTCAGGACGTAATTACAAAAGACAATGTCTCTGTGAAAGTCAGTGCGGTTATATATTACCAACCTGTTGACCCGAATAAGGCTGTAACAAAAATCGAAGATTTTCATTATGCCACATCGCAGATAGCTCAAACAACCTTGAGGAGTGTTTTAGGACAGAGCCATCTTGATGAGCTCCTTTCCAAAAGGGACGAACTAAATTCGAAGCTCCAGCACATTATTGATGAGCAGACAGAACCCTGGGGTATAAAGGTTACACATGTTGAGGTAAAAAATGTTGATTTGCCCGATGAGATGCAGAGAGCAATTGCAAGACAGGCAGAGGCTGAAAGAGAAAGACGGGCGAAAATCATTCATGCCAAAGGTGAACATCAGGCGGCTGAGGAGCTCTCAAGCGCCGCTAAAATAATCAGGACCGAGCCTATAGCATTGCAGCTCAGGTTCCTTCAGACGCTGGTAGAAATAGCCACTGAGAGTAAAGCAACAGTAGTATGTCCCATACCTATACCTATTGATTTAGTTAAACCATTTATGGAGATTTATAATAAAAAAGGCGCTGAATAGATGAGATTGCTTCGCGGAGTTTATCCTGAGCGGGCATAAAGACGAGATTCTTCGCTACGCTCAGAATGACAGGCGAAGGGCTTGCAATAACAAAACGAGTAACGATGCATTTTCTGTCATTACGAGGAGTCCCGAAGCATCGGGGCAACAAAACAATCTTTTGTTTTGGACACTAATTAAGAAATGAAAAAACTGGACAGAAGAGAATTTGTTAAACTTGCCGCTGTAGCCGGAGGCGGATCTCTTTGGTCCCCAAAATTGCGTGCAGTGGGCGATATTATCGAGCGGATAACCGGGTTTAACCCAACAAAGCCTGAAGGGGCGCTGGAGGTAATCCCCGGGGCCAGATTCGTGATGGTGATAGACCTCGGAAAGTGCATTGGCTGCAGGCGATGCGCTTATGCCTGCAAGCATGAGAACAATATTCCGGACACCATCTCCCCTCCATATATAATGGTGTTTGAAACTCAATCCAAGACAGGCGTAAGCGGCTATTACCAGCCCCCGAAAATGACAGTAAAAGACGCAACACTGATGTACACAAAGCTCCGTAAAGACAAATGGTATATGCCTGTGCAGTGTAACCACTGCGATGACGCGCCGTGTGTTAAGGTTTGTCCGACCGGAGCGACTTACAAAGCTTCTGACGGCATTGTTATGATAAATTATAAAAAATGTATAGGATGCAGGTATTGCATGACAGCATGTCCTTACCAGGCGAGGAGATTCAACTGGTGGGAGCCTGAGATACCCCCTGAGCTTAGAAATCCCTTAGTGCCGATGCGCGAAGAGGGTGTGGTGGAAAAGTGCACTTTCTGTGTGCACCGTACCAGAAAGGGAAGGAATACCCGTTGCGTAGAGGCATGCCCGAATAAGGCGAGAATCTTTGGAAATATTAACGACCCTGACAGCGAAGTTTCAAGATTAATTGCATCCGAACGAAATTTCCGGCTTAAAGAGGACCTTAATACCAATCCCCGGATATGGTACTTAACCCGTCCCAAAGAGAAACATATGAGATGGTATAAACCACTGCCTCCTCCAAAAGGAATCAGGGGGTTAAGATAATGAAAGAGACAAGCAGGGCGTTTTATGTCTTTATTACATTAATGTTTATTATAGCACTCTGGGGCGGCTACAATTGGGTGCGCATCATGTTTATAGATGGAGTTGGTATTACCGGTTCAAGTGATTTTGTGCCGTGGGGAGTGTACATAATAGGCTTTGTTTTCTTTGTAGGCGCCAGCGCAGGCGCAAGCATGATCGGATTACTGATACACGGCTTTGGGCGTGAGGACTACAAACCCCTCGGGACGCGCGCCATCCTGGTAGGGTTTTTGTCCCTGATGGCTGCTGTGCTGTTCCTTATGTCAGACGTTGGAAATCCTTTCAGGGCAATGCTGCTTCCTGCAGTGCTTAGAAATACTACCTCGATGCTCGTTTATACGTCGATGACTTATGCAGGTTTTGCTGCTCTGATGCTGGGAGAGCTGTACTACGCAGTAAAAATCACACGAAGAGGAGGCGTGGGGAGCCACATGCAGGAAAAAATGGCAAAGGTACTGGCTATTCTGGCGCTTCTTTTCGCCCTTATGGTGGTGCATGCCCCTCATGGAGCCCTGTTTGCCTTTATAACAGCCAGGGAAATGTGGAATACCCCTTTGCTGCCGCCACATTTTGTGGTTGTAGCGATCGCCTCAGGCATTTCCATAATGATATTAGTCACAATAATTACATCAAAAATAAACAAGAGAGAACTTGTCAGCATGTCGACCCTCATACACATGGGCAAACTTCTGTCACTCTTTTTAATAATAACATTATTCCTCGACTTCTTTGACTTTCTTGTGATGAATTACAGCGGGAAGCCCGGGGGAAAAGAAATATGGCACCTCCTGACAGGCAGATTTGCTACCCTGTTTATTATTAATACCGCTGGCATGTTTGTCGCCATGTTAATATTAGTCTTTAAATGGGGAAGGACCATCAAGGGACTATTCATAGCTTCGGCTCTTACTGTTATAGCGATAGTAGCTTATCGTATTAATTTGGTAGTAGTAGCCCAAACACCTCCGCTGTTCCCGGGAATCGGCGAGGTATATTACATTCCTACAGTGCCCGAGATGGCAGTGGTGGCAGGTATAATAGCGCTGGCGCTGTTTCTCTACATTGTGCTGACAAAGGTGCTTCCCATGGAAGAGACAGTCCCAGAAATTAGTAAATAATGGGAATTGAATTAATGAACCATTTTAATTTAGCAAGTAATTGGGACATTAAAAAATAGAAATTTCTATACTATTGAATTATTAATAAATAAATGGAGGTAATAAATTGAACAAGCCAATTAATAAATTTAAAAATGCTTTCATTAATTATTGGGGTATCTGGGTTATCTTGACAATTATATTTATATTTTTCGCAATAAAAATTGTCCTCTACCCACCCCATCCTGAAGAGGAAATAGAGGTTGTGGGAACAACTGTAACTCCAGCCTTCGGAGAACCCGAGTATGTCGGCTCAAAGAGGTGCAAAGATTGCCACTGGAGGGAATATGACACCTGGAAGAATACACTACATTCCAAGTTCGTACAACTTCCTAGCGACTATACAATCGTCGGCGATTTTGAGACAGACAATAAACTGACCGTAAAAGTCACGGAAGCGGCACCCAGGCTTACCGGCGAAGAGATCACTTCCACTATGTTAAAAAAAGACGACAAGTTCTACGTAAACACCATTGGCCCTGATTGGGAGGCTCATGACTATGAGGTTTTTTATGTCATCGGTATCAACAGGAAGCAAAATTACATTACGAGATTTCCAAACGGTGAAATGCACGTACTCCCTCTTGAATGGGATACCGATAAGAAGACCTGGACTGACCTCAACGGCCTTAAAGGGAACTACCCGGGAAATGGTAGTTACTGGAGCGACACGGGAAGTATCTGGCAATTAAAGTGCGGCGGCTGCCACGTTACCGGGATAAAGGTCAATTATGACAAAGACAGGGATTCCTTTAATTCGACCTGGGTTGACCTCGGCATAGGATGTGAGGCGTGCCACGGGCCGGGCAACAACCATATTAAGGCTGCCAGTGAGTATTTTGATTACGAGAAGGATACTATCATCAACCCTGCAAAACTGTCCTGGCGGCTACGCGCCATGGTCTGCGGCCAGTGCCACAACTTGGGCCTGAGTAAAGCTAAAGTTTATCCATATAAAGAAGGCTTCCCAGAGCAATACAGCTATCCGTACGGCTACCTGCCGGGAAAACCTCTGTATATGTTTTATAATCAAGATATACCCATGGAGACAAAGAAACACCATCAGCAGTATAATGAGTGGAGTGAGAGCGAGCATGCGAAAGCAGGCATTATGTGCACGAACTGTCATGAAGTTCATCAAAGACAAATCTCAAAACTTGCCATGACTAAACTTACTCCTGACACCCTCTGTATGGATTGCCACAAAACACTCCAGAGAAGGGCGGCACACAGAATTCATACTTTCGGAAGCTGCGTTGCCTGCCATATGCCCAAGACTATAGGGCATGAGCACAGCCATACATTCAGGTTTATTTCTCCTGCGGAGAGTATAAAGGCAGGCGGGGTTGACAAACAGACTAATTCCTGTAGCGGCTGCCATCACCATAAAGATACACCATTGGAAAATCTTGTTGAATTCCTTGATGCCGCAAAAAAAGCAGATATGCCAAAGCCTTTTAAGGTCCATGGAAAGTGATGCAGTAAATTATCAGAATATAACAAAAGGAGGACATCTAAGTTATGAAGAAGTTTATTTCTCTTGCATCTATAATTATAATAGTATTTTTATCTACAACCTTTCTATATTCTCAAGAGGAAGCCCTTGTTAAGGAATCCCCTATTGAGCCATCTATTCTAAAATCCCAGTTTTTCTGCGGCTACTGTCATATCCTGACATATCCCAGGGTTATAAAGAAGGCACATGCCTCGTGGAAGACTGGTAAACACAAGGATATTCCCTGCGCAGAGTGTCATTATCCCCCTGAGAAAATGGGCATTAAAATCCCTGCACATAAAGGAATTCCAAGGGATGAAAAGACTTCTTCAGGGAAGAAGACAGAGTTAGAGTTCATGAAGACCGAACTGGAGGTTCTGTCACGATTAATAACCATTCTGGATATGGAGGAATCAGTCGTAAGGACAAAACCAAGAATCGACGACCGTAGTTGTACAACATCTAACTGTCATCCCCCGGTTGAAGGAACCAAAAAAGGGGAGTTCTGGACCAAAAAAATCGAGTTCATCAAATATGAGAAGGAAGATAAATCCGAAGGCGTTATCCCTTATGTCCATAAGACTCATTTTGACAAGGAAAAATGGGTGGAAGGCCAGGAGATGCACTGCACAACCTGTCATCAGCGTGAGACCGAGCAAAAGCACTTTGAGGTCTCCAGGGAGAAATGCTTTCTCTGTCACTTCAAGAACCTCGCATTAAACGAAAAGCGGAGCACATGCTCACTCTGCCACGAGATTCCCACAAAACCTCTTCAAAAGCAAAAGAAAGAAGATGCAAAGGCTGATGAAAAACCTGTCACCCATCAGTCAATTGAAGAGGCAAAAGTGCCATGTGAGAGCTGTCACCTTCAGCTTGTAGAGGGAAAGGGTGTAATAAAGGTGGGGCAGTGTCTTAACTGTCATGACAATGAAGAACCCATTATGAAGGAAGCGTCAAATAAAAAGCTCATGCATGAGCAGCATGTTGCAGCGCAGACTGCCAGTTGTTTTAACTGTCATGAGCCTATTGAGCATAAAAAGGCAGATTTCATAGATGTCGCTAGAAATGTCTGCCAGGCGTGCCACCCTGACCATCATATCTATCAAAGGATGCTTCTTGTCGGAGATAAACGAAAAGGTATTCCAAAAACACCGGGCCTCATGTTTGAGGTAAAGACTAATTGTCTGGCCTGTCATACTGAAGAAAAACTTATAAATGGTGAGAAGGTTGTGCATGGCTCAGGAAAGGCATGCGCTGCCTGCCATACTGAAAAGCATGAAGCCATGGCAAAGGAGTGGAAGGATAAGACCGGGGAAGAGTTAAAGAATACCAAGGAAATTGAAAAAGAGGCTTTAGATGCCATTGAAAGCGCAAAGGGCAAGGCACCCAAAGAAAAATTGGACAAGGCAATGGCAATGTTAAAACTAGGTCAGGAGAATATGCATATTGTTGAGTACGGAGGCGGTGTTCATAACAAGAAATACTCTGTTATGCTCCTTGATTCTGCCATGAATAACTTTGAGGACGCAATAGATTTGTTAAGCGAATAATATCGCACATTACTTGTAGATATTAATAAGACAATTAACCTTTCTCAAATTTAGGAATTTTTTAAATTATATATTGGAGGAAAAGTCCTATAAACGTAGGGGGGTAAAAACAGATATGAGCACTTTTTATATATGTGAGATAATTCAATTTATTATAGGGTTAACAATAGTGTTAATAAGTTTTGTGGTGATAGTGCATCAAAGGGAATCTCTTCTTGAAGCTGCATTTGGAGATGAATTGAAAGTGCGTAAATCATTCACGACATTGACGAGTATGGGCTACTTTCTGATTTTTATACCAATATTACTAATTGGTATAAATCTCACCTCTCCTCCCAACTACAATCTTATTAAACATATTCAGAGAATAATCTACTCTGAAGCTGGTCTGCTCTTCCTGATAGGTATTTTACATGTTGGTGTAATGGTGGTATTTTCTTCAAAAGTGAAATTTAATAAATCTAAATGATATAACTTCTACGCTTTTTCTAATTCTAAACTTAAAAATTGTTTTTTAAGTTCCTCAACTATTTTTAGTCTTCTTTTTTAGTATTATCTTGGTCTCGCCAAAATTTACACTCCTATTTACAACCTTTTGCTTAACATATTCTATTGCGCTACTATCTACTATTAGGGTAACCACAAAACAATCCTTGATTTACCATATTTAAATATGATATTCTTTCAATTTTATTGCTTACCAACAGAGGGATTTTTTAAATGGGAGTAAGAGCAATCCTAATAATTTTACTTATATTTGTATCCATTACTATCGCAGGAATAATTGGCTCAGAGTGGTACACGGGCCAGCCTGAATTTTGCGGTTCATGCCATATAATGAAGAAGTATTACAAACAGTGGTCAAATGACAAGCATAGCAAAGAAGGTGTTGCATGTGTTGACTGCCATTATGCGCCAGGGGAAAGGCAGTCTATCAAGGCAAAATTCGGTGGCTTAAGACATCTCTTTACATATCTCTCCATTGATGAGAAAGAGGTTCGAAAAGCGCCAATAGTCAGCGACCTTAGCTGCACAGCATCCGAGTGCCACCCAAAGCAAAAATTGGAGGAGAAAAAGGTCAAATTTACAAAAAAGATTCCCTATATTCATAAAACACATTTTGATAAAAAAATCGAAGGCCAGAAACTTCACTGTGACACATGCCACCAGCATGTAACAGGAGAGAAACATTTTCAGGTGCCTAAAGAAGTATGTTTTCTCTGCCATTTTAAAAATGCAAAATTCAACGAGGAACGGGCAAAATGCTCACTCTGCCATGAGATTCCTACAAAGCCCCTTCAAAAGCAAAAGAAAGAAGGAGAAGCAAAGCCTGATGAAAAGCCCATCACCCATCAATCAATTGAAGAGGCAAAAGTGCCATGTCAGAGCTGTCATTACGAACTTATCCAGGGCAAAGGTGAAATTAAAAAAGAAGATTGTTTTGACTGTCATGAATATTCGACTGAGATGCTGAAAAAGGCAGAGGACAAAAAATTAATGCATAATGAGCATGTTGCAGAACAGTATGCTAACTGTTTTGACTGCCATCAGCCTATCCAGCATCAAGAAATCGAATTTTTAGACCCTATTAGAGAAACTTGTTTTGTCTGTCATCCTGATCATCATTCATACCAGAAACTGCTTTTGCTTGGAGAGAAACGAAAAGGTGTTCCTATGGCCTCGGGCCTTATGTATGATGTAAAGACTAATTGCATCGGTTGTCACATGGATGAAAGAGTAATAAAGGGTGAGAAAGTTTTACATGGTTCTGCAAAGGCATGCGCTGCCTGCCATACTGAAAAGCATGAAGGCATGGCAAAGGAATGGAAGGATAAGACCGGCGAAGAGTTAAAGAGCGCCAAGGACATTGAAAAGGAGGCTTTGGATGCCATTGAAAGTGCAAAGGGCAAGGTGTCTAAAGAGAAATTAGAAGAGGCAATGGCAATGCTAAAACAAGGTCAGGTGAATATGCAGATAGTTGAGTACGGAGGCGGCGTTCATAACAAGAAATACTCTGTAATGCTCCTTGATTCTGCTATGAATAACTTTGAGGACGCAATAGATTTGCTAAGTGATTAATTAATAAAGCAAGTTTAATACTGTTTAAGGCTATAAATTATCCTTATATATAAATAAATCTTATTGTACCTATTAATAATTTTAATAACATCATTCAACCATTGAACTTACCTTTAATTCTACGTATCTTTTAATTACTGTTGCCTTTCAATTTTAGCCTCTTTAAAACTATCTCCAGGATAGTTTGCAAAAAATAAAGGCTAAACTTTAAACACTTAATATAGAGAAAAGGGGGGTGTTCACAATTCATAAATTTCATGCCTGACAAACTGTTAAATTCAAAAGCAAAGGAGGTAATCATGAGTAAGAAAAGCACTGTATCACGCCGTGATGTACTCAAGACGGGTGGCGCTATGGCAGCAGCAGTAGCCGCAGCAAGCGTTTTGCCTGCAAAGTCAGAAGCCGCAACAAATGGAAATCCGCGCTGGGCAATGGTCGTTGACCTCAGGAGATGCATTGGCTGCAGGGGATGCTGTATTGCAGACAAGTCAGAATATGGGGCTGCACTGGGTAGGTATAACACCATTGTTAAGAACGTCGAGTTTGGCAAATATCCGAACACACAAAAACACTTTCTTCCCCGCCTGTGTAACCACTGTGCAGGGGAGAAAAAAGATACCGGGCAGGTCCCGCCATGTGTTGAGAAATGTCCTGAGGCAAAAAGCGGGAAAAGGATGAAGATGGGTAAGGCACGCTACAGGACCGGCGCTACTTACAAACGTCCTGACGGCATGATTTTAAACGACATGTCACTTTGCATTGGCTGTTACAAATGCATAGAAGCCTGCCCTTATGGTGTACGGTCCATTGATCCATTTGAAAAGCTGACAAGGGCTGACAGGGAAAAGGACTTTGGAGTCGGCAAATGCACTTTCTGCCAGCATCGTGTTGACAAAGGGATTGAGCCATCGTGTGTGAATACCTGTCAGGGCAGAGCAAGGATATTCGGTGACCTGAACGATCCGAACAGTGAGGTCTCAAAACTTGCCAAGGAATTCAACCTGCTTAAAAACAGGGAAAAAACCACCCTTCTGCCAGGCGAAAAAACAGAACCTTTCAATCTGTATATTGATCCTGACGGCATACTGGCGCGTTACAAGATTGACAAGGAGACAAAAGAGAAAGAATTTAAATCTCAATTTGAATAAAATTAAAAAGAAAGGAGGAAATAAAATGGCAGGTTTAACACGCCGTAACTTTATGAAGTTGGGCTTAGCCGGAGGTGCCGTGCTTGCTGCGGGAGAAAGCATTATGTCTCCTTCACTGGCAGGCGCTGTAATTTTAGAACCCGGCGGCAAGGATTTTAACTATAAGACAGGTGCAGAGAGAAAAGCCATCCCTACTGCCTGCTGGTCATGTGTAACCAGGTGTGCTGCTATGGGCTTTGTTGAAGACGGAAGACTGGTAAAAATGGAGTCCAATCCCGAATCTATCAGAACCCTGGGCAAAATGTGCTCAAAAGGGCAGTCTGCACCTAATGAAGTGTACTTCCCCGACAGAATACTTTATCCGATGAAACGCGCCGGAGCACGCGGCAGTGGAAAATGGAAGAGGATTACATGGGATGAGGCGCTTACTGAATTATCAGGACGGATGAAAAAACTCCGTGATGCAGGGACTCCTGAAAAATTCATGTTCCATTACGGCAGGATGAAGGCAAGCTCAAGCAAATTAATTAAGAGCGTCTTTCTTGGAACTTACGGAACAAAAACTGTTGCAGGACATACATCTATCTGCGAAGGCGGAAAATGGACTGCCCAGGAGCTAACGTGGGGTGGCCACTATGACAATTGGGACTTTGACAAGACCAAATTTGTTCTGAATTTTGGCAGTAACGTGCAGGAGTGCCATACCAACCATATCCCTGTATCACAGAGGCTCATAAGGGCGGAGGTAGACAGGGGAGTAAAGACTGTAACTTTTGATGTCAGGTTATCTAACACTGCGGCCAAATCAGACGAATGGATCCCGGTCAAACCGGGGACTGACGGTGCGATTGTCCTTGCCATGTGTAATGTAGTGATGCAGAATAACCTTTATGACAAGTCGTTCTTTAAGTTCATAAGGGCTACCGAGGATGTTAATGCCTCTGCAGATAAAAAGATATCTGTGCTGAAAAAACACCTCTCAAAATACACACCTGCATGGGCAGAAAAGATAAGCGGAGTAAAAGCCTCAAAGATCGAATCTCTGGCAAAGACATTCGCAAAAACAAAGCCTGCGGTTGTAATTAATTACAGAGGTTCTGTTGCCCATTACAATGGCAATGACACGGAAAGGGCCTGCCAGATGCTTGCCGCCATAACAGGAAACATTGACAATCCCGGCGGAAGATGCAGGGCCGTAGGACCCAAATGGAAATACCCCAAGGGACCGAAAAAGAAACCCAAAGGCAAGGGACTGAAAATAACCAAAGGTTTCCCCGGAACAATAGCATACCCATCTCATGGAGCATGTCAACAGGTATTACCAATGATCAAAGACGGCAAGGCAGGAAGACCTGAGATATACATGTGGTACTGCTACAACCCTGTCTATGTATGTGGTGACAACCAGGGTAACATTGACGTGCTGAAAGACGAAAAGATGCTGCCCTTTACAGTGACATCAAACATTGTCTATGACGAAGCGAGCAAACTCGCTGACATGATACTGCCGGATGCGACATATCTGGAAAGATGGGACTGGGAGGACATGGTCGATCCAAACCAGATCGGTGAGCACTACATCAGGCAGGCCATGGTTAAACCGCTTGGTGAGTCAAGGGATCTTGGAGATACGGTATGTGAACTTGCAGAGAGGATGGGCTTTCCATTAGGTGTTAAATCCAAGGAAGAGTTCGTTCAAAAATCATGTGATATGACAGCCGAGGCAGTAAAAGGCTTCCCCGGCTTTGACTACATGAAGAAACATGGAGTCTGGCATGACCCAAACGCCAAGCCTAAATATTACTCGCACAAAAAAGAAGTCAAGGACCTTGAAGGCGCGATCCTTGATGAAGCAACGGGTGTTTACTGGAAAGGCAAGGCAGGTGAAGATTACACCACTACCAAGGGATCTGACAAAAAATATGTTGGCCAGAAAATAGGAGATAAAGTGTATAGGAGCTTTCCGCCTGACAAACTGAGCAAATCCGGGTACCTGGAGCTTTACTCCGGACTTCTGAAAATGAAAGGCTATCCGGCCCTTCCAACATACGTTCCAATACCGGCGCATGAAAAGATGAAGTCCAATGAGCTGATTCTCACTACCTATAAGGTAGCCGTTCATATCCACTCAAGGAGTAGCCACCGTAAGTGGCTGAGTGAGATCTATCATGATAACCCCGGATGGATCAATTCTAAAACCGCGGCAGGCCTCGGCATCAAGGATGGGGACAAGATCAAGGTCAAATCAAGTGTCGGTGAGATTGCAACGACAGCGCGTGTTACTGAAAAGATAGTACCGGGGGTTATAGCCATCTCATACCATGTAGGACGAGAGGAATCGGGAAGATATGGATCAGGCAAAAAATCACCCCTGGCACATGATAATGATCCGGACCTCAAGAACAAGTTCTGGGATACCTACGGTATGCATCCTAACTGGATAATCCCGAACTCAGATGACCCGATAAACGGACAGCAAGCCTGGATGGATACGGTGGTTACGGTCACAAAAGCATAGCTGATTGCTGAAATCTGTAACAGACTTAGAATTAATCTCAATATCCCCTTCCATCTCAGGGAGGGGATATTTGTTTGAAACGCGGGTTAGCTATCCTGAGGTGCCGGGACTGTAACTCACAAAAACAATATTGAAAAAGATATAATTAACAGGGTTCGAATATGGAAAAGAATAAAATAACTAAAGACATAGCTGAGACTGCAAGACAGCGTAGCAATGTCTACGGGCTTTTAGCCACAATATATCACAAAGAAATAACCAAGGAGCTACTTAAGTAAATTAAACACCCTCAGTTTCTGGAGGTATTATCCGAGCAGGGAGTTCAACTGGAGAATGATTTTCTGCAAGAGGCCCGATGATGAGTTAATTGAGGATCTTGCAGTAGAATACACAAGACTGTTCCTGGGTCCCGCTAAATATATTTCCCCCCATCTTGCAAGAAATTAACGTACTATTCTTTTAAAATTTGCATTTATATGTGCATAAGAATTTCTTATAACACCTATAAAAATAATAAATTTGACAATAATACTTATTTATTATATAAAAAGCATATTCAAGGTCTCAAATATTCTTAATGAAGACTCCACGGGCTAAAGCCCGTGGTATACTAAGCAAAGACAATGGCAATTTGCCTCCGCTTTGCTCCGGGTGGGCTTTCATCCCCAGTCTTGAAAGACTGGGGATTTCAGCCAACTGCTTATAAATATTAATAAATAAAAGGTCTTTTAGCCTTTATTCTTTTAAAATACAAAAAGCAAAGCCTGAAGAAAAGCTTTTTACGCACCAAACTTTTTAAAAAAACGCTCCTTGCTGGAGATATCTTCATGAACTTGCGCTGGAAAACGGCGAGATTAAAATAGAAGATTGTTTTGACTGCCATGAATAATTTTAAGGACTCTATCCCAGTACCAAGAGGACCACGGCCTTGGCCGTGGGTGAATTGGTCCTCTGGTACGGGATGTTCGCCCCAGCGGGGCGTAATGATGGTACCACGGGCTTGCCGTGGGGCTCCATAAATCTGCTCGGTGAAAAATGAATGCATCAAAAAAGAAGAGTGATTTTCAGGAAAACGTATTAGAGATGAGGGGGTGATGCTATCAACAAAAAGATGAATACTATTCACATAGGAGAAAGGAGGAGATGCTCTTTAGCATGATGATGTACAGATGTTAGCCAATTTAAAAAAAGGAGGTAATTATGAGTAAGACTAAGACCTTATCTCGTCGTGATGTACTCAAGACGGGTGGCACTATGGCAGCAGCAGTTGCTGCGGCAACCCTTTTGCCTAAAAAGGCAGAAGCTGCAGAAAACGGAAATCCCCGCTGGGCCTTTGTTGTGGATCTCCGCAGATGTGTTGGATGCAGGACATGCACTGTTTCCTGCAAGTCCGAATTTAATGTGCCCCTCGGCAGGTGGCGAGCAGTTATTAAACCAGTGGACTGGGGAACATACCCCAACAACAAGAGGCAATTCGTACCCCGTCTCTGTAACCATTGTGCCGGTGAGGCTGATAAGGGTGTCCCCCCTTGTGTTGAGGAATGCCCGGAGGCCAAAAGCGGTGAAAGGATGAAAATGGGGGATGTACGCTACAGGACCGGTGCTACGTACAAACGTCCTGACGGTATGATCCTGTTTGATAATGCGCTCTGCATCGGATGTTACAAGTGCATTAAGGCATGTCCATACGGCGTAAGATATATCGATCCTGCTGTAAAACTAAAAAGACCTGATAGAGAAAAAGATGTTGGCATCGGCAAGTGTACATTCTGCGAGCACCGTGTTGCAAACGGCATTGAACCGTCATGTGTCCAGGCCTGTCCTCACGGCACAAGAACATTTGGTGATATGAACGATTCCAGCAGCAAGGTCTCAAAACTGATAGGACAGTTCAATCTGGACAAGATGCGCGACAAAACGACTCTCTTGCCCAAGGAGAATACGATGCCCTACGTATTCTATATTGACCCGGATGGTGTACTGAACCGTTACAAGTTTGACTACAAGGACGAGAAGAAAAAATTGGCTGAGTTCCGTGACAACATTGTTTAGGGAAAATAATAACGAAAGGAGGAAAATATGGCAAAGTTAACACGACGTAACTTTATGAAATTTGCTGTTGCCAGCGGCGCTGTCCTTGCAACCGGCGAGGGCCTTAAGTCCAAAGCCCTTGCAGGAGACATAAAAATGCAGACAGGGAAGGATTTCTCGCCGACGACCAAGAAGGAACGCAAGGCGATTCCATCATGCTGCTGGCAGTGTGTTTCAAGGGACGCGCTGATCGGATTTGTAGAAGACGGAAGGATAGTAAAACTCGAAGGTAATCCGAAGTCGATAAGGACTAATGGGCATATCTGCGCCAGGGGACAGGGCGGTCTCACCTCGGTCTATGACCCTGACAGGATCCTTCACCCCATGAAGAGAACAGGGCCGCGTGGTTCAGGCAAATGGAAGAGGATATCCTGGGACGAGGCAATCGGCGAGCTGACAGGCAGGATCAAGAAGCTCCGTGATGCAGGAGAGATCGAGAAGTTCCTTTTTCATTACGGAAGGGCGAAGGCAAGCGCGAGTAAGGTCGTAGTCGGCCTTGCAAAAGCCACCGGCACAGGGTCCATTGGCAACCACACAGGGGTATGCGAGTCAGCCAAGTGGACAGCCCAAGAGATGACATGGGGCGGACACTTTGATAACTGGGACATTGACAGCACCAAGTACATGCTCATAATGGGAAGCAACATCCTTGAGACCCATACGAACCATATGTCAGTTGCCCACAGGGTCATGCATGCAAAGGTTGACCGCGGAGTAAAGATGGTGACCTTTGATGTGAGGATGTCCAACACGGCTGCAAAATCCGATGAATATATACCGATCAAACAGGGAACAGACATGGCGGTAATCCTTGCCATGACAAACGTGGTCCTGAACAAAGGCCTTTACAAGGGTGCGGGCGAGGAGTTCCTTAAATACTGCAAGTGCACATCAAAGCACGATGACTCGGTAGCCAACAAGATAGCGGCGCTGAAGAAGCACTATGCAAAGTACACCCCTGCATGGGCATCGAAGATAAGCGGTGTGTCAGCCTCAAAGATCGAACAGATCGCAACTGAATTTGCGACAACAAAACCCGCTGTCTTGATCGCTTACAGAGGAGCTGTTACAACCTATAACGGAACAGACTGTGAGCGCGCACGGCAGGTGCTTTCCTCGATAACGGGTAATGTTGACGCTCCGGGCACCAACTGCAAGGCTGTGGGCGGGAGCTGGAATGCCTATAAAGTCCCGAAAGCCAAGACAAAGAAGGTGAAGGACATCTTTGACGGTGCGCCAAAAGGCCAGCCTGAGTCCTACCCGTTCCCAACGCACCACGCATCTCATCAGGTGATGTCGAGGATCAAGGCAAAAGGTCCGGGCACGTTTAAGCTGGCCCTCTGGTACTGCTATACACCATGGATGGCCAACGGAAACATGGGTGAAACTGAAGCTGTTCTGAAAGACGAAAGCCTGCTTCCCTATGTTATCTCTTCAGACACCTCGTATGGTGATTCAACGCACTTTGCGGACATGATACTTCCGGATGCCACGTATCTGGAGAGGTATGACTGGGAAGACATGGTCGACGGGAGCCAGACCGGCGAAAACTACATCCGTCAGCCCCTGGTGAAACCCCTTGGCGAGGCACGGGACATGGGGGATATCATGGTTAAGGTCTGCGAGGGTCTGGGCATCAAGGTCGGCTTCAAATCCAAGGAAGATTATGTGAAGAAGACCGTTAACCAGACCCCTGGTGTGAAAGAGGCAGGCGGCTGGGATTACATGGCTAAGCACGGGGTCCATAGCGGAGGCGGCGGGAAGAAATACTACAGCTACAAGAAAGAGGTCCCTGCAAGCGCGATCAAGGCGGACGGTGTTGTCTATGACGAGCAGGCCGGTGTGTACTGGAACCCTGGAAAAGTCGGTGCAAAAGCCGGTGACAGCTACTACAAGACGAAGAATGCCCTCAAGGGGTATGTAGCCACAAAGATGGGGAATAAGCTCATTGCCGGCTTCAAGCCCGACCAGATCAACAAGTCAGGCTACATGGAGCTCTGGTCCCAGGTAGTTAAGGACGCAGGGTATAATGCACTTCCAGAGTGGATACCTGCACCGAACCAGAAGAACATGGGATCCGATGATATGCACCTTACCACCTACAAAGTAGCTGTTCAGACCCATTCCCGTACCCAGAACAACAAGTTTCTGACAGAGATCTACCCGAACAACCATGCCTGGATAAACCCGAAAGATGCAGGATCCAGGGGAATTGGAAACGGAGACAAGATCAAGGTCAAGTCCTCTATCGGCGAGATGGAAACATATGCTCATGTGACAGAGAACGCCCAGCCAGGTCATATCCACATTTCTCATCACATGGGACATATTCAGTATGGCAGGTACGCTTCCGGGAAAAGGGCGCCTCTCGGCACGGATGATCCTGATGACAAGAACATCCACTGGAAATGGCACGGATCGCACCCCAACCAGGTAATCCCGAACCGGGGTGACCGTCTCGGCGGATTCATGCGCTGGAATGACACAGTCGTTAAGGTGACAAAGGCGTAGTGAAGCATTGAAATCTGCGACAATTGCCCCTTCCGCTCCGGAAGGGGCAATTGTCCTATGCCTGCCTTAAAAAAGAGCCTTCATTTTATTACCGCTTATTCCCGTATCGGGTTTTAATGCGCGTTTATAAGACATCTAATGTCAGCAGGAATGCTATAATAGCATCTTAGGATTTCGACTACATGAATTAAATTTTTAATTCGAAAAGATTATTTATGAGTAAAAAACAAATGCAAAAGACAATGGCTGAAACCGTAAGACAGCGAAGCAATGTCTACGGCCTTCTGGCAACAATTTTCCAGAAAGAGCTGACACCGGCACTGCTTAAGCAGGCACGAGAATTCCATAGATTAATTTATAGTGTGGTAACCTGAGGCTCATTGCCACATTTCATCAAAACCTCTGTTTTTTTAAAATAGCAAAATTACGTCAGGAAACCGTCAACCATCTTTACAAATTCCTTAAAACCTCACTTTAAACAGTCATAAATATAGATTTAAAAGTATGTAATTTGCTAAAATAGAGACTATTTAAACAGCCATGTTACAGTTTTAAGTAAATTTAACGTTTATCTTATAATGTTAACCTGGATAGGGAGGTTTTATGGATCTGAAACTTAAGAACTCCGCGTACATAACAAACCATGCCTCTCACATAAGCAGGATACTCATTTCAGTCTGTCTCTGCCTGGCTGTTATGACAACGAGCTGTCGTAAGACAGAGACAACCCCCAAAGAGGAAACAAAATATGATAAAACCATTTTAATAGGCCTTATCCCTGAACAGAACATATTTGAACAGATTAAACGGTATGAGCCCCTTGCCTCTTACCTCTCAAAAAAGATCAAGATGAACATCAAATTAAAGAGCCTTACCCGGTATGGAAATATAATTGATAATTTTGTCTCTGCAGGTATGGACGGAGCGTTTTTTGGAAGCTTTACCTATACCCTGGCACATGCAAAATTAGGTGTTGAAGTCCTCACAAGACCCGTGAGCATTGAAGGCACATCTACATACCACGGTTTAATCTTTGTGAGGAAAGACAGTGGCATCAAAACCGCAAGAGACATGAAGATGAAGACATTTGCCTTTGTGGACAAGGCAACAACAGCCGGTTATATATTTCCCCTTGTGTACTTTAAAAAACACAATATTAAAAACTATAAAATATATTTTAAAGAGAGATATTTTACAGGAACACACGAGCATGCAGTCTATGATGTTCTAAATAAAAAGGCTGATATTGGTGCTGCAAAAAATACTGTATTCTATAGGCTTGCAAATGTTGACAGCAGAATATTAAACGAACTGGTTATCCTTGCATTTTCTCGTGATGTACCGGAAAATGGGCTGGCCATAAGGAAAGACCTGGGCAACTCGGTTAAAAATAAGCTGAAAACAGCACTGTTAGATATGCATAATGACACTGCGGGCAAAGAGGTTTTGAAAAATTTCAAAGCGCAGAAGTTCATTGAGACAACAGAAGATGATTACTCAAATGTATATAAATATACAAAAGAAATAAAGCTTAATCTTGCCACTTATGATTACATAAATGACTAATGAAGAAAAAGATAATTATAGTGTTAAGCATCTTTTCCTTTTTTTTTCTCGCTGGCGGCATATATATAATCATCACCATCGAAACAGTCACATCAAGACTGGATAACCTCATAAAGCTCCATCAGGTTGAAATCCTTAGGGAGCACCTATTAATACAGCTTAAAAAAGTGCAGAATGACCTTAACCTCAGGAACACACTCCATGCAAGAAACATTGATACTGTTTTTATCAATGTAAGAAACATGGAAGATTTAACCAAAACTTGTTTTGAATGCCATCACAATGAGAATGAGCTTGAAAGGCTAAAGAGTTTGCGTCTGGAAATTGAGAAATATAAAGATTCTTTAAGCAGGGTCATGACTATACGTGCAAATATCGGCAGGTTAGAGACAGAGGAGGAGAACGCCTTCCAAATAGGAGAACGTCTAATCGCAAGAGTCAATAATATGATAAGCGCCACAAATCTTAGACTTGATGAAAAAACAACATCCGCTTTAAGGGAGATAGTGTATACAAAAATCATACTCTACATACTTGTGGCCTTAGGCCCCCTTGCAACCGTAATTTTAGCCGTTATTCTTATAAAAGGCTTTACAAAACCTGTTAATTCACTACTAAAAGCAACTCAAAAATTAAAAAATGGAAATTTAGATTATAAGATTGCAGGGTTAAAGGATGAGTTCGGAGAGGTGGCTACATCCTTTAATGCCATGTCAAGTTCGCTGAAAGAACAGATGCTTAAAATGCAGCGTACTGAACAGATGGCAGTGCTCGGAGAACTGGCAGCAAAGCTGGCCCATGAAATCAAAAACCCGCTTTCGGGTATCATGGTTTCAGCAGAGGTACTTGCTTCAGGAAAGAATCTCTCTGAAGAGGACAAAAACGTTTTATTAAAAATAACCGAAGAGATTAAACGAATCGAAAAACTGATAAAAAACCTTCTTAATTTTGCCAAGCCGCCTAAACCACAGCTTACGCTTGAAGATATAAACAGTATCCTTGATAAGACCATAATTTTTTCGATGAGACAGCCGTCTATCTCCTTGAAAACCATAACACCAATAAATGTCTTGAAGGATTTTGACGAACAACTGCCTAAAACCATGGCAGACCCCATGCAACTGCAACAGGTTTTCCTGAACCTGCTGCTCAATGCAATGGATGCCATGCCTGACGGCGGGACATTGTCAGCAAAGACATCCTTTCTTAAAGATGAAAATTCCATACAAATAACGATTTCTAATACGGGAAAGACAATAGATGAAGAAATAATCGGTAAAATCTTCCAGCCATTTTTCACAACCAAGCCAAAAGGCACCGGGCTGGGGCTGGCTATAACAAAACTGCTCATCGAGCAGCACAGGGGAACCATAAGCGCTGAGAGTACTCAGAGCGAGGGAACCGTATTCAGAATAAATATCCCTGTTGAACAGGAAAAAAAGGAGCAAATCACATGAAAGGCAATAAAAGGATATTTATCTTGGATGATGATGAACTTATTCTCGAGACGCTCTCAAGGTTTTTAAAGATGGAAGGGTATGATATTCATGCGGAGTCCAGGACAGTCGATATAGCTAACAAGATTACAAAATATGACCCTGACATAGTATTGCTTGATATATCACTCCCCGAACTAAACGGACTGGACATCCTTAATGAAATAAAGAACAAAGGCATAAAGACCCAGGTCGTAATGCTTACAGCGGATGATACTGCGGATACCGCTGTCAGGGCTATGAAGCTCGGCGCTGCAGATTACGTAACCAAGCCTTTTAGCACAGATGAGTTAAAAATTGTAATTAAAAACGTCCTGGAAAAAGAAGAATTAAGAGAAGAAGTAGATTACCTGAGAAAAACCTATTCAGAGATCTTTGAAAAAGATTTAATCGGGGAATCCAGAGTTATAAGAGAATTAAAATTAAAGATTGAAAAAATGGCCAAGGCCCGGGTCTCAACTATCCTCATCACGGGAGAGAGCGGAACCGGCAAGGAAATTGCGGCAAGACATATCCATAATTTAATGTTCAATACAACTACGGCAGGGTATGCGCCTTTTATCTCGATTAATTGTGCCGCCATGCCCGAGTCCCTTCTTGAGAGCGAGCTTTTCGGTTATCAAAAAGGCTCATTTACAGATGCAAAGACAGACAAAAAAGGCCTGTTTGAGCTGGCCGAGGGAGGTTCAATTCTCCTCGACGAGATAGGCGACATGAAACCTGACCTCCAGAGCAAGTTATTGAGGGTGGTGGAGGAAAGAAAAACAAGACGCATCGGTGGACAACGGGAGATATTAATAGATGCAGTCGTAATAACAACCACCAATAAAAACCTCTCCGAAGCAGTGGAAAAGGGAGAGTTCAGAAAAGATTTATTCTTCAGGATGAGCACATTCTACATTCATATACGTCCGCTCAGGGAGAGAAGTGAAGATATACCTTTGTTAGTAAAGCATTTTCTTGAATACTTCGCCTCGAAATATAATAAAAGAACAACCAAGGGTTTTTCCCCGGAAACTGAAAAAATACTTGTTTCCTATAATTGGCCGGGCAATGTAAGGGAGCTGAAAAACCTGATGGAAAGGTTTGTAGTCCTTGAGAATATCGAGATGATACAGCCCGAACACCTGCCGAACTGGTTAATGAATCAGTCAATGAGCATAAACCAGCCTTCAGACGATAAAAGATTTTTGCTCCCTGATTCAGGGATATCCCTTAAAAAAATGGAAAAAGACCTTATCCTGCAGGCGTTAGAAAAGGCTAAGCATAACAAGACCCGTGCCGCAATGCTCCTTAACATAAGCTACGATGCCTTAAGGTACCAGCTAAAGAAATTCGGCTTAAAATAGCTGGTAGATGAATCGGGAGTGTCTCGAATATCAACCCATAACCTTCCACATTTTAAATGCAAACATTCTTTTTAAAAATATTAGATTACAAAGCCTAAATCAAAGCAAATACGTAATAATAATGAAGAAGAGGTTATAGGCTCTTGACCCATGACCAATCACCTATTACCCGTGAAATTTGACTGCTTGGACCCTCTTTCTATTACCTAATATTTTTTATTGGTTTCCTATGACATTCTTTACATAAGGCAATTCCTGTCTCTATATCTAGCCTCCAAAGCTTTGGGGAGTCAGATGCGTGCGAATTGTGGCAGCTTGCGCAGGTAAGCTCTTTTCCTTCTCTGAGAGGGTCTGGTTTGCCGTGGGTTGGATGACTGTCTGTATTAACATAGCCTTCAACTATATGCCTGCCGTCACCCTTGTCAATATGACAGCTTACACATAAGTCCCAAATGGGTTTAAAAAGACTAGAAGGATTTTCTGACGCATGAGGGTTGTGGCAGATAGAGCATTTGCCGGTATTAAATGGGCCATGAAAGTACTTTTTGGCATTCCATTCTTCCATGTGCTCCAAATGGCAGCTTAAGCATATCTTTGTAACTGGCTTCTTAACAGAATATTTGGGCTCTGCTTGAGGATCATGGCAGCTCAGGCAACTCCATACAGAGGCTGGACCATGAACGAAGGGATAAGCAATTATCCTCTTATGGCATGAGTAGCATGTGGATGAGGAGGCATCAACCACGGCTTTATTTTCTGAAGCAGAGAATATCATTTGTAATGATTTTTTATCAGCCCCTGTAGGCTCCATTATATGACAGGGGGCACACTGTGAGTTTTCCTTCATATGAAAATAGTCTTTTTTAAAACCAGCCGGCGGCTCTTTGAATTTACTTTCAAGATCCGATCTGCGAAAGACGTTAAAAATAATCTCTCCTATCAGCCGGTCTTCTTTTATCGCTGTTAGATTTATCCTGTTTGTGCCAATCTCTAACGGAATGGAGAAACATTCGAATTCACTATCTGGAAAAATCCTTATTTTTTCTACATCGTTCACATTTGCACTTATTAAATCCACAGAATCTTGTGAGATTTTCAAAGAAATACTTAGAAGTTCAAACTCCATAATCGTCTTATCGGGAGGATAATTCAAGGTAAAAATATTTTGCCTGTTCAGGTGCGAGTCGCAATGACCTTCAGAGGCCAGAACAAGCGATAATAGAAAAAAAGTTATGTAAAAAATGCTTTTTACCGACATTTAGATATGGCAGAGGGGAGGACTTTTTTTTTAATAATTTTTTCAATTGCCTTCTTATACATCTTTATTGCGTTATCTTTTTCACCTTTAATCTCGTATATCCT
>Ga0255052_10000321_pt1 | contig 38247 bp, 36 predicted proteins | sample JV7_2_21_MG_FD_188632 | JGI IMG/M metagenome (GOLD analysis project Ga0255052, IMG submission 188632) | Seawater microbial communities from Jervis Inlet, British Columbia, Canada - JV7_2_21 | ecosystem: Environmental > Aquatic > Marine > Inlet | place: Canada: British Columbia | collected...
TTACTAGCCGTGGGGCTGAGCACCGTAGCCATGTTCTTTCTGACCAGTCGCCTGCTGGGCAGACCCATCCAGACCTTGACCAACGGTGTGAGAAAAATTGCCGGCAACGATTTCGGCTTTCGGTTCAAGATCAAGCTTAATGATGAGTTCGCCTCGCTCGCCACCTCCTTCAACCATATGAGCTCGAGGATATCGACAGCCCTTTCCGAGCTGAGGAACACCAAGGACTACCTTGAAGGTATCATAGAGAACTCGGCGGATATCATTATCACAGTGAATCCAGATGGCTTCATCGAGACCTTTAACTCGGGGGCGGAAAAAAGCCTCGGGTACCAGCGAGAAGAAGTCATCGGCCAGAGGATAGAGATGCTCTTCGCCGATCCGCTCGAGCGAGAAGTGGCGATACGCCAGTTGCAGCATACGGACAATGTTGTCAACTACGAAGCCCACTTCCTCACGAAGGACGGTGAAGTCAGGCACGTGATTTTGACGCTCTCCCGCTTGCGCGATCCCGACGGCCAGCCGATTGGTACGTTCGGGATCAGCAAAGATATTACAGAGGAGAAGAGGCTTCAAGAGCAGCTCATCGTATCCGAGAGGTTCGCGGCCATAGGGCAGGCCTTCACCGGTATTCAGCACGGGATGAAGAACATGCTGAATGCGTTGAAGGGCGGCGCCTACATGGTCAAGATCGGGTTGGCAAAAAATGATCTCGAGATGCTCCAGGATGGCTGGGCCATCGTCCAGGAGGGCATCAGCAGCCTCACCGAGATGTCATCGCACCTACTCAACTACGTGAAGGAGTGGCGACCTGAGTTCAAGCAGGTGGACGTGTCTAATCTCGTTGGTGGAGTCACCAAAATATTCAAACAAATGGCCATAGACAAAGGTGTCGATCTGCAAACGAGGATCTCTGATGGCGTGAAGCCGGTGCTCTGCGATGACAAACTAATAACTTCTGCCGTGATCGACCTTCTCTCGAATGCTCTGGACGCCTGCCTGGAGAAGGAGTATGACAAAGGAGAGACACCGGTAATCGAGGTGCGTGTGGATACTTCTACGAGAGGAGAGTTTTTGCTCATTGAAGTGCAGGACAACGGCTGCGGCATGTCCGAGGCGATAAAGGCGAACATTTTTACGCCCTTTTTCAGCACCAAGAATAAACGGGGCACGGGATTGGGGCTAGCGCTGACCTCGAGAGTAATTAGTGTACACGGTGGTGCTATAAGGGTGGAATCTGCCAGCAACCAAGGCTCTAAGTTCTTCATCTCGCTTCCCGTGAGCGGCCCGAACCAAGACAAGGAGGATATTGATGGCGAAAAAAGTGCTGATCGTTGATGACGATGCAAACACGGTAAAGTTTCTTTCGGTAGCCCTTACGGAGAATGGCTATGAGGCTATCGGGGCATTCAATGGACAGGAGGGTCTGCAAAAGGTAGAGCAGGAAGCCCCACATCTGATTCTACTGGACGTGATGATGCCCAAGAAGTCGGGATTCGTGCTTTTCAAGGAACTGCGAAGAGATAACAGATACAAGGACATTCCAGTGATAATGTTGACCGGAGTCTCGGCGTCCCTGCATGAGCTCGAAGAGAAAAAGAAGGACACCTTTGAGAGCCCTTATGCCAGCATGCGGGATGCTCTAAGGAAGACGATTGCGGAGATGCGAGAAGAGGGAGACGTCAGGCCGCAGCTGTTCATCGAGAAGCCGTTTGATCCCGAAGACGTTGTCAAAAAAGTGCAGGAACTCATAGGCGACTAAATCCAAGCGTTCAGCTGTGAGCTCTCGGCTGACAGCTGAGCCGGCGACCTATGCCCGAATTAACCCAAATTACACGCATCTGCCGATGAATTCCAATTGACAGCTCATCCTGTTTCCGATAATTGATAACTCGTTGGCAATGGTAACTGCATATTCCCATATGTTGGGCTGCAGACAAACGCGAAACACAATTTATTATTTTTGTTTAACAAGTTTTTATCTGTTATCTGTAAAACGTGAAAAAAATCTCACAAGGGCCTGCTGCAAAAAGTCCCTCGCGCAGAAAGTCCCCCGCCCACGGAGAATTGCATCTTCAAAGACTGGTCCTCGAACGGTTGATGCGATATTACCGCTTTCTGTCCAAATCGTCGGCCACAAACTCGGCCCCGACCGTCACCAGCGCTCAGATCGCCGAAGTTCTCGACATCGACGCCACGCAGGTCCGAAAGGATTTTGCTTCCATCGGGCTCCGGGGAATGGGCAAAGTGGGCTTTGATGTGTTTGAAGTCTGCCGTTCCATAAGAATCGTACTGGGATTCGACAAGCAGTATGAGGCCGTTCTGGTGGGTGCAGGACAACTTGGAAGCGCCCTTCTGGCCTATTCAGGCTTTGAGACCTACGGGCTGAATTTTGTCGCAGCCTTCGATAACGACAAGAACAAGATCGGCAAAAAAATCGCAGACTGCAAGATAAGACCAATGAAGGGGATGAAACCCTTTGTTAAAAGTCGCATGATTCGGCTGGCCATTCTGACGACGCCGGCCGATGTATCCCAGAAGCTGGTGGACCGCTTGGTCGCGGCAGGCGTGAAGGCGATCTGGAACTTCACGCCCACCCTTCTGACGGCTCCCCCGAGCGTTTTGGTTCGTGACGAGCATATTTCACTGGGACTGTCTGAAATCATCCATCACCTCAAGGAGTAAGCGTGGTCGTTGGGGCATTGGATTATAACGTGATATAAATCTCATAACGGATTGATAGGCCCTTAACATTTTCGGCATAATAAGTTTTTTAATAACGTGATTTATTTCTCAAAAGGACTTAACTAGCCTTTTCCGATCAATATAGAATGCGCCGTTCCAAACGTGATAAAAATCTCAAAAAGTGGTAATATCACCGACCGTGGCGGTCATTTAACCATTTCCCGCTCTTGTTTGACCTGCCGTACATAGCATCCATCCACCATCAATTGTTCTCGATCCCGGGATTGTTTTAAATATATTTAATATAATATCAATAGATTTTAGTTTTAATAGTCAAATTAGAATTTGTAACATGAAATAATATATAATGGCACAATTTTTGCTGAAACATTAAATAAATCTGAAAGAAGGGAAAAAAGGCAGTTTTTAATTAATTAGCTCAAAATCTTTTCCGATCAATATAGAATGCACCGTTCCAAACGTGATAAAAATCTCATAAGATGTATGGAAAACGGGGAAAGGACGACTAGGCAACGAGAAATGTTCTCCGTTCTCCAAAACCTCAAACCTATCAGAAGGGAGGAAGAAACATGCCAAGTTTTGTGATTATGGACAAATGTGACGGGTGCAAGGCACTCGACACGACGGCCTGTCAGCACATTTGCCCGAACGATCTCATGGTCCTTGACAAAGAGACAATGAAGGCTCGCAACCAGGATCCCCAGATGTGCTGGGAGTGTTACAACTGCGTTAAGATCTGTCCGACGCAGGCGGTTGAGGTCCGCGGATATCAGGACTTCGTGCCGATGGGCGCGAGCGTGACAGCGTTGCGCAGCACCGAAGACATCATGTGGACCGTCCAGTTCCGCGACAAAAACATCCGTCCGAAGCGCTTTAAGTTCCCGATCCGCAGGGGCGTCGAAGAGGGCAAGGCTCAGCCTTTTGGTCATTATGAAACGGGCGATGACGACCTGAAGAGCCCAACGTTGATGTGTGAACCCGCCGGCCTAAACACCGAGAAGGGCCCGGTGAAGATGGACAAGGTCCCGACGCTGTAATAGGGATGGGTTGGTGTCTCGGATCTGGCTTTTACGGCAAACGAACTAACCGACTACAAAATAGAGAGGTAAAGAAAAATGGATAATTTCGAAACGATTACTGTAGAGACCGACCTGCTGATCTGCGGCGGTGGGATGTCCGCCTGCGGCGCTGCTGTGGAAGCGTCTTACTGGGCCAACAAGCACGGCTTGAAGGTAGCCCTGGTCGATAAAGGGGCCGTGGACCGATCGGGTGCGGTAGCAATGGGCCTTTCGGCCATCAACCAGTATGTGGATCTCAACAGCGGCAACAACACCTTAAAGGACTATTGCGATTACGTCCGCAACGATCTCATGGGAATAACACGCGAAGATCAGGTGACTAACATCGCGCGCCATGTCGATAGCTCGGTGCACCTTTTCGAGAAGTGGGGTCTCCCGATCTGGACGGACGAGGAGGGAAACTACGTCCACGAGGGCCGGTGGCAGCTGATGATCAACGGCGAATCCTATAAGGTCATCGTCGCCGAAGCCGCCAAGAACGCCATGGCGGAGACCGGCGGCGAGATCTACGAGCACGTCTACCTATCACATCCTCTCATGGACGGAGACAAGTGCGTAGGTGCGATCGGGTTCAGCCTCAGGGAAAACAAGGTATATGTGTTCAAAGCCAAGGCCGTGTTCGTCGGCATGGGCGGCGCAGTGCACGTTTTCAAGCCGCGTTCGACGGGTGAAGGTTTTGGCCGCTCCTGGTATCCGCCCTTCAACTCAGGCGCGAGCGCCTTCTTCACCATTTACGCCGGCGCCGAGATGACCTGCCAGGAAGTCCGGTTCATCCCGGTCCGTTTCAAGGACGCATACGGTCCGGTCGGCGCATGGTTCCTGCTCTTCAAAGCGATTGCGACCAATGCCCAGGGCGGCGATTACATGCAGGAGAACGCCGCGGAGCTCGACAAGTGGGAGCCCTACAGCAAGATTAAGCCCTGCCCCGCCAACCTGCGGAACTGGCTCATGATGCTCGATGTAATGGACGGCAAGAGCCCGATCTACATGCAGACCGCCGAGGCGATCCAGCGGATCGCAGAGCAGGCGCCCGATGAGAAATCGGCGAAGAGGAAGCTCAAGGAGCTCGAGGCGGAAGCGTGGGAGGATTTTCTCGACATGACAATCGCGCAGGCCATTCTCTGGGCTGCGACAAACACCCAGCCCGAGGAAAAGGCCTCCGAGATCATGGCCTGTGACCCATACTTCATAGGTTCCCACTCCGGCGCGTCCGGCGCATGGGTCTCCGGTCCCGAGGACCTTCAGAACGATCAGACCAAAGACGAGTACTTCTGGGGCTACGAGCAGATGACGACCATCAAAGGAATGTTCGCCGCCGGTGACGCCTCCGGTGCATCGAGCCACAAGTTTTCCTCCGGCTCCCACGCCGAGGGCCGCATCGCCGCCAAGTCCGCCATCAATTACATCATGGACAACAACGAAGCTCCTAACGTGGACCAGGCGCAGGTAGACGCCCTGAAGGCCGATATCCTGAAGCCCCTTGTCACCTTCGACGAGCACAAGGGATACACGGTCGATCCGGACATCAACCCGAACTATATCCGTCCGAAGCAGTTCATGTACCGTCTCCAGAAGATCATGGACGAGTATGCGGGCGGCGTTTCGAGTCAGTTCATGACCAGCGACAAACTCCTCGAGAAGGGCATCGAACTCTTGACGTACCTGAGGGAAGACGTCTCGAATCTCGCGGCGACGAACCTGCATGAGCTGATGCGCTGCTGGGAGAACGTCCACCGTTTACACCAGGCGGAAGCCCACGTGCAGTCCATCCTGTTCCGAGAGGAAACGCGCTGGCCGGGCTACTACTTCCGGACCGACAAGCCGAGCATCGACAACGAGAACTGGCTCGCCTTCTGCAACTGCAAATACAACAAAGACACGAATGAGTGGGAGATGATCAAGAGGCCAGTCAAATATCTCACGCAGTAAACGAAAGCATAAAAGATATTCGGGCGCTGCCTCGGGCGGTGCTCGAATATCTGTTTTTTTCAATGTCTCTAGCTGTTTCTTAATAAATGAAGAATTCTTCTTTTATACAGGTGCGACCGAGGAGCCCGATGACAGATACCCAGCGGACCTGCTCCCATTGCGGATCTCGTCTCAAGAAGTGGCTTGTGCCGGAAAAGTCGAGCTGGGACGAGGAGTTTTTCTTCGTCTGCTTCAACGATGACTGCCCCTATTACGTGAAAGGATGGAACTGGATGAGGGAGCAGTACAATCAGAACGCCTCCTACCGGTACATGGTCAATCCCACTACCGGCGGCTCATCTATGATTCCGGTCTGGTCCGACACCGCGACGCAGGAGATGATCGTTGAAGAACCTGAAGGAGATGACACATGAGCGATGAGAACCACACCACCGATCCCCGTGAGCAATTGAAGGACAAGATCCTAGCGGACTATCCGCGCTTGGGCCCGGACGACAAGTTCACCTTCGCTTGTCATTCCGGCGTCTCCTGTTTCAATCGATGCTGCAACGATGTGAACATTTTCCTTTCTCCCTACGATGTCCTGCGCATGAAAAAGCGTCTCGGTATGGCATCGAGCGACTTTCTGGACAAATACGCGCTTTTACCGGTCCAGAAGGACATGAAGACGCCTGTCGTCGTGCTTCGGATGAACGACGATGAGTCGAAGACCTGTCCTTTTCTGACCGACGAGGGATGCGGCATCTACTCGGACCGTCCCTGGCCCTGCCGGATGTATCCGCTGGGACTGGCGGCGCAAAAGGACACCCCTGACGGCTGGCGCGGGGATCGGTTTTACTTCCTCCTCCAGGAAGAGGTGTGCCGAGGATTCGAGGAGCCGAAGGAGTGGACGGTCGGCGAGTGGATCGAAAACCAGGGGATCGACGAATACGACGTTTGGGGCGAGGGATTCAAGGAATTAGCGCTTCACAATTTTTTTGAGGAGGGGGGCGTCCTCACCCCCGAGAAGATGCACATGTTCTTCACATCGTGCTTTGACCTGGATAAGTTCCGGGAGTTTGTTTCCGAGAGCACGCTTCTGCAGCGATTCGAGGTGGACGAGGATTTTGTTGAGGAGATGCGACACGACGACGAGGAACTGCTGCGGTTTGCATTTCTATGGCTGCGGTTCACGCTTTTCGGCGAGAAGACCGTGAAAGTTAAGGAGCACGTCATCGAAGCGTTTAAAGGAAAACTCGAAAAGAAAGAGCTATTCGAAAAGGAGCAATCGAAAGGCCCCGAAGAGGATAACAGATGAGTGGAAACGGCAACAATGGAACGATTCTCGTGATCGGAGGCGGAATCAGTGGTCTGACGACGGCCATTGAGGTGTCGGAAGCCGGCTGCGACGTGGTTCTGATCGAGAAGAACTCGTACCTGGGCGGACGGGTGGTCCGCACCAACCAGTATTTCCCAAAACTCTGCCCGCCGACATGCGGCCTGGAAATCAGCTTCCGCCGCATCCGGACGGTTCCTGGTATTCGGTGCATGACGCTCTCGGAAGTCGAGAAGATCACCGGCGAACCGGGGCGTTATCAGGTGACGATCCGACAGAACCCAAGGAAAGTTAACAACAAGTGCACTGCCTGTGGAGCCTGTGTCGAAGCCTGCCCGGTGGAGCGTCCCGACGACATCAACTTCGGGATGAGCAAGACCAAAGCCATCTATCTTCCATTCGAAAACGCAAACCCCCTGCAGTACGTGATCGATGGAAGCGTATGTTCGGGGGTCGAATGCGGCAAATGCGTATCGGCCTGCCCCTATGAAGCCATCGAGCTGGACATGGAGCCCAAGACCACCGAGGTGGAGGTTGGGGCAGTGATCTGGGCCACGGGCTGGGACCCCTACGACGCCGGGAAGATCGAAGACCTAGGGTTTGGAACCACCCCGAACGTGATCACTAACGTCATGATGGAGCGCCTGGCTGCGACGGGCGGCCCGACGGGTGGAAAGATTCAAAGGCCTTCGGACGGGGGGAAAATCGAGAGCATCGCGTTCGTGCAGTGCGCCGGGTCGCGGGATGAAAACTATCTGAAACACTGCTCCGGCGTTTGCTGCATGGCGTCGCTGAAACAGACACGATATGTCCGCGAACAGTACCCCGACGCCCAAATCACCATATTCTATATCGATATCCGCTCACCCGGTCGGCAGGAGGACTTTTACGCGGAGGTTCAGAACGACGAAAAGCTCGAGCTGATCAAGGGCAAAGTTGCGAAGGTCACCGAGGAGAGCGGCGGGAACCTTGTTGTCGAAGCCGAGGACACCCTCTCCGGGGACCGCGTCAGCAAAGAGGTCAACCTCGTCGTGCTGGCGACGGGCATTGTTCCGACAGATGCTGGCATTCAACTCGAATTGGGCGGGGATCTGCAAAGAGATGAGCACGGATTCTTGACGAACGATCAGGCCCTGCCAGGCCTCTTGGCGGCTGGATGTGCCAAGCGGCCGGTCGATGTGGCGGCGTGTACGAGGGACGCCACGGGCGTTGCCTTGAAAGCTCTCCAAAGTTGCGTGGGACAGAACAATGGATGAAAAAAAAGAAAAAAAAGTAGCGGTTTGGATTTGCAAGGGTTGTGAAATAGGGGAATCTCTCGATATCGAAGCCATCGAGAAGGTCGTTACTGATGAGTGCAAGGTGGAGCTCTGCCGGACGCACTCGTTTCTGTGTAGCGATGAAGGTGTCGAGTTGATTCAAAAGGATGTCCAAGGGGGCGTGAACACCCTGGTCGTCGCCGCATGTTCACCCCGATTCAATTCGGATACGTTCACATTCGACGGATACTTTACGGACCGGGTCAACCTGCGCGAACACGTCGTCTGGAGCCACGCGCCGAACGACGAAGATACCCAGATGCTGGCCGAGGACTATTTGCGCATGGGTATTGCCCGGGCGAAAAGGGTGGAGATTCCAGAGGTCGTATCCGAAGAGGTCGACAAGACCATCCTCGTCGTGGGCGGCGGGCAAAGCGGGATGACTGCAGCCTTGGAAGCCGCACGCGCCGGGAGCGATGTCGTGCTCGTCGAGAAGGAGTTGTGGCTCGGCGGCTGGCTGAAAAACTTCTCCCAGCTCTTCCCCAAGAAGCCTCCCTACCGCGATCCCGAACCCGTTGACCTAGAGTTACGGATCAAGGAGATCGAGGAAAACGACAAGATCACGGTGCATCTGGGCGCGGCGATCGAGAAAATCAGCGGCCAGCCCGGCCAGTTCGATGTGTCGATCAAGGGCAACGGGTCGGCGATGAATTTCCGTGTGGGCGCCATCGTTCAGGCCACCGGCTGGAAGCCCTATGACGCGTCCAAACTCAGCCATCTCGGATACGGCAGTCCGAACGTCATCACCAGTGTCCAGATGGAGGAGTTGGTGGCTTTGGGCAAGATCAACCGCCCGTCCGACAACAAGTCGGCCAAGCGGATCGCTTTTGTTCAGTGCGCCGGCTCTCGGGATCAAGAGCACCTGCCCTACTGTTCGGCTGTCTGCTGCCGCGTGACCCTAAAGCAGGCCATGCTGGCCCGGGAGCTCGACAACGAAATTCAGGCCTACGTCCTTTACAAGGACATTCGGGCACCGGGACAGTACGAGGATTTCTACCGAAGGGTCCAGGAAGACTCCGAGATCTTTTTCACCAAGGGTGAAGTGATCTCGGTCGAGGAGACGGCAGGCAACAACCTGATCGTCAACATGGAAGACACCCTCATCGGCAAGCAGATCCGGGTCGAAGCGGACCTGGTCGTTCTCGCAACGGGAATGGTGCCCGTTGCAGCCGACGGCGAGGCGATCCGGCAGTACCGGGACTCTCAGGCGATCATAGAGAATGGCGAAGAGGGCGCACAGCTCGAAGCGGCAAAAGAGAACGTCGAGAAGCTCAAGGATCATGAGGGGACCGAAATCCTGCATCTGACATACCGCCAGGGGCCGGACTTGCCGGCTTTTAAGTACGGGTTCCCCGATTCTCATTTCATCTGCTTCCCCTACGAGACGCGGCGGACCGGTATTTACGCGGCCGGATGCGTTCGTGCGCCAAACGACATGGACGCCTGTAGGGAAGACGCCATGGGCGCAACCCTGAAGGCTATCCAGTGTCTGGATCTCGCTTCCCGGGGGGCCACCGTTCATCCGCGCTGGGAGGATATGACCTGTCCGGACTTCTTCCTCCAACGCTGTACGCAGTGCAAGCGATGTACCGAGGAGTGCCCCTTCGGGTCTTTGGACGAGGACGAGAAAGCCACGCCCATGCCTAATCCGATGCGCTGCCGCCGGTGTGGCATCTGTATGGGGGCCTGTCCGGAGCGCATTGTTTCGTTCAATGACTATTCCGTCGAGATTGTCGGCCAGATGATCAAGTCGATCGAAGTCCCCGACGAGTTTGAGGAAAAACCACGTCTGCTCGGCCTTCTCTGCGAGAACGACGCCTATCCGGCGCTCGACACGGCGGGACTCAAACGGCTCCAACACAGCGCCTTTATCCGGTTTATCCCGGTTCGGTGCCTCGGCTCGGTAAACGTGGTGTGGATTGCCGACGCCCTGGCCAAAGGGTATGACGGCATTCTGATGGTGGGGTGCAAATCAGGCGACGACTACCAGTGCCACTTCATTAAGGGCAGTGAGTTGATGGGCACCCGGGGCGATAACATCCGGGATAAACTGAAGCAGCTCGCCCTGGAGGAAGAGCGCGTCCGAGTCGAGGAGATTTCGATCTCCGAGCACGGAAAACTGGTCGAGATCATAAATGAATTCGCAGAACAGATCGACGAAGTCGGATTGAATCCTTTCAAAGACTGATGGAGTTGGATGGCGGAATTGCGGCTGCGGGCCAAATGCAAAGGAGTGTTGTAAGAATGCCAAACTCATACCTCGTAAAGCCGGACGGGGAGTTCCTGCATAGCATCCTCGATGGGGGCGGAGAAGACCTGAAGAAGTGCTTCCAATGTGCCACGTGTTCCGTTGTCTGTGAGCTGTCCACGGGCAGGAAGCCCTTTCCTCGAAAAGAGATGATCTGGGCCCAGTGGGGCCTGAAAGACAAGCTGGTGGCGGACCCGGACGTGTGGCAGTGCCACCAGTGCAATGACTGTTCGACGAGATGCCCGCGCGGCGCAAGGCCGGGGGACGTTTTGGCGGCGGTGCGGAAACAGAGCGCACAGCACTATGCCGTACCTCAATTCCTCAGCAGTTGGGTCAACGATGCAAAGCGATTTCCGCTGATGCTCCTGGTGCCCGTTGTACTACTGGCCGTGGCCCTCGGATTACGCAGGCCCGTCGAGAAGCTCGTACCCTTTGGCGAGCCTCACGGGTTTTATGCCGGATTCTTTCCCCATTGGCTCATCATCGGTTTTTATTCTTTCTTCGTCGGACTGGTGACTTTGGTGGTAGCCGTGGGGGTGTTGCGTTTCTGGCAAGCTATGAAGGCGGCCGACGAGTCGTCCGGCACGTATGCGCCCAAGCTCGGTATCGTTCCCAGCGTAATTAACACGCTCAAGTCGATCTTTGTTCACGACAAGTTCCGCAAGTGCACGGATAACGCTTCGCAGCGGTTGTCGCACCTGTTTGCTTTTTACGGCTTCACAACCCTGTTTGTGGTCACCGTCTGGGCTGTGCTCGATCTCTATGTCATGCCCTTTTTCGGGATCGATTCTTTTTATCCCTTCGGCCTGCTCCATCCCATGAAAATCCTTGCCAACGCGGGCTGTGCCGTACTAATTTATGGTTGCGTAAAAGCGCTCTCCGACAGAAAGAAACGTGAAGCCAAATCCGGGGCGGGCACCTCTTTCGACATTATCTTCCTTTGGCTCCTCCTGATCGTGGCGGTGACTGGGCTGTGTACCGAAATACTTCGGTTTATCGCCGACCCCGGGGAACACACTGCCGGGGCGGGCGGGCCTCAGTACGCGGCTTTTGGGATCTATTTCATCCATCTCGTGTTTGTCTTCGGACTGCTGGTATATCTGCCGTACTCGAAGTTTTCCCACATTGTCTATCGGACGGCGGCTCTGGTCTATGCCGAGCATTCCGGCAGAAACGAGGTGGAGAAAGCATAGCATTTTACTGGTTTTTCCTCGGAAACGGTGAAACCATCTTGAATGAGGATTGCCGATCAAGAGGAAGGGAGCGACCTTCCTCTATCGATTTGCCTAATTAACGAAAGAAAGGAGAGTTCCATGAGACAGCTGGTCAAACCACACGGCTCGGACTCATTGAATCCACTCTATGTGGAGGATGATGCGGAGCGAGCTGAATTACTGAAGGAAGCCGAGGGGCTGCCGAAGTTGCTCGTCTGCTCCCAGGCGGCCGCCAACGCGGTCATGCTAGGCTGCGGGTACTTCAATCCGCTCACAGGGTATATGAACTTGGAGGATTCGCTTTCCGTTGTCGAGGACATGAAGACCTCCAGCGGCCTCTTCTGGCCGGTACCGATCGTCAACGTCGTCGAGGACGTCTCCGGGATCCAGGATGCAAAGCGGATTGCCCTGCTCGATCCGAGCGTGGACTGCAACCCGGTAGTCGCCATCCAGGACGTCGAGTCGATCGATGAAACGACGGACGAGCAAATGAAGTTCATGGCTGAGAAGATCTTCGCGACAACCGACGTGGAGCACCCCGGGCTAAAAAACTTTCTCACCGTCGGTAAGTTCTTCGTCGCCGGGCCAATCCAGGTGCTCAGCTACTCTTACTTTGCCGCCGAGTTTCCGGAGACCTTCCGCACGGCGGTGCAGATCCGTGAGATGATCGAGAAGAACGGCTGGAGCAGGGTTGTGGCTTTCCAGACGCGCAACCCGATGCACCGCGCCCATGAGGCGCTCGTGAAGATCGCCATGGATCGCGTGGGAGCGGACGGCGCAGTGATCCACATGCTGCTGGGGAAACTGAAGAAGGGCGACATCCCCGCCGACGTGCGCAACGCCTGCATCCGCGAGATGGTCGAGCTCTATTTCGAGCCGAACACGTGCGAGATTACCGGCTACGGCTACGACATGCTTTACGCCGGCCCGCGTGAGGCGGTGCTCCACGCCGTGTTTCGTCAGAATATGGGTGCTTCGCACCTGATCGTCGGTCGGGACCATGCCGGTGTGGGCGACTACTACGGAGCTTTCGACGCCCAGGACATTTTCAAGGAGGTCCCAGAGGGCGCCTTGGAACTGAAGATCTTCGAGGCCGACCACACGGCGTTCTCTAAAGTGGTGGGTGACGTGGTCATGATGCGCGAGGCGCCGGAGGGGCACAGCAAGGAGGATTTCGTATTCCTGTCCGGGACAAAAGTTCGGGCAATGTTGTCCGCCGGCGAGGATCTGCCTCCTGAGTTCGCGCGGCCCGAGGTGGCGAAAATCCTGATGGATTACTATCAGTCGCTTCCGGCGCAGAAATAATCCGACCGAGAGCACGCGGTATGGACCAGATCACCGTGATCCGGAAAGATAACCCGGCCTTCGATTTTCGTATCTAAGTCGTTATGGATGGCCTCCGGCTTATAGACCTATTAATATTTTCGTTTAAGTCGCTTTCCAAAAACAAGTCTTTATCTGTTAACACCCATAAAAGGGGGTAGAGTAATGAGTGGTACAATTTTATTCGCACTCATCTGTGGAGCAGCAGGCGTTGTGTACGCACTGTTGACCGCAGGATGGATCACAAAGCAGAATGCTGGAAATGAGCGTATGCAGGAGATATCAAATGCAGTTAAAGAAGGCGCAACAGCATTTCTAACGCGTGAGTACAAGGCAGTTGCAATAGTGGCTGCAATTTTAATTGTCCTTTTATTCTTCTTAGGCAAATGGATTGCCTTCGGATTTATAATCGGAGTAGCCGGATCAGCGCTTGCAGGCTATATCGGGATGATGGTCTCGGTCCGCGCAAATGTCCGTACAGCATAGGCTGCGCACGGCGGCATTCAGCCGGCGCTTTCGGTTGCCTTTAAAGGCGGTTCTGTTACCGGTGTAATGGTTGTAGGTCTCGGCCTTTTAGGCCTAGCCGGATATTATTACATTGCCAAAGCTGCTGCCGGAGAAGAAGTGTTTCATGCACTTGTCGGACTCGGTTTCGGATGTTCTCTTATGAGTGTGTTTGCGCGTATTGCAGGCGGTATTTATACCAAGGCTGCTGATGTAGGCGCCGATATCGTGGGTAAGGTTGAGGCGGGAATCCCTGAGGATGATCCAAGAAACCCGGCCGTTATCGCTGATAATGTTGGCGACAATGTGGGCGACTGCGCAGGAATGGCAGCTGACCTTTATGAAACATACACGGTTACCCTTGTAGCTGCAATGCTTCTTGCAAAGACAATTTTCGGTGCTGAAAGCGGTTGGATAGAGTTCCCGCTGATGCTGGGCGGTGTATCGATCATCGCTTCAATCATAGGCACATTCTTTGTCAAACTCGGACCGAAACAGTATATTATGGGGGCCCTCTATAAAGGACTTGCAGTGTCAGGTGTTCTAGCGGCCATCGCATTTTATATTGTAGCAACTTCATTTATAGGAGGCCTTTCAGAAGCCGAGGCAGGCGGATTTACTGCAGGCAGAGTATTTGGCGCCGCGTTGATCGGGCTTATCCTTACAGGCTTGATCGTCTGGATCACAGAGTACTTTACGTCTACAAGTTACAGTCCGGTCAAGCACATTGCAGCAGCCAGCCAGACCGGCGCCGGTACAAACGTCATAGCAGGTCTTGCAGTAAGTATGAAATCAACGGCTATGCCGGTTATTGTTATAGTTGCGGCTATTCTTGGAGCATACTCCATTGGCGGCGGTTTCAGCGGAAATGTGGGAAGCGGACTTTTTGCAATAGCACTTTCAGCGGTCTCAATGCTTTCCATGACCGGGATAATTGTTGCCATTGACTCTTACGGCCCGATCACCGACAATGCGGGTGGTATCGCCGAGATGGCAGATCTCCCTGAGGAGATTCGCAACATTACCGACCCTCTTGATGCAGTCGGTAATACAACAAAGGCTGTTACAAAGGGATATGCTATTGGTTCGGCGGCCCTCGCAGCCCTGGTCCTCTTCGCCGAGTACTCAAGATCATTTACCGAAACCCTTGCATTCGATCTCTCTAACCCGATGGTCCTGGCAGGTCTCTTTATCGGCGGACTGCTTCCCTATTACTATGGAGCGCTCTTGATGGAAGCTGTTGGTAAAGCAGCAGGCGGAGTTGTTGAAGAAGTAAGACGCCAGTTTCGTGAAATACCGGGGATTATGAAAGGTACTGCAAAACCGGAATACGGAAATTGTGTTGACATAGTTACAAAATCTGCAATTAAACAGATGATGGTCCCTGCTTTGATACCTGTAGTTGCACCGATTCTCGTAGGCGTTCTTTTAGGCAGAGAGGCGCTTGGCGGAGTACTAATCGGAGCTATAGTCACAGGCCTTTTCCAGGCAATAGCCATGACAAGCGGAGGTGGCGCCTGGGACAATGCAAAGAAACACATCGAAGACGGTATTTACGGCGGTAAAGGTTCTGATGCCCACAAGGCAGCGGTTACCGGTGACACTGTCGGCGATCCGTATAAAGATACAGCAGGCCCTGCGATTAATCCTATGATCAAGGTTATCAACATTGTTGCGTTGCTGATCGTTCCATTAATATAATAATATCCTCTTCACTTTGAAAAGTGGTATGATAAATAAAAACCGGCGAAAGTTGAGCTGGCGACCTATGTTCGAATTAACCCAAATTACACGCACTTGCAGAGGAATTCCGATTGACAGCTCATCCTGTTTCCGATAATTAATTTGAAATGATTAAAGATGAGATAGTAAGACTTTTTGGTCTCAAGATTGACGTCAAAGGGCTTTTTAGATGAGCACAAAAACAGGCAAGGTATTTTTAATTGGGGCTGGACCAGGTGATCCAGGGCTTATAACCTTAAAAGGAATGGAGGCCCTAAGGATCTCTGATGTGATAATTTATGACTACCTTGTAAATAAAGAGATCCTAAACCATGCAAGAATAGAATCAGAAAAAATATATGTGGGTAAAAGGGCAAACTGCCATGCAATGAATCAGGATGAGATTAATAGGCTGATTGTTAGGCATGTTAAAGATGGCAAGGTGGTTGCCAGACTAAAAGGTGGAGATCCATTTGTGCTTGGTCGTGGTGGTGAGGAGGCGGAGTTTGCTTGCGATCACGGTATTGTTTATGAGGTAATCCCAGGTGTAACATCTGCCATTGCTGTGCCTGCCTATGCAGGGATACCAGTCACACATAGAAACATCTCCTCAAGCGTCACAATTGTGACAGGTCATCGCCCATCCAGCGAATTAAATGACACAATCAATTGGGAAGGGCTGGCAAAAAACCGTGGGACTTTAGTGTTTTTGATGGGTGTTACAAACCTTAAAAAGATAGTTTCTAACCTATTAACCCATGGCAAGTCCGCAGATACACCAGTGGCCTTAATTTCCTGGGGGTGTTATGAAAGGCAAAGGACCCTTTGTACAGATTTAAAAAATATTGCAACTAGGGCAGAGCAAGAAAATATTAAACCACCTGCTGTGATTGTTATAGGTGAGGTTGTAAGGCTTTCAGAAAAACTTGGATAAAAAAATTAAAGACACAAATCCTTTCTTTTAATTTCTGTATTTTCATATCGCTTGATTCACTAGATACAGTCCTTGCCCCTTAAAACAAGAAAACGTGTTGTTTTTTCTTGACACCGGCATTTATTGTCATTATAAAATCAAACTATAGTTTTTTAATATAGAATAGATAAATAGATATTATTTTATTATAGATTATTTTTGTCATATTAAGCCACCTGTTGACGCGCAATAGCAAACGCATTTCCAACGACCGCTATGGGGGGCTTCAAGTCACAACATCAAAGGGCATTTAATGAAAGAATCGATCCAATAACGTTCTGATTACACATTCATGAGGAAAAAATGAAAATTTCAACAAAAAGCAGATGCGGGATGAGAATTTTGATGGATTTGGCCAGCAATACCGACAAAGAACCTGTGCAGGTTGGTGAGATTTCGAAACGGCAAAACATTTCGGTCAAATACCTGGAACAGCTTATCCGTCCGCTCCAGAAAGCGCAACTCATTACCAGTGTTCGGGGCCCCAAAGGTGGACACATGCTGGCCAGAAAACCGCAACACATTTCCTTTGGAGAATCCATAAGGGTACTTGAGGTACATAAGGATGCGGATGGGTGTTTTTGTCACGAAGAAGAATGTAACATGATGGACTTTTGCCTGCTTAACCTGGCTTGGCAACGGGCGATGGAATCCTTTTATGAAATACTGGACGGGACAACTATCGCTGATCTGGCGAAGGAGAGCTGTAAATGAGAAGAGTTCTCGAAGGCCAAAAGGGTCCGAGATCTCACTCGATAATATCAACTTTACGCAAAATGGAGGTATTATGTCAGATTACATTTTATGGGAAAACTTGGGAAACAATACCAAGCTGGTTATGAATCAGCTCCACTATCTGGGGCTTGCATTCATGATACTGGCCTACACTCTTAAAGTTTATCAGTTTCTTCAAAAACCTGCCGCCGCCGAAGGAACTCCAGCACGCGGTGATCACGGCAAGGCTATCCGGTATGCTTATCTAACCCTCGCTATGCCCTGGGAGCTGGAAAGCCAGAAACGCCATTGGGTACGTTATGGGGAATTCGTTCTTTTCCATTTGGCGATGGTTGTGGGTATCGGCTTCGCCTTTGTCGTACCGATTGTCCCGGAACTTATGAAAACCCCCGTTATCGGTGGTATCGCCAAACTGTTCTTTATCTTCGGCTTTGTCATCGGAATATCGCGAATGGGCCGGCGGATCTTTAAACCGGAAATGCGAAAAATCACATCCCCCGATGACTTCTTTTGTCTTATCCTGCTCACACTCTGGATGTTCACGGGCATATTCGCCGCGCCACTGAGGAGCGAGACCTGGCTTTTCTGGTACTATTGTATGGCCACCTTTTTTCTTTTTTATGTGCCCTTTTCGAAAATCAGCCACTATGTCTATTATCCCTTCATCCGGTTTTATGTGGGAAAACACTTCGGACACAGGGGTACTTTTCCCAAGAAAAGGGTTGAGGGTCAGCAGCTATATTAGGTTGTACGTATCACTGCGTGATATTTGCAGTATTGGCAATCAATTTTCTTACACAGAATCACAAAAGAAAAAATGCATTAATACGTAAGAAACGTATAAAACAGATATGAGGAGACTCTAATGCAAAAACAAAGTGAAAAAGCAGCTTCGTTTAATAAAAACTTTAAGGCACGAACCAACCGACAGCATGCCTTCTCGTTTGCGGCATGTGTTCACTGCGGGACATGCAACGATTCCTGTCATTATTATGTAGCCACCGGTGAGCCGGAGATGACACCTGCCGCAAAAATGGACAAACTCCGACAGGTCTACAAAGCTCAAAATGATTGGCTCGGTAAAATAGTGCCCGGCTGGGTGGGGGCAAAAGAGATGCAGACAGATGAAGAGCTTGAAGAACTCAAGGATATTGTCTTTGGCTCCTGTACGGGTTGTCGCAGATGTACCGTAAACTGTCCCTTTGGGGTGGATACCGCGATTCTTGTGGGACTGGCCCGTTCCTGCCTGGTCGATGAAGGTATTGCACCGGAGGGGATACTCCACGTGATGAAGGATCAATGGGAAATCGGCAATCAGATGGGGATTACGGACGAGGAATATATCGAAACCCTCGACTGGATCGAAGAGGAACTCCAGGAAGAATTTGAAGACCCGGATTACAAGATCCCGATGGACAAAGAGGGTGCCGACTTTGTCTATGTCGTGAATCCCAGAGAGATCAAATACGATCCCCGTTCGCTCCAGGCGGCCTTTAAGATCTTTTATGTAGCGGGCCTAAACTGGACCATGGGATCATCGGGATGGGATAATACCAACTTCGGTCTGTTTTCCGGAAAAGCGGATCTGGGCGGGCACATGGGAAATCTGGCCTATGATCATGCCAAAAAACTTGGTGTGAAACAGATGGTGATTTCAGAATGCGGTCATGGCCTACGATCGACCAAATGGGAAGCTCCAAACTGGGGAAAGGCAAATCCCCTCCCCTTTGAGATGATATCACTTTTGGAATTGATGGTTGATCTGATCAACACCGGTAAAATCATTCTCGATCCCTCACGAAATCCCCATCCGGTTACCTATCATGATCCCTGTAATCTCTCCCGTTCTTGCGGTATGACCGAAGAGCCGAGATTCTGTTTGAAACGGGCCTGTCTTGATTTCCGAGAAATGACCCCGAACCGGGCGGATTCCTATTGCTGCACCGGTGGGGGCGGTGCCATGTCGATGTCCGAATATGCCGGTCGTCGTCTTGAAGTTGCCACAGTCAAAGCAGAACAGATTAGGGAGACCGGTGCGGCAATTTGTGCAACCGCCTGTCATAATTGTGTCGACGGCTTATCCGACCTAATAAAGAAATATGAGGTGAAATATGAATATCCTGATGGGAAATTGAAACCGGTTACCGCGCCAAACGTTTGTGAATTGGTTGCCGAAGCGATCGTCATACCGAAGGAAGTTCCCAAGACCGCCAAGGAGATCGCGGAGGAAATCAAAGGCAAAAAGATTCTTGTTGTTGACGATGAACCCGATTTTGTAACCTTTCTTCAAACGCTTCTCGAAGACAACGATTATGAAGTGATCACGGCAACCAGCGGTGCGGCGGGTTTGGAAAAGGCCAGGTCCGAAAAGCCGGATCTAATTACCCTCGATGTCACCATGCCGGGCAAGTCAGGAGTTCAGGTCTACCGGGATATTCGCTCGGATCCTGACATCTCGCATATACCCATCTGTATCATTACCGGAGTGGTGGAATTCAGGCAATTGATGTACCAAAAGACCGTTCAAGCTCCGGAAGGTTTCTTAAGAAAACCGATTGATAATGATGTTTTCCTGGCGACAGTCAATAGAGTATTAGAAAAAGCGGTTAGGAACGATAGAACATAATCCGTAATCGATTTTCTGGGTTGGCTTTTCTATTATCCCTGGGTAAGGAGAAGGTGACATATGGCGAATAATCTCCTCAAAGTGGACCGCGATTCAATAGAGGGCATTTACCATAATTATTTCGACGAAATGCCTTGTTTTGTCTCTATTCAGGACCGCGAAATGCGCATCATAGACTGCAACAAGCTTTTCAAGGAGCATTTCGGGGCAAAAGCCGGTGAGTTTTGCTATGAAGTATACAAGGGCCGAATGCGCAAGTGTAATGACTGTCCCGTCGAAAATACGTTCGCTACCGGTCAACCCCAACAGAGCGAAGAGATAATCATTAATCTCAAGGGTGAGGAAATCCCCGTGCAGGTATACACTACCCCGATTTTCAATGGGGACGGTGAGGTTGAATGTGTACTGGAGATTTCCTCTGATATATCCAGGGTAAAAAGAATCCAGAAAAAATTATATGCGGCCCAGCGACAACTCCAGCAATTTTTCGATGAAGTACCCTGTTACCTCACTGTCCAGGACCAGGACCTGAAAATCACCACGACCAACCGACGATTCAGAGAAGACTTCGGCAGCGGGGGCGGTGTATACTGTTATGAAATGTATAAACATCGCGATGAGCCCTGCCTTGAATGCCCTGTGGCGAGGACCTTTGCAGACGGCCGGTCCCACCAGAGCGAAGAAGTTGTGACCGCCATCTCGGGGGACCAGTATAACGTGCTGGTTTCCACCGCACCATTGCGCGATGATGAGGGACAAATCTCCCATGTCGTTGAAATGTCAACCAATATAACCCAGGTACGTCAGCTTCAAGACCAGCTAACTTCCCTCGGGCTGCTTGTTGGATCAATTTCCCATGGCATAAAAGGCCTTGCGTCGAGTTTGGACGGGGGTATGTATATGATGGGCTCAGGTCTTGAGAGAAACGACCGGGAGCGAATCGATAAGGGGTGGGATATCGTCAAACGCAATGTGGACAGGATCCGGAGTATGATCACCGATATCCTCTATTATGCAAAGGACCGGGAATCAGAATATGAACTCACTGATATATATCAATTTATGTCCGATGTTGCATCGACGATGGAAAGCAAAGCAAAAAGCTTTAATGTCGATTTTAAATACACCTGCGAGCCTTCCCTGGGTGAATTTACGGTTGATCAAACGGCGATGCGATCTGCTTTGATAAATATCCTGGAAAATTCATTCGATGCCTGCAGAAAAGATCTTGCCAAACCCGAGCATCAGGTTCTTTTCAAAGTTGAACCAGATGATGATCCGAATGTTATCCTTATCGATGTGATTGATGACGGCATCGGAATGGATCAGGAGACTCAGGAGAAGATATTCAGCCTCTTTTTTTCATCCAAAGGTGTCGAAGGAACAGGACTCGGGCTTTTTATTTCAAACAAGATTATCAAACAGCATAGCGGGACGATTGACGTGACATCAAAGCAAGGTGAGGGGGTTCATTTCCGTATTGTCCTGCCGAAACAGCCTGCTGGAAAAGATAAATAACCCTCATACCGGAATGCGGGATCTGAGACCGTGGCTTGTAAAATCCCGATCCCTGCAAACCGGCATATTTTCTCGAAAACCTCTCACGGCACTACTGCCCGAGGGCGTCATTTATTTTGGCCAGAAGCTCGGATGTATCAATCGGCTTTTCCATATATCCTGCCGGTGGCCGGATATTTTTTCTCGTATGGATAAATTTCTTAAAATCCAAAGAAACACCGGTGACGATAATTACCGGAATATCCTTTGTCTCTTCGGTTTCCTGAATATTCCGGAAAGCCCTCACACCCGATTCCTCCGGCATGGTGATGTCCAGGGTAATCAAGTCCGGCTGATCTGCCTTTGCTTTTTCACAGCATTCTTTTCCGTTTGTTGCAGAGATGACCTCGAACCCGTTATCCTGGAGGAGCGTGGTTAAAAAGGTCAGGGTATCCGGCTCATCATCCACCACGAGGATCTTTTTAATATTTACATTCATATTGATATCTCCTTCCTGCTTTTAAAGCTAATTTCCTTTTCGCTGGGCTAATAATCCTCCTCCCACTTGATGAATCCGGGTTTAACGTCAACCATGGCATTGACAATCAGCTCGACGAGCCCGCCATAGGCGATCTTTTCCGTCTCCAAGAGGTCATACCTTTCAATCAGATCCCGCATCTGTCCTTTGCAGTTGGAACAGGGTGCGCATAGGTATTTTTCGATCGTTGGTCCCCTGCTGTCCGAGAAGGCATCGAGGATCTGCTGGAATTTTTTCCGACCCGTGATCTTGAATCGCCATTCCGGAATATTGTTTCGACTCATAATGGCATAGCCGCTCCCACCACCACAGCAGTAGTTGTAAGGCCCGTGGGGATGCATTTCCCGAAATTGCGGACAGAGCTTGTTAACGATTTCCCGCTGTGGTTTGATGATACCCATCAGCCTTGTCACATTGCAGGGATCATGCAGGGTTACCGGAAAGTTATTCCGCTCAGGGTCGAATTTGATCTTGCCGGACATGACAATATCACGCAGCAGCGGAAAGCAGCTTTCCCTGGGTATTTTGAGGGGCTCCGGTAGCACACGATCGGCGATGACGGTAAGGGCCTTATGGGCATGACCGCATTCACCGAGTACGATTTTCTTAACACCGAGTTTTTTGGCTGCTTGTGCATGGAGCAGAGCGGTTCGGGCAAACTGCACATCATCGTAGAAAACCCCATAATTGATGCTGTCATAGGCCGCCAAATCACTCGACAGGGTCCACGACAGACCCGCGGCCTGAAAAATGATGCTGAAGGCTGCGATATTTTCCGGCCATGCAAGAATTTCACCGGCATTGTGGATGAGCAGAATATCGGCTCCTTCCACATCCCAAGGGGTATGGAATTCATATCCGGTTTCCTCAGAAAAGTCCTCATCGATAAAGTCGATGTTGTCCCGGACGACCAATTTGTTCATTTTGGTGGAGGATCCAAATTCGAGCTGCAGCATCGATCCCTGCTCATGGAGTTCAGGGGTGGCGATACCCATTTCCTGGCTGAAAATCTTCCGTATCTCCCTGGCAACCAGTGCGTTATCGGCGCCGATGGGGCAGGTCTGTGCACAGCGTCTGCAGATATTACATCGATAGGCCAACTCTCCGAGACGAGCAACGGTTCTCCAATTCAGATCGATATCCCCGCCTCGCCATCTGGCCAGGGGTTCCTTTTTAACGTATTTTCTATAGATTCTTCTGAACACTTCAGTTCGATAGGTCGGTCGGTACATTTCATTCTCGCCGCTGGCTTCAAATAGATGGCATGATTCAGAACAGGTATTACATTTCGCACAGTGGTTCATCGTGGTTTCGAGCATCGTGAGAAAGGTCCAGTTATTCTCTTTGGTGAAAAGTTTTCGCACCCCATCAATAAATTTATTGACCAGTTCCTCTTCCTCTTCCTTGGTTTTCGGTCTGGGGATCGGTAGAATGCATACATCATCCAGGATGCATACATAATTGTTTTTCGTATCTTCCGGAAGTTCATCCCACCTTTTCTCTTCAAAGTCTCCCGGAATAGGCATCAGGTCTTCAATCGCCACACTGGTGAGTTTTTCCGTATCCTTGCTGATATCATTTATTTTAATAGGTTTATTCTCACCCATCGGTTTACTCCTTTCCACTTTCAGGGTTGGCAACCGGGTTGAAGGTCGCCACTTCCGCCCAGGTGTCCTTGCCATGCCCGGCAATATGAGGTGCAGACCAGGTTACCGGATAATTCAATACGACACTGATCTTTTCGTCGGTTTTCGGAGTGTTGATATTTGGTTCGTCTCCCCATCGGATATCGTGATAGAGGAAATATTTCATAAAAAAATGTGACATATGGGTTAAGGGGATGTAGGCAATCGTCAAAACCATCAGCAGCACCTGCAGAAGAAACATCGGGCTGGATATCGGTCCCGGATTAAAGCTGATGAGATTGACTACAAATGTGCGCGCCATGGAAAATGTGGGATCGACCGAAAGCCACACGATAAGGGCAATCGCCATGGTAGCCAAAAAGAGAATCAGGTTGAAAAAATGTGAGACCGTAGAATAATTTCTCAATCCAGGATCGGTACATCGTTTGATTATCAGACCAAAGGCACCGATGATTGTCAGTGCAAATCCCAAGGGTCCCGCCAGTCCGGTCAACACCCCAACCGCATTCATCAAAGGTATATCTGAACCGACAGGGGATCCGCTGAGTTGTCCGATCGCACCCAGTATCAAAAGGACAAAAAAGGCGACAGTCAAATATAGGCCGAGGTGAAAGGGGTAGGAGAGAAACCAGAGGGATCGGTTATTTTCCCACACTGCCTTTAGAAGGAATATTTCAGGAATCATCACTTTCAACTCACCGATCACGGATACTTTCCTTTCTTTTTGCCACCAATCAACCTCTTCCAGATAACCTCCTCCGTACGACGCACGTTTGCCCTCATGGGCAACAGGGTAGATCTCCCAGCGGACATGCAGGGGATTGGTAAGATAATGGACGATCCTTTTTACAATGGCGGATATAAAAACGATTATCGCCAGATAGGTTATAAGGTAAACGACTAGAGACATGTCATGCTCCTTTCTATGGTATATCCAAAACAATCCAAACGCCTTTTCCTACTAATAGTGGATGCCGGCATTATACCCCCTGACACCTGACTTAAAGCAGCACCAAACGCGAATCTCATCAGATTCAGTCTGCAAAAACGATCAGAAGGTTGAATTCCGAGTAACGGTGCAAACATAGCAAAATAATATAGAATTACAAGATAAAAATTAAAAATATATAATGATTACTAGTAGTTACTACCACATAGTGGGCCTGATCCCAAGCGTGGGTCTGCAATGGAAATAATACTGACTGCTGAAATATATGATATATCCAAATATATCCTTAGGCATGATTCCTGGGGTTACCATCGATCACGATGTCTATGATTCTTCTCTCAGTTTGCCCTTTTTCTACCTGATTATCGATGGGAGCAGAGAGCTCGAACCGACTCATATTTTACTCAAGATTGGCGTTGGTGACATTGACCGCACATGACAGGGCCTCTGGTGTATCCTTTGGCCGTTGCCCGCTCATGACATCCTTTGCACTGCAGGTGGAAGGCCTTTATGAGGGAGAGAAGATTGTCAGACGCTATAATTTGATGACATGGAATACATGTAAGCTCTTCTGCTTCTTCAATGACACCGAATTCATCGTAGTCGTGATGGCACCTTTGGCAGGAGATTTTTTCTTCATGTGTCAGGTGTGGAAATCGTACCGGTGGTCGCCTGAGCGCATCTGATTCCAATACTTCCAGTATCATTATGTCGTCCTGAGCAGTAGCCGGGGAAAACACGGAAAAAAACACAGTCAAAGAGATGGCATATAAAAGATATTTCATAGGGCTCTCACGAAAAATGACTCTTTTGATGACATGGACATCAATTCAGATCGGGTTTAAGGTGCTCGGGGACCACCATCATTTCACATATCAGTTCTTTAAAAGATCTAACCGTGATATCCAATTCATATTTTTTCCCCAGATCACCGATCTGGTCATAACAATTGTGACATGGAGCGATAACGAGTTTGGCGCTGGTGGCTTTGATCTGTTCGGCTTTGACCTTTCCGGCGATCATTCTCCCCGGCTTGAAATCCGGGCCCATGGGCATAATACCGCCGCCGCCGCCACAGCAATGATTATGTTCACGGTTGGGCGACATGTCCCTGAAATCCTCAGCAAGGCAGGATATAATTTCCCGCGCCTCCCGCCACAAGCCACCGTTGCGGGAAACATTGCAGGGGTCCTGGTAGGTCACCGGTTCTTTTAACCTTTTTTCCGGATCAATTTGAATTTTGCCATCTCTTAAGTATTCGTAAAGGAGCCGTACGAAATGAACGACTTCAACCGGCGGTTTTCCATCCGTATAACCGGCCATGTAGGGACCTTCAAAGGCCAGCGATCGATATGCGTGGCCGCATTCTGTAATGAGTATTTTCTGTACCCCCAGTTCCATGGCCTTCTTGTAAACATTGTTAACCACTAGGCCGGCCAATTGCCTGTCCCCGGCAAACATGGGCAGATTGGTGCAATCCCACCCAAAGGATGGGATCGTCCAGCTTTCCCCGGCGAGTGCAAAAATCATAGCCGCGTCACCAATATCCTGGGGATAATAAACCGCTTCGCGCGGGTTGATGGTATACATGTATTTGGCGCCGGATTTGTCAATGGGAATCTGAAGGTCTTTTACTACCTCTTGATTTTCTTCTGCCATCCACTCGCAGACATCAACGAGTTCTTCTGCCGGCAGCCCCATGTGGTTACCCGTATTTTTGTGGTTTTCAGTAAACTCAACGAGTGTCTCAGGGGACAATCCCTGTGAGTGACAAATACTCCTGCCGATGGCCATCATGGTAGCAATGTCGATACCGAAAGGGCAATACAGGGAGCAACGTTTGCACAAGGTGCACTGAAACCACAGGATTTCGAAGCATGCTTCTAAAAATTTAAAGTCGACACGGCCCTTTCTTTTGATCATTTTGCCAAGGGTCTGCTGGACTTTGTAAGCTGGGCTCAATTTGGGATTATTATCATTGGCAAGATAGTAAAAGCAGCTCTCGGCACATAATCCGCAGCGGGAACAGATTTTCATCCAGGTTCTGATTCTTGCTGAATCGTTTATCTCCAAAATAGATTGGATTTCTTTGATTTTGACTGATTTTGCCTTCGGCATTTGTGGTTTCCTTACCGGTCTACCAAGAACGTGCACCTCGTCTGCCGCCCATCTCAAAACCGATAAAGACACGCGTGAAGAAAAACAGAAATGCATGGCCCAATTTCGTGAATGGGATCATCACCAAAAGCAGTTCACCTGAAAGCATATGAAGGATGAGTGACGTTTCATAATGCCCCCATTGGTGATAAGCCAAAAAACCGGTTAAAAAGGGAAACATTGTTATGCCAAGGAGGGCATAATCCCCAAAACCGGTGAGAATTCGGACCTCGGGCCGGGCGAATCTTCGGACCAGTAAAAATATACCGCTTAAAATGAGCGCGACCGTTAGCATATCTGCCAGCCAGTTGGGGATTGACCACAGTTTTAAATTTAGATTTTCATCCCATAGGATGTTATGGGCATTCAAAAATAGAGGTGTGACGATCAAACAGATATGAAACAGAAAAACCATGAAGGCAAAAACCGGCTGCCGACGAGTTGACGCGCTGACCCAGGGCACCATCCAATAAAAGATGGATTTTAGCCCCCAGCCCCAATTGATGTGATTGTAAACGACTTTATCTTTTACTCGGCTGAGTTGATAAAGTGAGGTCGCCCGAATGGCAATGCCGCCGAAAAATAGGGTAAATGCGATCCTTAATCCCGGACCGCTTAAAAACTCATACATCACTTTACACCTCAGATAGGCCGTTTAAGCAGATGCCCGCTTTGCCTGTAAAATGATTCTATTAATTTTTTTTTCTATATTGCCTCCTGTGGTTATGAGATCTGCTGAAGAGATGGATTGGATATCATCTGATAATTTTTCAATTTCTTCTTCATCGAGCTCGATGGTTCTGTTAATCATAAATGTGTCAGCTATTCCGTCATCCATGAGTAAACCGCAGGCGCCAAAAGCACCTAAAAAATCGTCATCATAGAAGACGGGGACCACCAATTTTACCAGGCCGGCATCACATTCCTCAATCACGGTATTTTTTTGCTGTTTGGCCTGCGCAGCTAAATTCATGTGGGCAACGGCACAGATATAGCTCTGACCCTTGTCATTGTCCTTGATGACGGGGCAGAGGCGATTAACCCATTCTTTGAATTCGGTAATGCGGTAGCCATCCGGATTAAAAATATTGCAGTCCAATCCGGTTTCAGCATGTATTTTTTTTTCAAAATCCATCCATGCGTCGATGGATAAAAGATCGGTGAGTTCCATAATAATGGTCCAATCCTTTGGGGTAAACCCCTTCGATGCGCTGGAGTGGCTCGCCGCAATGTGTTCCCATGTACCCAACAAGGGCGATCAGATGGTTCGGTAGACCCTCTCTTCCCATCAAGAAGTCGTCTAGATTGTAGCAAGGAGAAATCGCCTTCCCTTCCTTGCGAAGACGAGCTGCTATCCCCACCGTCAGGAGAGTCTTGCCTGAGATTCTTCGTAAAGCGGAGAAGGCTATCCTTGGATAGTTTATGACTATCTCTTTGCTATTTCTACTCCTCGGCGTCGTGTTGCTTGCCGATACCCCTGAGGCCGATGAGTGTAGTGCTGCCACTTGACCAATACTCAAGGAGCCCCTCGCTCACCATCGAGTTTACAATCTTCTTTACTTCCCTTGGCCTTCTGTCTGGGAACATCTTGTTATAGTCTTTCAAATAGAACTTCGTCTTGCCTTTCTTTCTTTTCAAGGTATCGAGTATAAGCTGCTTATCCTCTTCAATGACCATCTGGCACCTCTTTTCATATAAAGATTCACAGGGGTCAGAGATGAGTTGTCATCACCCGAGCACCGTGAACAGTTAAAGTTCAATTAGAATTTGAACTGTGTGCTCTGCCGCCACGTAGTATACGCGAACCGATAATCATCTATAAGATGCTCTGTAAACGGCAATTCTGTTTTCTCAAAGAACCTTTCCCAGCCTATCCTTTCTGCCCAATCACCCAGGCGTTCATATTTCCTGGCATCTTCAACATATGCATACAGGATCTTTTTGATCGCTTCAACCGTGCTGGGCCAGCGCGGCGGTTCATTGGGAATGAAGGGAACCACAACCTTAGAGAACTTCGGTTCAGATATCCTGTTCGATATCTTACCACCCACCAGCAGGGAGATGCCACTGCCCACTTCATCTGCCAGGGGCATGCCGGGACACATGGTATAGCAATTGCCACAGAACATGCATCTCTCATTCTTGACCGCAACGCTCTTTTTTTCATCTACTGTGGCCGGTTTGATAGCTCCGGTAGGACATGCAGCGATGGCTAGGGGGATCTCGCACATGTTGTTCAGATGCTCGTGGTCGAGCATCGGAGGCATACGGTGAATACCAAGGATAGCAATGTCAGAGCAGTGTACCGCACCGCACATGTTAAGACAACAGGCAAGGGATATTCGAACCTGTGCCGGAAATCTCATATCCTGAAAATCGTCGTACAGCTCATCCATCACAGCCTTTACAACACCCGATGCATCAGTGGCCGGTGTATGACAGTGAATCCAACCCTGGGTATGAACTATGTTGGTTAGACCGGCACCGGTGCCTCCTCGTGGGAACTTCTTTGACCCGGCTGCAAATTCTCTGCTCTCAAGGTCATCCATAAGCGGCTTCAACTTTGTCTCGTCGTCAACCATAAACTCGATGTTATTGCGGGTGGTAAACCTTAGATGTCCATCGCAGTGTTTGTCGGCAATTTCGCATATCTCACGGATATGGGTTACACTCATGAGCCGACAGCCACCTACCCTGACAGTGTAAACCTTTGCGCCCGTTTCTGAGACATGCAAAAGAACGCCGGGTTCAAGGATCTCATGGTACAGCCACTTTCCGTAATTCTCTTTAATTACGGGAGGCAAAAAATCTTCATAATTTCGCGGACCTATGTCGGTTATTCTATCCTTTAACGGATTATTTGGATCGTAGCCCATTCGTATAACCTCCTATCTCTGATGGTTTTTTCTGAATTCTGTAATATCCCTGTCCCATCCACCTGGAACATCCTCTTCCTTCCAGAAGATGTAAGGGTTCGCCCGGGGCTCCTGGATCATTCGAGGGTCTGCATCGAGTTCACACATCTCGAGGAACTTTTGAAACCCTCTTCGCTGTATCAACTCACCAAGACGCTCTCGGTTATTACCCTCTTCACCCCAGTAATCCCAGACCTTTTCAATCAGCTTTTTGATCTCATCATATGGTTCCTCAATCTTCATGAATGGAACGGTCAGTGTGGACATCTGGGCACCTTTCAGGATCGGGGCCTTTGCGCCAAAGAGTATGCAGGCTCCCGTATCTTCTCCAATCCTCAGCGCCCTGGGCATCACATTGATACAATGCATACAACGGGTGCATTCCTTATTGTCGATCTTGAGCGTGCTTCCATCCCACTCCGTACAACCGGTGGGGCATAAATCTATTACTTCTTTCTGAATATCGAAGGCTCCCCAGTCACGGCCGGAATGGGCGCCTGCATTGGGTTTTAACTCTCCACCGACATACGCTTTGACCGACTCTTGATCTATGCGGATGTCATCTCTCCATGTGCCGATAACCGACATATCAGCTCTAGCTATAGAGGCCACACAACCATTAGGGCATCCATCAAACTTAAACTTAAACTTATACGGGAATGCAGGCCTGTGCAACTCGTCCTGATACTCCATAGTCATAGCATTACAGAGATGCTGAGTATCGTAGCAGGCATATTCACAGCGGGCCTTTCCTATACAACAGGATGGTGTTCTGAGATTGGACCCCGAACCACCAAGGTCCTGATCGAGGTTATGGGTAAGCTCCCAAAAGATATCTTCCACTTGCGATGTAGTCGTACCAAGTAGGATGATATCGCCGGTGGAACCGTGCATATTGGTAAGGCCACTACCACGTTTCTCCCACAAATCACACAGTTTCCTCAAGAATTCAGTGGAATAAAACTTACTCGAAGGTTGGTTGACACGGAGTGTATGAAAATCTTTCACAGCTGGAAATTGTTCAGGTTGATCGCAATATCTCCCTATGACACCACCGCCATATCCAAAGACACCAACGATTCCACCGTGTTTCCAGTGGACCACCTTGTCCACATAGGTAAGTTCAAGAAGGCCAAGGAGGTCATCACAGGCATCCTTTGGAGCCTGCAAATCTTTATCAGTCTTCTCCCTGGCATCTGCCTCCTGCTTAATATCGGAGACGAAGCTTGGCCACTTTCCCTTCTCTAGCTCATCGAGCATAGGAGTCTTATGTTTTGCCATTAAAATACCTCCATTTCTAAGTTTAACTTAAACATTTAATCTCAAGCTATCTTGCCATAAATAACTTAGACTTATTTAGAACGATAAGCTTCCAATTCCTTCAAGAGATCCGGGTATACCTCAAACCCAAACTCTATCGCCTTATCGCAATGTTCCATTGCCTTTTTGAACTCCCCTTTTTCAAGATAGGCGACGGCCAGGTTATTATGTGCGACGGCAAAGTTCGGGGCAATACCAAGGGCCTTCTTGTTGCTCTCAATGCTCTTTTCGATCTTTCCCTGCCTGAGATATGCACTTCCAAGGGTACTCAGGGCCTGAACAAATTTGGGGTCTTTCTTAACTGCTACCCGGAGCATATCAATGGCCTTCTCCACATCCCCCTGCTCTAAATAGGCGAATCCTAAATTCCCATAAGGAATGGCAAAATCAGACCTTAATTCTATAACTTTCTTACAGAGATCAATACCCTTCTCAATCTCTCCTTTTTGGAAATATATCCCACTCAAGTTGATGTAAGCCTCTACCATGCGAGGACTCTCATCTATGGCCTCTTCAAACTCGGATATCGCTTCATCCCATTTATGTTGCTTTATAAGCGCAATCCCTAAGTTGTAATGGGTAAGTGCGCAGCCTGGGTTCTCACTCAATCTCTGCCTGAGGTCACTGATATGCTCTTCTACGGGCACCTCTTCATTCATAGCTTACCATTCTTTAAAAGGCCTTGATACCAACAAGAAAACTCATACATCGCTCTGTATCGGTCGTCACCGCTAATAATCCCTGTGCAGATTTCCCCTACTCCTTGGCCATAATCATTGTTGTACTCATCATGGCTGCGCGTTTGAAGAAACTTCTTTGCGAGTTCCCATGCCGCATGTCTACATTGATCCACCCTGATATCGATTGGGTCGTTTGGCTGCAAAAAAGGATCCCAGTTATCGTATCCCTTATCCAGGATCTTTTTCTTGCTCCTGGCCCACATACCCTCGAAGATTTCCTTCTTCCTTTTCTCCTCTTCAGGGGAAAGTCTACCCATCTAAATCTCTCCATTATTTCATTCTTATTTTGGATTTATTGTATTGTTTGAGCAAAAATTGTGCCATTGTATATTATTTCATGCTACAAAATATAACTTGACAACTAAAACTATAATATACTGATATTATTATAAATATAATTATGTTAACCCCGGGATCGGGAACAATTGATGGTTGATGGACGCTATGTATGGTAGGTCAAACAGGAGCGAGGGGTGGTTAAATGACCACCGGGGTCGGTGATATTACCACCCGCTTCATTATTACACACTTTTTAGTCCGGTTCCATGGTGCCGGGAACCTTCAAGTAAATCCTTTTGAGAAAGTTGATGTTGCGATTCCAATGTGATACCATAACCGACATTGAATTGATTTAAACCCTTGGGCTGAAAAATATGGATACCCCCCCGTTTGATTCATTGGTGGTGATGATAAATTAAATAGATCTGTCCTCATTTAATCCTTTTACAATTTCGGGCGTGTTTCCAAAATAGACTTTAGTGTGAGGCCAGGGAATCTCGATACCTTCCTGGTCAAAACGGTTTTTGATCCGCTTGCGTAGTTCTCCGGTCAACCCCCACTGTTCTCCTGGCTTGGTATAGCCCCGAATACAAATGTCGATGCCATGGTCACCAAGATCGCTAACACGCATCGCAGACGGAGTCGTTGTTAAGTTCGTTCCAAAATTGGGATCATCTTTCAGTTCCTGGCACACCCCATTAATAACTTGATAGACATGGCTGATGTCCTCTTTATAAGCCACCGTAACATATAGATTGATCCGTGCCCAATCTCTGGTCTGATTACTGGCATATTTTATCTGACTATTGGGTATTACATGCATTGTGCCATCTATTTCTCGTAAAACTGTACGCCTCGGACTTACTGTCTCAACTTCTCCTTCCATTCCCGCAATGGTGACCCAATCACCAATCCTGTACCAGTCCTCCATCACGATGAAGAAGCCCTGAAGATAGTCGCGAATGATGTTTTGAGCAGCAAAACCAAGAGCCAGACTGGCAACACCGAGTGTCGCCAGCAAGGGTGAAATATCTACTTCAATAACACCGAGAACCATCACAATGGCAATGATCCAGATAATAATGGCAATAACTTTTATAAGGACAGAAGCCATTGTTTTGGCGCGGGTGGATAACTGATCCTGTGATTCTACCCGGATCTTCGGGATACCCGCGATTATTACCCTCGGAATTATTTTTTTCTGAATAATATTGAGTGCAATAGCGCTGGCAAGAATGATTACAACCTTTACTGCGATTCCAACCGTTGTAGTTAGATTAAAAACAAAATCAAATGTAAAAATGAGACACCTCCTTCGGACGATTTGCTTGTATGCCCCTTGAGTTAGGACGTCGAACGCTCAGCTTCGGCAGCCGCCGACTTTAAGCTGATTATTTTCAAAAATGTATAACCTCGGGAAATATTTTACCCCTTCAATATTATTGAAATCAGAATCTTGAGTCCAAAGTATAGCTTCATATATTTTAGCGGCAGCAAGAATAATACTGTCGGCCATCGAAAGAATTTTATATAACCATATCATGATCGATGTGATTTTGTCAATTTTGTAGTGGTCAGCCATTTATTATTAGCGTTTATTCCAATGATAATTGCCAATACATAGACGTCAAGGTCGCCTGGCGCCGATTGGAGCAGGGGGTCAAAAGCCCGTTGGACATGTTGGGATAAAGCAGGGGGGATCAATCGATGGGAGATGTTTCGCAAAACGCGGGGTTGGGCAGGGTGATCAGGCTAATGCGATGAGGCGGTAGACCAGCATGCCGGCCATCCACGCCACATCTTCCGGGGAGAGAATTTCACCGATGGTGTCGTAAAAAATAATGTTTGCTTCAGGTGGAAATTCATCATCTCCTTCCCAAAGAATTAACTGTATGGCCACCTTGGGAAAGATTTGAAATTCATATCCGGCGTCACCGACATCTATCCATTGGCCTTGGATCGTTTCCGCCGGTTTTGCCAATTTGGAAATATTTTGTCCAAAAACCTTTTTTAAAGGATCGATAGCCCGTTTGACAAATGTGCTGAAATAAAAGGAAGCCCCGGGGATTTCGCGATAGGAAATCCAATTGCCGGTCGAGCCGACATAAGTTGGTGATGTCATATAGTGCAGGATAAGAATTTGTTCCTGTATCGGAATCTCCTTCGTCTTTTCAGATTCATCCAGAAACTCAAATTCCGGAAAATTGACGAGATATGTCCGATTAAGAAAAGAGACCCGAAACAAATTTTGACCCGCTTTCGCAAATCCGCTGCGGCTTAATATATCCGCAAATGAATCTTCTCTGAGTCTCTCAACGGCGATTCTTCTGGATTCGATGTAATCATCGATACGTGCCATGCCGGTAGATTCCTTCTTTTTCTGCTTTACTCAAAACCGAAAAAGCCCCACCTGGATGCAATGGGGCTTTTTTATTATGAAGAAATGATGATCAGATATCCAGCCACGAATCAGAGTAGAGCGTATTTCCAAGGATGACATTGACCGTTTTCGCATAATCCCGGATCTCTTTTGAGAGGCTGTCCATATCCGGCGCATTCCCTTCCATGACGCTGTAGATCGAGTCGACAATATCCTGACGGTTCCCCCTTGCGATATCCGCCAGTTTTTCATCGCGAGGATCGACAATCACAGAATACATGCCATGTTTCTGAAGCATAACCATGAAAGTTTGATTGAGAATCGGCCGAAGATGTTCCGGTGGCCCATTGGAAATATTCGACAACCCGCAGGTGCTCTTTGCACCCGGTGCAATGTCCTCGACCATGCCTTGAAATGCCATCAGGCTTATCAGTTGTGGCTGCTGAATGTTAAGAGGGGTTACAATGCCATCCACCCAGATATTCTCATTGGGGATACCGGCCTCATTTGCAAAATAAAGAAGCTCCACACAGAGGGCAGCCCGCTCGTGCTCATCACGCGGCAGACCATCCGGTCCCCACATGAGGGCGATAAAATGAGCATTATGTTCTGCTGCCAGCGGAACCATCCGTTCGTACCGTTCCGAACGGACCATGATGGAGTTGATCAGGGGGGGCAGCTTGCATACCTTTAGCGCCGCTTCAATGGCATCGATGTTGGATGTATCCAATACCAGCGGCACATCATCCACAACTTCCTGAACCGTTTCAACAACCCACGGCATGAGTTCATGCCCATCCTTTTTGGCCGGACCCAGGTTGATGTCGATGTAATCCATCCCTTTCTCCTTCTGAAAAAGGGCCTCCTCCTGAATCGGTTTGGGATCGCGCTCTCTAAACGCCTTTCCGATCTTTATAGATATCACATTTAAGCTTTCGCCAATTAATAACATACGACCTCCTTTTAAATGGCAATTGATCAGTTTGATCGACCATTAATTATGTTTCCGGTTTTGGGTCAACCTTGTATCTATTTTGCCTTAAGGAATCCGGGAATATGCGCTGCCTCTCTCGGCCCAACGGTGACGGTCCAACCCGGCAACTCCTCTTCAACATCACCGGCGATTGCGGCTGCGTATCCGGGTATAATCACTTCGGTATGTTTCACCTTATCCATGATGCCGGACTTTTTTACAAACAACCCCACGTCATCGCCGGCGAACTTTCCTGCCGCCCATGCCGTCATGACGGAAAGGCCTTCGGCATCTTTAATCAAAAGCCAGGTTGGGATCTTGCTTCCTTCAATTTCTCCCGATACAATGAAGTAGGTTAATGCAAAATTGGTGGTTACCATCACCGGCGAATTTTCATCCGGATTTCCGACTTCATATATTCCTTCGGTTACCGTCATGGGGCGCTGGGGATCGGTGTAAATATTCAACCGCTCCAAAAGAAGCGGGAAAAGCGTTTCGCCGGCGAGATCTGAAAGGATTGTGATACCGCCATATTTTGCAACAAACATTGCTGCAATCAAAGCTTCCATATCCAGGTTGGAGGTCATTTCACACGGGAAGGTAATTGTTGGAAAACCGAGAGTTCGGTTCCCGCCTTTCAGGGCAGCCCGCCGTATGGCCACCTGGTCTTCAAGTGACTGTTTGATATCCCTCGACCCCGCATCGAGCACCAAATCCTTTAGTCCATTTGCGGCGAGCTGCTCGATCAACGGAATCAGTCCTTCCACCGAATCTGCCTTCACAGCCAACGCTAAATCGTGTTGTTTTGCCAATGCCCCAAATTCATCCACATTCGTCTCTGTCGCCGCATAGATGAGGGGCTTTTTGAACCCGCTCCCCTCAATCCCGGCCTTCATCACCGCCGGATCATCCGACATCAATACCAGGTTAAACTCTGAGGTTTCTGCGATCAGCTTCGCTCTTTCTAAAAAAGCATCCTTATCGCCGGTTATGTCTTTTAACGCAACGAGTTCCGGCCGAAGGTTAAGCCCGACCCTTTCATACTGGAACGCATTCCAAATCTTTAGTTTGGTCTCGAGGTCTGATCCAGCAATATCAGAGCCGATCATACCCCCTAAAGCCGTTTGGTTAAAAAAAGTTTTTTCATGCCGGTACAATACCGTCTCTCCACCGATTTTAAAGGAACGAACCCCTTTACCGATGGTGATGGGACGGATGGGAGGTGCCGAAGCTTCTGCAAGTTTCTCCCTCGCTTCATCGGACACGTAAGGACAACTGTCCAGCTCAGCCTTTCCAGATGCCAGATTCATGGCAAATGCAAGACAGGTCGGAACGCCACATTCCTTGCAGTTGGTTTTTGGCAGGAGTTTAAATATCTGTATACCGGTTAAAGCCATTTTGATCTCCTTAGGTCAGATTAATGGTTGCGACCTTCAAACCACAGGTCCCTCCCCGGGTTCTGTAATCTTTTATCCGCAACCCATATTGCTCGATATCCCTATTACTCCCCGATGATCGGACCCATCGAGAGTGCAGGGTGTCCTTTTTCCTGAAGAAACGGAAGTATTTCCTCCTCGGTGACGCCGACTGTTTCATCGGCGATCATGTCATAAAAATCAGGGACACCGAGTTCTTCGCCCCGCTTTATGAGCCGTTCTTTGATGTCCTCTTTTAAAATCAAGGGCATCCACACCATTCGTAGAAGGCCGCCATCTCCTGTGATGAACTTTTTCTGGGTAATATTGAACTTTGAGTGGCCCACAAAACCGGGGGAAGATGCGCCGCCGCCCATGACGCCGGCCAGAGTGGTAAATTTCATCCCGCAAGGGGTCTCGCCCGCATACTCCCGCCCAACGGTCATTACGCCATTGCAGGTTGGGAGCGCCGCTGCAATGCACTCGCAACAACCACAGGTCGTCATTGGATCAATGAGCATGGAATAAAAGTTATAGTGATCGATCGCCCCCCGGGAAGCCTGTCTGACAAATTCATTTACGCCTTCCCACTGGCCCAGAACAGGGTCCAGACATTCCCCCTTTTCAATCGGCTGATTGGGACCCGTGGGGTTAATTTCAAAAGACGCTTTACAGTCCATCCAGTTCTAAGCGCCACAGAGCCCGGTTCTTTCCGGACTAACCGTACAGACATGGGTAGGGGCAAACGACTGACAAAGCGTACAGGAGTAGTAGGTTTCCACATCCTCATCCGTCATTGTTTCAACCCGTTCATCTCTCTGTTTATATTCAGCCTTCGCACGCTTGGTCAGGTCGACCACATCCTTTTTGTCGGTATAGAGGGTGACCTGTACTTTATCGAGAATAGCGCCGAAATCCTGATGGAATTTAGCGTGTAAAACCACACCGATATCCTTGAGGGTAAAGCCTTTTTCCACTGCCGGCTTCCCCAGCCGTATCCAGGTGATGTCCCGTTGTCCGATGTGCATGATCCCTTGGATATAGTTGATGAGATGATGAATCTGGCGTTCCAGAATCGGTTCGAAATCAGGCTGCATTTCACGCCCGGCGACTTGAACATAAATACCCAGGGGTATATTTTCACCTTCTTTTATATCGCCGATATCCTTTCCGATGATTTCCACCTTTCCATCATCGAGTTCTTTCATATCCGCCATCTTCACAAGCTCGGTGGCCTGGCTCTTACCGCCACCCATTTGAGAAAACAGATCGGCTCCCCTCACACGCTCCCCTTCATATGCCGGGCCGAATGCGCAGGGAATGTCAATCGATGAAACCGTTGTCTTGAGCCCCCTGACCTCAACCGATTTTTGAACCATCTCGTCATGGGGAACATTTGCTACAACATGTTCGTAAGTGCAGATTCCCGTCGGGAGGATCTCAGGAATATCGGTATCGGCCAGCGTCGGAAAACCCCAGTTGACACAGCCCGCTGCTGCTGCCGCCCATTCGGCGTTGACATCCCCCAATGCGTTGACAAAGGCAAAAATACGGTCTTTGTTGTAAAGGAGCATTTTTTTATAGTCCCCGGGTTCTACTCCACCGAAAGCCATGGCCGCGCGGTTTGCAAAACCCAGAGCAAATATGGCGGATGAGATATCCGGACCAAAGGGGACGATCCGGGTATTCCAGCCGATCTGGACCCCGGCTTCAAGGAGCTGTTCGGTCACAGTGGTACCGTTCTGATT
>Ga0255052_10000322_pt1 | contig 38237 bp, 30 predicted proteins | sample JV7_2_21_MG_FD_188632 | JGI IMG/M metagenome (GOLD analysis project Ga0255052, IMG submission 188632) | Seawater microbial communities from Jervis Inlet, British Columbia, Canada - JV7_2_21 | ecosystem: Environmental > Aquatic > Marine > Inlet | place: Canada: British Columbia | collected...
ATTACTAGGTAGCCAAAAGTGGCCAGGCCAACAGTGATGCCAACGCCACCCAAGACCAAAAACCATATACTCACTGAGACCTTCCCGGGAAGCGAGTTGTTCTTGACGATTTCAACAACCGCAGCCAGGGGACCGACGGCGTTGGCTACATCGTTTGCCCCGTGTGCGAATGCTACCGTACACGAGGTGATGACGACCAACACAGCGAAGGTTTTCTCCACCTGAACCAGTTGCTGCTTCCGTGGCAATTCCCAGTTGCAATTGCGGTTTCTTTTAATGAGCAATGCGGAAAGTCCGGAGGCGATAAGCCCTCCCAGGATACTCAAAGCTATGGCCTGGGGACCTCCCAAATTCAGATGGATATTCTTTAACCCTTTGTAAATGACAGCCAGAATCAATATGGCAAAGGTGAAGAAAACGCAGACCGGTATGCTCTTCCGTGCCGCCAACGCTGGGTTTTCCACTGACAATATGTTGCGTGAGATCAGTCTGAATATAACAAAGGCCATTGTACCACCAGCGAGCGGTGAGATGAACCAACTGGCGACAATCAGGCCAAGCTTGGTCCAGTGAATGCATCCGACCCCAGCTTGCAGAATGCCAAACCCGATGATGCCGCCGACTATGGAATGCGTGGTGGAGACCGGCATCCCGAGGTACGAAGCCAAGTTAAGCCACAGTGCCGCAGCCAGCATAGCACACACCATGCCATGAGCGAGCACTCGTGGATCGTGGGCGAAGGCCTGGGTGTCTATTATCCCCTTGCGGACGGTGTCGGTAACGTGGCCGCCCACGAGGACAGCTCCGCAGAAATTGCAGATGCCAGCCAGCACCACGGCCCAGAAGATGGTTAGGGCTTTCGATCCGACTGCATCGGCCATAGAATTGGCCACGTCATTGGCTCCAATATTCCAGGCCATGTATGCACCTATTATGATTGCTGTGATAATGAGAATTTCCATTGGATCCTGGCTTTCCTAAACAATACCGAGCTATTCCGCGCGAACGACAAGGCGAAGATATTTAGCGGCTTTCTCGGCGTTATTGGATACAGCGCCAAGTGTTTGACAGTACTTGTCGAGGAAAATGATCGTGATGGGGTCGATCTTGTCCTCTATGCTGTACAAATGACGAGCAAACTTTCTTTCGAGACGGTCCGCTTCCCACTCATCCTTTCCAATTCGTTCGATGGTTCTCCGCACATTTTCGGCCTCTCGGCCTCCAAAAGCAGCCTCAGCAAGTACGGGAAACCTCTCCGCTACGTTCAGTAATTGCTCGCTGACGCTGATAACCCGCTCGACAAATGCCATAAAACCGGCCTTGAGTTCCTCTGGAAGTCTGGTTCTGCGCAACAGCAGTACAACCGCAAAATCCTCCGCCGCATCCGCCACATCGTCCTGATAGGCCAAAAACTGGCTTAATTCCAGTCGCCCCACGGACAGAAAGTACATTTTGTTAATCCTATCGCGCAGTAACGTTTTGATCTGATCCGCCTCATGCTCGGTCTTGGACATCAGATCGTGTAATTCTTCGATTTTTTCATAATCTTCCGCCAGCAATGCATCTGCCAGGGGACGCAGAAGCTCAACACACTCATGTACCTTTTTCGAGTGCTCATGCAGCTGAGCGAAAGGGGAAGGAGCGAAAAAGGTTTTTATGAGGCCCATAGTTTTTCTCCTCAAAAAAGCTGTTTCTATCCTGCAACCAAGCACCTAACCTTTCAATCCTTGTGTTTCAACCTACCCATCAGACTGGCCGAAGTATCACCAGATTCAGCAATACTCTTCAAGTATATAGCAGCCATGGTCTTTTTCATTGCCCCAGCGCCCGTAACGCGTCTCCTTATAACGGCGCTATCAAGAACCAGAAAGTCGTGTTCCTTTGTCGGCTAGAAGTCTGAGCACGCCATGCGGCTGCTATCCTTCTGCCCATCAAGACGAATATATCCTTCCGCCAGAGCCACGTTTGCGGCTACCACACGTTCCACAAATTCGCGGTCCTCCGGGCTTGTCGTACTTACGAGCTTTATCACGTGCTCTCGACATAAGACTGAGATGGCAGGCGGGACAAAAGACTCCGCGACCAATTCAACTCCCTGAACAACAGCACCCGTACCGACAAATGCTCCATTTCCGATGGTGGCATCAAATACCTTTGCACCAAATCCAACAAAGCAGCCTTCGCCCAGCGCGCATCGCCCATGGATAATACAGCCGTGCCCCAATGATGATCGACGTCCAACCGTAACGTTCGTCCCGCCAAGTGCATGGATGATTACACCATCCTGAACATTACATTCCGGCCCTATCTCAATAGGCGCCACCCCCAACGAAGTATCCGCTTCATCCGCTCTGACAACTGCGTTTGGACCGATGTAGACTCGAGGACCTATGTGCACGTTTCCTATAAGCTGGGCAGTGGGATCAATATACGCACTCGGATCAACCTGGGGCCAGTCACCCTCAGGATTGAGACGCAGAGATATGTTTGAGTTACTTCTCATGAACCTTCTTTCTTTTTGAATACTTCTTTCAATTCCAGAAGCACGGCACGTTCAGCAGGTCAGGGCTGACAGATTCAACCAGAGACCAAGCTGCTGAAGACGCCCCACTTGGCAAATTCATGGTAGAGTATGTAGCCCATGCAGACCATGACAAGAACGGTGGTTGTCACGCCAAGCAACTTTGTTGCACCCGGTTCGAGATTTACCTGGTTTAGAGCACCTCGCTTGAGCACCAGATATACGATCACCGCCACTGCACCTGCGGCCAGATAAGCAAAAGCCTGCATCCCATACCAGCCCTGGGAAGGAACGCCCTCTTCCTTTGCCCATTTCCAGGTGTGCTCAGTTGGGTAGTAGCGAGGCAGCTTAATGTGAAACCACATCGTGCAACAGTAGAAAAACGCAGTCGCAGCCGCAAAAGCAGAGCCAACGATATAGGTAATATCTGATTTTTTCATTGGAAGGACCCTTTCAAAAGCGAAAGATAGCAACCTACGACAACCTTATACCACACGATCACGTTCAGGAGTAAACACAGCGGGACATACAGGTACAGCTTGTCTTTTTCGCTGTCAGGTTGGAAGTTTCGGCGTAGAAAGTAATACACGAAGAACAGGGCCAAACCAACGGCGCCCCAGTGTTCCTTGACTTCAAAAAGCCCGGTCGCCCATGGCAACTCCACGTCGAAATAATGGTGCCGCATGTGAACTCGAAATGCCGGGTAAATCAGGCATCCGATGATGTAAATAAAGGTGTAGGTCCAGACGGATATTTTGACAAAATACTGTTCGCGTTTCTTTCGGCCGAATTTGCCGCGGGCGTATTTGATGACGATAAGCAGGTTATGTGTCATACTCCCGACCAGAACAATCGTGGCAAACAAATGAGCCAACAGTAGAACTTCATAGAAGTTCTCAAGAAAAACCATGGGGCGTGTTCTCCTATTTTACATAACCGTGCTCAGCGACTGATGTTACGACGGCGATACCTGTGCTGGCTGTGAATTCAGAGCACATCTTCTCACCGGGCGGGACAAAAGAACTCCCACAAAGCAGTACCAGCTTTTCTTGTTTATACTCTGTTTCTTTCTTGCCGCAATCAAAAATTACCACTAAACCGAATACGCTAATTAAGAACAGAAGTGAAACCACTTTTGGCATATGCTTGTGCTTGTTCTCCATAAGGTTTCCTTTCTCATTTCATTTCCTTACAAACAGGCTCAATCCAACCGCTCATATTCGGGACTCTCAAAAGTCACCTGTTTCCTTCTATTTTTCTGTTTATTAAGGTGGCGGTAATAGCAGCACCGAAGCCATTGTCGATGTTGACGACCGTAATACCGGAAGCACAACTGTTCAGCATCGTCAAAAGGGCGGAGATTCCGCCAAAGCTGGCACCGTAACCAACGCTGGTCGGTACGGCGATCACCGGACAATTGACCAGGCCTCCGACCACGCTCGCCAGTGCTCCTTCCATTCCAGCTACGACAATGATAACGTTGGCATTCTGGAGTTTTGGCAGCTTGCTGATTATTCTGTGCAGGCCGGCCACTCCGACATCGCAAATCAGCTCTGCGCGCTGGCCCATAATCTCGGCGGCAACCTTTGCCTCGGTTGCAACGGGCAAATCGGCGGTGCCGGCAGTCACTATTGGTAAAACGCATGTGGAAGGCTCACTTCTTTCCTGCTCGAGGACTATCGCTCTGGCCAATTCTTCGTACCGTGCCTGGGGGAATTTGTTGGTCTTAGCCAGTGCCTCAAAAACGCTTTTCTCGGCTCTGGTGGCCAACACATTACTGCCCTTTTCGGCGAGGGCTGCGAAAATCTTGACTATGTGCTCGGTAGTCTTGCCGGGGCAATAGATGACCTCCGGAAAGCCACGACGGATCTGGCGATGGTGGTCGATGCAGGCAGAGCCTAAATCCTCCAACGGCAGATGCCGAATTCTTGCGATAGCCTGATCGATATTAACATCGCTGTTCTTAACCTGCTCTAATAACTCTTTCAAATGCTGAGCTTGAATACTTCGCCTGCCTTTCCTTACTCGTTGAAAACGCGTCGGTTTGTCTTTCCGCTATCACCACAGGTACTCACGAATCATCTCGGGCAAGGAGCACGCCTACTCCTTCTCCTTCTTGTTCAAGAATCCACCTATGATCATTACGATAACACTGATAATCATGATGCCGATAAAGACGCCGTCATTCATTCTTTGACTCCCCGCAAGTTCTTTTCCAAAAGGGATATCTGAGGATCACAAACCGGAATTCCCCTCTTAGCCAAAAGTCCCAAGACACGACCTTGAGATTCAGGCGGACACTTGAACTGTGCCGCCCAATCTGACGGTGCTAACGTGCCGCTTAATGCCTCGTATATTCCGACCGGGCGAGGTTCGCACTCCAACCAGCCGCCAGAGACTTGGTGCACCTTTATCCCCGCTTCTCTTAGCACATCCGCCACGTGCTTCGCATCTCTGGGCTCGTGTCCCAAATCAGACCTCCGCCACAAGTCATCGGCGACCGTCAGATTGAGTACGAACTCCGTCTCCATCTGCCCGCGCTCCTGCCCTCCCATCCTTACTGCATGATGCGACATGATCGTGTCAGCCGCCTCCATCATCCCGGACGCTATGTCTACATTTTCCGGTAGCTCATCAATATGCTTCCAGCCGTGACCGGTCAGGACGAAAATACCTCGTGCACCGGCGTTCTTAGCCAATTGCACATCGTGAGGATGATCGCCTACAGTGAAAGACGCACTGAGGTCAATGCCATAGCGCTCTGCGGCCTTCCTGAGGAAATAAGGCTTGGGTTTTATGCATCGGCATCTTTCTGAACGGCTGTGTGGACAAACGTAAAGGTCGCAAATTTCAACGCCTGCCTCTGCAAGTGTGGTGATCACGTGAGCGTTGACACAGTCTACATCTTCTGGAGTTATCAGGCCTTTTGCGATCCCGGACTGGTTTGTGACTATGAAAAGCAGAAAGCGCTTTTGAAGCTCCCGCAGTGCTTCGAAGGTCTCGGTAAAGAAAATCACTTCGGACGGATCCCGCAGATGTCCACGATCCTCGATGATCGTGCCATCTCTATCCAGAAATACGGCAACGTTCCTACCGCGATTCACAGTCGTTCCTTTTTCATAACCTTAAGTATCGAGACCGCAATCAAATCTTACCTAAGCCCATCCAAAACCGGTTTTCGACTCGACTTCGGACAAGAGCTTTATCGTGAAGACGGCAGATCCGCTCCAAAAGCCTCCTTAATCCAGGCTGTCATCTCTTCGTCGGAGATTGCAGATACTCTGTCAGCTTTGTACTCAGCCTCGATCCTGTCTTTTATCCCCACAACACGCGCATCGTGTTTGGCTATCTCGATCTCGTATCTCGCCTCGATATAATGCTTGACGCCCGCCGCTCCGGTCTTGTCTGTAATCGCCACGCCCACCGGGCGGTTGAGCAGCTTCTTTGTATCGAAGCAATTATAGATTTCCTCATTTTTCAGCAGACCGTCTGCGTGGATACCCGCCCTGGTAACATTAAAGTCCTTTCCGACGAGCGGAAAGTTGTTCGGTATGCTAAAGCCCAGCTCGGTCTTGGTATACTCAGCAAGCTCGGTTATTGCTGCGTAGTTGACATCCGGCATCATCCCTTTTAACTGAGCATGTTCGATCAGCATTGCTTCCAATGGCGAATTGCCTGTTCGCTCACCGAATCCGAATATGGTGCTGTTGACAGCACTGCAGCCATATAGCCACGCCGTGGCCGCGTTGACCTGAACCTTGTGGAAATCGTTATGACCGTGCCACTCGAGCCATGCGGAGGCGAAACCGAGCTGCCGCAGCCCGTGTAGCAACTTTGGGACGCTACGCGGCAAGGATACGCCCGGCCAGGGCAGACCAAATCCGAGGGTATCACAAAGGCGGATCTTGACCCGCGTGTCATACTCTACCGCCAGTTCGAGCAAACGGCCGGCGAGAGGCAAAACGAAACCATCGTAATCGGCGCGTGTGACATCCTCGAAGTGGCAACGAGGAATGATGCCCTCATCAAGCGCTGCTCTAACGACGTCCAGATAGCCCTGCATCGCCCGACGCCTGGTCCTGCGCAGTTTCAGGAATATGTGATGGTCACTTGCTGAAGTCAGGATGCCGGTCTCACTGAGTCCCATTTGGGAAGCCAGCTTGAAATCGGCCGCGACTGCCCTGATCCATCCTGTAATTTGCGGATACTCGTAGCCTCGCTCCTGGCAAAGCTCTACTGCTCTTCGGTCTTTTTCCGAATATAGAAAGAACTCGCACTGACGAATTACACCCGTGCCGCCATCTATCTCATGCAACAAGTCATATATCCGTAGAATCTGTTCCGGCTGGTAAGGGGGACGCGATTGCTGGCCATCTCGGAAAGTCGTATCTGTTATCCATATTTTCTCCGGAATATCGTAATCCACTGTCCGGCCATCGAATACTACCCTGGGGAATTCAGTGTAAGGAAATGTCTCCCGGTGCAGATTCGGCCTTTCGACATCCGTTAGTTTCACGCTCGTTTCTGTCATAAGAACACCTCTAATGCACTATTGCTGCCATATGCATGAATATTGCTCAGGATACTGCTCTTTCGGCCAGGTTCTGTGAACCTTCTTGCATTTCTGTTGCACATCGGAACATCAAGTCGAAAAGGGTCGAGATATCACCTTCCTCTACGCAAGAGAAGGCCACACGGACATCGTACCGGCCTGTGGCAATCACTCCGATACCGTATTTCTCCAAGAGCCGGACCCTGAACTGCTCGGCATCGATACCGTTGAGTTTTAAGCACATAAAGTACCCGGAATTGAACGGATACGGCGTCCAGATCTCGCAGAAGCGTGGATCGCCTAAGGTCTTCTTGACGGCTATGGCCCGGGCCTTCATCACGTCATACTTTTGGCGCTTCTGGTCCTGATAGGCGGAGTCCTGCATGGCCTTCAAGATGATCGATTGTGAGTGGTGGGCGCAGTTCGAGATATTCCCGCGAATTGCACCGGCGGTTTTTTTCTCCAAGGCATCGTACACTTCCACACTGCCTGCGCCCGTGGCAAAGGTGATGAATCCCACACGAAAGCCCCAGACGTAGTCTTCTTTTGTCGCGCCATCGAGCTTAACCGCCAGGAGCCCGTTGTGTTTGCCGGCCAAGTACCCGAAAACAGATTCCTTACATATATTGTCTTCGTAAAAAAGGCCAAAATAGGCATCGTCGCATACAGCCACAACATTGCAGTCTTTCTCAGCGACCTTCACGAGCGCATCGCGAATGTCCATGGCTTCGGCTTTCGTAACGGAATAACCGGTCGGATTGTTCGGGAAGTTCAATAATACCACGAGCTTGCCGCTCGTACTGTGTTTCAGAGCGGTGTCACGGAATCCCTTGATGTCAAATCCATTGCTATCGGAGAAAAATCTGTAGCGTTGTATGTTCGCTCCATGTCTTACCCCGAAGATCATGTTGTAGTTTCCCCATGCTTGGTCGGGCAAAAGGACGGTATCGCCGGCATCAACAAACAAATCCGCTGCCAGACTCAGGCCATGTGTAATGCCGCTGGTTACTATCGGCAGACTTACACTCCTATCCCTTAGAGTAGGATTCTTGCTGAGCATTTCTTCCCGCCATTTGTGACGTAATTCAGGCTTGCCTGCTGCAGGTGCATAGGGCAGCACTTCGTTCGGACCGTGGCCTGAGAACTGCTTCATCACGGATGGCAGGTGCATCGCCTGGGCTCCTTCCTTGGCGATCCCGATGGTGGCGTTGTAACGAGTAGCCTTCCGTTTGGCCTCCGCACTCTGGCTGAGAATGCCTTTGGGGTAGTACAATTCTCTTCCAAGAGATGACAGCATCCCACCAATACATGGTGTGTTCGTCCATATCAGTTGATTCAACTCTTCTGCCAATTTATTCATGTTCATGTCCTCTTGGCTGCGGGCTACACAGTTTTCTTGTCAGTGGCTTATGCCCCTTCTTGTCTGCGGGTTTGCACACGATTCTGGATCATAGGTCAAGGGGAGAGATGTATTCTCCCTTTGCCCGGCGTAGCTGTTCCAAGCGTTCCCGCTGTCTGTCCAGAACCTCAAATACCGCCGCTGGAGCTTCGGCAACGGTCTCGCGGTGAAACCGCTCTACCCTGTCGATCTTTGCCAGGTTCTCCGGCACGCGGATCGTAAACTGCTTGACGTAGTCATCCTGGAGGTAGTCCTTGTCGAGCACATCTCGGAACAGCGGCACAAGGTCCTCATATTTCGGGATCAGACCGGTCGGCGAAGGCACTGCATCCACATCCCCATGAACACGCAGCTCCATCCACTTGACCCACACGTGTTTATCACGAACGCCGTTCACAAAGCTGCCCTGCTCGTCTCTAAGAAAGTAGTTGACGCCGAAAACCAGCGGCGGGCTTTCTATCCCGCTGACGAACTCCAGATTGTTCCGGACATACTTGCCAAAAGGTATCGCCACGAAATCCTGAATGCTCATCAGGTTGATCTCCGGGACTCCTTCCTCGCCGACGATGGCGAATGTGGTCTCAGTCTCGAGAGATGCCCCGTAGGCAACGACACCGTGAACCCAGTCATAGCCCTGCTGCACGGGGACGTAGGCTTTCGCGTCCCGGCCGCCGTACATGATGCCTCCAAGAACGACACCGTCCGGATTCTCCAGCTCCGGATCACAGTTCGCCAGCGCATTGAGCGCTACCGCATATCGTGCGTTCTTGTGAGCAAGCGGGATCTCATTTCCCTTTGCATCTCGCCTGCCCTCGGACCATTCGCCCGAGAAGTTAACGCCTTTGTCCGGCGTATCGGCTCCCATACCGAGCCAGTAGGGTCTGCCGTCCGAGACAAGCAAATTGGAGAATATGACCTCTCCCGGCTTGTTCAGCACATCCCAGATGACGGGGTCATCTTTGGCCTTGACGTTCTGGATGATCCCGAAGATGCCGGCCTCAGCGTTGACAGCGCGGAATTCGCCGTCGATGTTGCGGAAATATGCAATGTCGTCGCCCAAGATGGTCTCGCCCGGCAGCATCGCCGTTGAGGTCTTGCCGCAGGCGCTCGGGAACGCCCCGGCCAGATAGGTCTTACGACCGCCGGGCCCATTGACGCCCGAGATGAACATGTGCTCGGCCAGCCAGCCTTCTTGATCGGCCTTGCGGATCGTCAATCGTAACGCCAGCTTCTTTAGCCCCACTGTGTTGCCCGCATACTGAGTGTTGACGCTGTAGACCGTGTCGGTCGCGTGGTCGATATAGATGCGTTTCTTGTTCGACTCAACACTGGTCATTCGGTCGTCCACCTTGCCGCTGGAGTGCAGCGTGGCAAAGAACTGCGTCTTCTCACCCAGCCGCACGAACTCCTCATAGCCCAGGCGGTAAAGGAGGTTGAGGGCATGACAAACGTACCAGGAGTCGGTGCACTCGACGCACGGAATACTGAAGACCGAGTTAGCCGGTCCAAGCGTCATGAAGCGGACGATCATGGTCCGTGCATTCATGGCCCCGTTCAGAAGCCCGCGGACTTCCGCCAGGCCCTCCTCACGTTCGACCTGGTTCAGGGCTTTGCTCAGCGATTCGCCCTTCGCCACGAGATACTTTGTCACCTTACGGTCTCGGCCCTGGTCGGTGATGCCGTCAAAGTGGCACGTGTGACCGGGAATGTTCAGCGGTATTTCCTCGCCTGACTCGACGGTCTGCCGACGAACATATTCTAAATCCTCTTCGGAATCCGTGCAGACATACACAGAGTCGGGATTGCACAGCTTGACACTATCTGCCACAAACCGATGAAGTGTGGTATTAGGAATTTCTATCAACCTTTGATACTGTGCATTCGTCAGTTTTTCCTGAAGTAATTGGACGTATTTTTCCGGCATTCTACATTTCCCCTTTCTCAACATAGTGCGCTGTCATTTGACCAAAATTCTTAGTTCACTGTTCCTGTACCGGCGATCTATCTGCAAGATTGAAAATCATCACACCGTTCCCGGATTCCGGGTTTACCGTTAGCATTGAGCTTTGAATGACCTGCCCTAATATATTCTCTAAAGCTGCTTCGAATGCCTTCTTCGCGACATCAAAGACGTTGTTATAGCACTTTTCAAGTAAGTCGCGCGCCTCCGGCTCACCTTCGGCATAGTCTCTTTCGACAGGGGGAACGATGCCCTGAAGAGTTGCCAAAACGCTGCATGAGTGAATGTCGGCTACAACCGATTTCGGTGTCACTCCCATATAATCGTAGGCAAACGTCGCAACGGCTTCTTCAACCTGCTGCTTTATGCTGTTCTCCTCGCCCATAAGACAGATCCTCAATCACATATAAGTCCCATTCATATGCTTCTGGTTTTAACCATTTGGTAGCCATAGTGCACGATCAGGTGGTCGAGTATAACCATGGCGGTGTAATTTTCCGCGACCGGCCAGATCCGGGCGACAATAGTCGGATCACGCCTGGTGATAGCCTCCATATCTTTGTTTAGGAGGGTGTATTTGTCGATTGTGTGCTGCGGTTTATCAATCGTTGGTGTCGGTTTTACAGCCAGTTTCACAACAATTGGCTGACCGGTAGTAAGGCCGCCTGTGATTCCGCCGGCATTGTTGGAATCGAATATGACCTTACGTTTTTCAGAGCGCATCTGGTCGTTGTTTTCACTGCCGGTCATGTCTTTGACGGCGAAACCTGCTCCTACCTCCACGCCTTTAACGGCTCCTATGCCGAGCATCCTGCCCAACTCAGCGTCGAGCTTATAGAACACGGGCTCACCAAGCCCGACAGGCACGCCGGTTACAATAACTTCGACTACTCCGCCGACCGAGTCGCCTGTCGCAGAGATCTTGTTGCACGCATCGGTCATTGCCTGTGCGGCGTCAATATCCGGACAGTTCACGATATGATGCACGCCGTATTTCTCCTTGATTTCCACAGCATCCATCTTAGGTGCCTTATCGCGAATGGCGTCCATTTCCTGCTCGATCTCTGCCAGAATCTTGGCTTTTTCGAGGAATCTCATATCCATCGTAATACGGTTCTTGACATATATCTCCTGATAGAACGGATCAAAATCCCGCCGCATCCGCTTGTAAGCATCCGTATAGATGAGGGCTTTGTCGTGGTCCACACCCGGACATCGCACTGACGCAAGTTCTTTCACATAAGAGAATACCTCGATACCGCACTTCTTAAGAATCTTCTTGGCTACGTATCCGGCGGCAACGATAGTGGATGTGTAACGGCCGCTGAAAATCCCTGCACCGATTGCATCGTCGTCGGGACCGTACTTAATGAATGAAGCATAGGAAGCATGGCCGGGCCGGGGCGTGCGATTCGTGTCCTGGTATTGCTTGATATGGACAAAATGGCGGTCGAGATTGGGAATGAGGATCGACAGGGGCGTCCCGTTGGTCCGGTCCTTGTTCTTCGCCCCCACAATCGTGTCGGCCACATTGAGCCCGGAGTAGATGATTGGAAGGTCCGGCTCTTTCCTCGGCGAAGACAGTTCATCGGCCCCGGGCTTTCGAAGAAGCAAATCCCCGTAAATCTCCTGCTCGGTTAATAGCATTCCCGGAGGGTGGCCCTGTACCACGGCAGTCAAGCCCTCCTGGTAAGAGCCCCCGGCAATTGTTACCTGAAAATTGCGTCCTAGATGGCAGCCTATCACTTTGCTTCTCCTTATCTGTTAATGTCATTGACCATTGTTTGACAGCATTCACATGCAACCCTTAGGTTTAGAGCGTTCGCCAAGGCCGTTTAGCTGCATTTTGTTCTCCATCCTTCCTCATTGTCTCGCCGGTGGATTCATCAGAGCCGATGGACAGGAGCTTTCGCAGGCATTCGGCACAACGTATCTGAGCTTCTGATCGTGGGCCCGATTCGCCGGCCATCAGGGCGACGGCGTCTCCGCTGGTAAATATACCCACTGGTCGGCGATGAGCGCCACCCTGCGTAACAATCACCACCTGATGAATCCTGTGTTCCAACATTAGTTGAACTGCCTCGTGGACCAATGTATCCGCGGAAACAGCAAATATCGCAGAGGTCATGATGTCTTCGGCGGTGACCGATGACAGCTCCTTGCCGTAGAACCCAATTAGATCCGTCTTCGAGATAACTCCGCAGGCGTTAAGACGTTCGTCTACCACAACCAGAGCTGAAACATCATTGTCGAGCATTGTCTTTGCAGCTTCGGCCGCGTTTGCATTGACTCCGCACGTTACCACACCTCTGCACATGAAGTCTCTGATGATCCTGTCCATACTCCTGTCCTCTTTTCCTCATCAGCAGTATCGTGTTCGAGCAGATAAAAGCGGGCGCCCAACTGCAGGGCTGGGGGTCTGCGTCTTACGGCGCCATACAGAGATTGACCGCAGGCAGCGGGCTTCACAGCTTTTTCGGGCATAAAAAAAACCGACAACAGCGCCACAAATGACTACTGTTTGCCGGCCTACTCTCCAGCAGGTAGCCCGAGGCTACCCCCTGTCAATCTGCCAATCCAATTTTTCAACTGTTTCTTATTCTACCAACATTTTGAACCAAGTCGATGGAATTATTAAGAAAATCTGCCGGCCTTGCAGTCTACGTATGTCCATCCGAAGTGGATTCTCCGAGAGTAAAAACGATGATACGCTCGCCCGTAACAGTGCTTATGTCCGTGTGAAGACTCACAACCCTTCTGCCGGTAATGTCGAGGATGGTCTTCTCGAGAAGAGGCCGAGCTTTCTCGAGCAACTCAGTCCTGACTTGTTTGACTAACACTCGGCCTTTCGTACCCTCATCTGTCTTGGCGAGCTGCTTCTCAGCCAACGTCAGAACGCGCTGGAGCCGAACAACAACCATATCGTCAAGGAAATACGTCTTCGTCTCGTCAGGCCCCCGCCCCATGTATTCCTTTTCAAACTCGACTATGGCCTTGCTGATTTCAGCCTCAATCTGCCCTTTGCTCATTGACATATCAAACTCGTCTTAAAACAGTCCGAAAAACCGAAGAATTCTACTTGCAGAGGCGGTACACGTCAACTTCTTTCTTCTGGGAAATAGCAGGCACCAGGCACCACTTGACGACAACTTTCCACGCCGCGCCGTGCAAAAGAAAAGGGCCTCTGAGCATTTGGAACACTCAGAAGCCCTTGTTTCGGTGCTATAGAAAAGAATGTTACTGGCAGGTCGCAAGCCATCTGGCCGTCAAGTCCGCCAGGTCGTTCATGTTGATTACGCCGTCGCCGTTGAGGTCTTCGCACAGCGGACAATCTCCATCTCCCGGCACTTCGGGAAGGAAGAAGTAGTCTTCGGTTTCGCCGATCTCGTATTTTGGCAGAGGTCCGGAACCGGCATTGCCCTGGTGACCGGGATTGCTGCCGCCGATCCATGGCTGTTCCGAAAGGGTAATTCTCATCCAGATCTTGTCGTGCGCACCGGCGGGATGCACGGACTTGAATCCGGGCGTGATAATTTCATTGAGCCCGACGGGCAGATTGAACAGGAACTGGTTCTGCACGGCCCATTCAGGTGCGCGGCCGCCGGGACAATCGACTGTGTCGTCCCAGTCGCCGTCGCGGTTGAAGTCGAGCCAGATGTTGACCCAGAGATCGGTGTCCGGATCAATGACCGTGACCTGATAGTCGAATATCGTCCAGCCGCAATTGGGCAGAGTCAGCGGCACGCTAACGCCATCGTCGCCGCCGTCATTATCCGCCGAGTTGATCGCAGGCCTGAGATTGTTGATGCCGTCATCGTCGGGGCCTGTGTCGGCTTCGGTTTCGCCGGTGATGGATTTGCCCAGGTACGCCACGGCCCGCTCGTTCAAGTGAAGCGGTCCATGAGCATAAGGCGCGAAACCGATAACGTCGTTGTAGACGGTGGGGAAATGGGCCGGCACCGAGGACGGGAAGGGATATGCGTCCATGGTCTCGTTGCCGGAATTGTTCGTGCTGTCCGGGGCGTCGCCAAGATCGGGTTTTAGCGCAGTTGCTTTGCCCTCACAAATGATATTCAATACGCCCTGACCGGTTTCGGAACCGTAGCCGCCGATTTCGATCAGGTACTGGCTGCCCGCAACGGCTGCGAAGGTCACTTGCGACTGGTAGGCCGGGCCGAAGTCGTCATTGCACTCGATCAGGTCGTTCTGCGCCGGGTAGCATTCGCACCCCTTGTAGACGGCGAGCATCGTATCGAAGCCGCTGTCGAGCAGGCTGACGGTGACATCTCCGGTGCACGTGGCGGTATAGCAATACCAGATATTCGGGCTGTTCAGGCACAGGCCCGGGCCGTCGAAGGTTGATTCTGACGTGTCAAACAGCAGGTCGTCGACATCGCCGATTGGCTTTGCGTCTGCACAGTCGTCTTCGGTGGCGATCTTCTCGGTGCAACTGACGTTCAGCACGCCCTCGCCTGTCTCGGAACCGTAGCCGCCGATCTCGATCTGGTACTGGTTACCCGCAACGGCGGCGAAAGTACTCTCCGACGTGTTATCCTGACCGGAATCGTCGTCACAGTCGATCATGTTCGCCGCAAATGTGGGGTAACATCCGCATCCGTCATAGATGGCGAGCATCGTATCGAAAGCGCTGCCCGAGAGGCTGACCGTGACATCGCCCGTGCACGAGGCTGTGTAGCAGTACCAGATGTTGGGACTTGTCAGGCAGGACCCCTGACCGTCGAAGGTGGCATCTGCGGTATCGAACGGCAGGTCATTCACGTCGCCGATAGGCAATGCTTCGCTGCACTTGTCCCTCGAGGGAGCCGGACCCTGTTCGCCGTCGCAGGTAATGGTCAATACGCCTTCGCTGACTGACGAGTTGTGACCGCCAATCTCGATCAGAAATTCATCACCGGAAATCGCAGGAAAGGTTACCTGGGACTGCAAGCGCATATTGAAATTGTCGTTGCTGGCGATCATGTCATCGAACGCCGGATAACAACCGCCGCCGCTGTAGACAGCAAGCTTGGTGTCAAAATCGGTGCTGCCCACCAGACTGACAGTAACGTCGCCGGTACAGGAGGCTACATAACGATACCAGATATTCGGGCCCGCGATAAAGTAGAACGCGAAGCCATCGTGCGTGGCTCCTCTGGTGTCAAACTCCAGGTTTTTTACGTCGCCGACCAGAGGCGCATCAGCACAATCGTCGGCTTGAATGTTCACTGCGACGGAGACGCCGCCGAACAGCAATATCAACATGCAAGCGCACCGTAATTTTGATCTCTGTCTTTCCATAATACCAACCCTCACAAAAGAATTTCCTGCTCGCCATTTCGTGCCGGCCCCCTCAAACGCTGCAATTGAAGTCGTTTTCGGAACCAAAAAAGCACCAACGAACTCCTAAAAAACACGTATAAAAGTGCCAGCCCACCGCGCCGACGTAACGTTTTTCTCCACTTTCTCACCGAATTTTCGGCTGAAATCGCGTTTTTACCGGAATACCGCGCCACCGGAGCAAAGAGAAGTCTTCCTAAAAGCTCTTGCGGGCACTCCAGAGATTATCTTTCGGCTTTTTCGCCCACCGTCTTGAAGGCTATATCGGAATTGGCAAAACCGGCGTTTGGTGCCCTGTAATGGCTGATTTAGGTCCTTAGCTATAGGGCCTTTCGGGGTTTGTGTCTCTCCTCCTCGTTGAGAGCAGGATGAGATTCCTTATCGCCTCGGTGTCTCGGGCGGCCACCCAGCGCTGCTCGAAATGCTTCTCCTGGGTGACCACACGACACAGCATGCTGGCGGACACAGGGCTACCTGCGACGTGGGAGATTCTGTTGAGTCCGACGATTGACACGAGGTTGATTGACTCGCGTGCGTCCTGGGTGTTGTCTGCTTGCCGGTTGCCTTGTCAGTTTATCGATGTGAATAAACTCGACTGCGGGCAGATTCTGTTTGAGACCGGCAACAGTTTGGGGCCGGATCGGCTCATCTGTCGCTACCCTGAACGACCGCACTGAAGGAAGTCCGGGCAGCCGGTTAAGGGCGGCATTGGTAATCCGGCCCCGCAAGGTCAGATCCCCGAGTTCCTTCAACCGGCTCAGATGCTTCAGACCATCTCCGGTCAAGCAGGAAATCCCGTCAATATTCAGACGCTTTAGTTCGTGTAGATCCTTCAGGTGCCTCAAGGCCTCTTCGGGCAGAGATTCACCTGCCAGGGACAAGTCCTTAAGCTGATGTAGAGCCGTCAGAAATGCCAGGTCGGCATCCTGGAATGAGAGCCCGAACAAACGTAGCTTCCTCAGGTTCGTCAGGCGTGACAGGTCGAGCGTTCCCTGATCGCTCTTGCGTTTCATATCCGGATTGCCTCCCATCCGCACGTCCAGAGTTTGGAGACATGCTAAATTGCTCAATTGGTTAAGGTCGCTCTTGGTCACGCTACCATGAAGGCTCAACGACTCCAACTGACCCAACTTGCTCAGAGACGCCACACCCCGGCCGCTTATGTTCTCACTGAGAATAATCAATTGCCTGAGACGGCTTAGGGACTCCAGGCAGGCCAGATCCGTATCGGATAAATATTTGCCGCCGGTAAAATAGAGTTCCTCGAGGGAGCCGAGGCCGGCCAGGTGAGACAGGCCCGTGGGACCGTGGTAACCCTGCATGTCGTTCTTGAGCGCGAGGCCCAGGCACTTGAGATTCCTGAAGGTGGCCAGCGTCTTTACGCCTTCGGCCGAAAGATAGCCGGTCCCTCTTATGGATTCGAGATTAGGCAATGCCGTCAACCGCCGCACGACCCGGTCGCCATAATGTGCACTTGCAGGACTGACCCAAATCTCTGCAAAATCCACCTTCTTGAGGTGCTTGAGTCGCTCCAGGTGAGCAACGCCTGCGGGGGTAAATCTCGGGCTGGTCCGGATGAAGTGCAACTCCTCAAGGTTCTTGAGCTTGGTTATGGAGGCAAGACTGGCATCGGTGAGAGTGCTGCAGTTGCCCCAGAGGGTCAGGCTCTTGAGGTGTGTCAAGCCCTCCAGGTGCTGGATGTGCCGGTCTGAGAGTCCGGTTTCGCCCCAGAGGCAAAGGCGCTCGAGACGAGGCAGGTTGGCCAGTTCCGCCAGTCCAGGGCCATATATTCTGCCCGTTCGTATCCTCAACCAGCGCAGGTTGGGCAGTTGCCCCAAGTGCTTGAGACCTTCGTCAGAAGCTCCCGTCCAGCAGTCCGGGTACTCCAGAGAGGGCAGATTCTTCAGCACGGCCAGGCCGGAGTTGCCTATCATGGCTTCCTCATGCAACTCAAGAGCTATTAGGCAAGGCAGTCCCTTGAGATACTCCATCCCTTTGCTGGTCACGCCGGTCAAGTTTAGGCGCAACATCTGCAAGCCCGTCAAGTGGCGGTGGGAGATCGACCCGAGCACACGCTCGTCTGCATGCGCCATCGGAGCCGGTGAGCTGACAGTAAGCCTCGACAAATCGTTCGGGCGAAGTCCCGACAGTCCGGACAGGTCGTCCGGATCCGTGCGACACTGTGCGGCAAGTGTCGATAACATATAGGGCGGCACTTTGTGCCGGTCCTGCTGTCTAAGTCTCAATGAGACTGTCAACCCGATATCTCCACCGGCGGGCACCGCCACGTCGCCCTGAGCGATCCCTATGAACTGCCGTTGCCATGTGGGGAGATTCACGTGTTCCGGGTCCAGCCCCAAAGGCAACAACGTACCGGAGTCGGGTCCTATAGACAGACTGCCCATGTACTGATTCTCAGGAAAGTGCAGGACCTTGGTGGCAGCCTTGGCAGGGCCACTGTCCGGCGAAGGGGCGTCATCAGCCCACAATCCTGCGACCATCCCACAGGTGACGAGGACTATCGTCCCCACGCGTACTCGCTCGCGAATCGCCCCATCTTTCATGATCCTGGTCTCCCAAGAATAGGTTTCAGTTGAGCAGGCCCATCATCATCAGCGTGGCCGCGTGGCCCGGGCCGCTGTCGGTCGCAGGGCTATCTCCGACGCCGGCGATTCTGTTGAGTCCGCCGATTGACACGAGGTTGACTGACTTGGCTGCGCCCTCGGTCTTGCCTGGTTGCCGGTTGCCTTATTTGCGGCGGTTTGTCGATGTGAATATATGTGACCATGGGCATGACCTGTTTGAGCCGGGCGACAGTCTCGGACCGAATCGGTTCATCGGTCTCTACCCTGAGCGACCAAATAGAAGGAAGACCACTCAGACGGCCTAAGGCGGCATCCGTGATCCGCCCGCGGAGTACCAGATCTCCGAGTTTCGTTAACCCTCCAAGATCGCCCAGATGGTCATCGGCGGTGCAGGATATACCGCCGATAGAAAAACGCTTCAGTTCGGAGAGGTCCTTCAGGTGCATCAAGGCCGCTTCGGACAGGGAGTTATTTTCAAGCGCCAACCATTCGAGATGATGAAGGCCCGCCAAAGACTCCAGGTCGGCATCTTGTAGCGAAAGCCCGGACAGAGTCAGGGTATTGAGATTCGTGAGCGCCGAGAAGTCCAGCGTTACCCCATCGGCCGGGTCTGTCACAACCGGGTTCACTTTGACAGCCAGGGCATGGAGATTCGTCAAACCACTCAATTGTTTCAGTCCGCTCTTGCTTACACCTGTACCGCCAAAAACCGAAAAGGCCAATGACTCCAACTGATCCAGCTTGCTGATTGATGTCAGGCTTCGGTCGGTCAAACGATTGCTCCCGCCGACATGCAGTTTCTTCAGACGATCCAGTGATTCGAGACAGGCCACCTCCTCGTCAGAGACGAATCTTCCTCCAGCAGATCCGCAAAGGCTGAGTTCCTCTAAAGAACTCAGGGCGCCCAGGTACGATGCAGCCACAGGATCATCGATCGAGCCATTAGGCGGCGACGGCAAAAAGACTCCCAGAGACTTGAGATTACGAAGACTCCTGAGGGCCTTCATGTTTTCTACAGTCAAATCGACGGGCTTAACGGACTCCAGTTGGGGTAGCGCCATGAGATATCGGGCGTCACTGATCCATGCGAATCCTAAGTCAATCTTGCGCAGGTACTTGAGTTGTCTGAGGTGGGCCAGTCCCGCGCTCGTGAATCTCGGGCCGGTACGGATTAGGTGAAGCTCCTCAAGGTTCTTGAGCTTACCTATGGAGGCAAGACTGGCGTCGGTGAGGCTATTGCAGATGCTGCCCCAGAGAGTCAGACTCTTGAGTTGCGTCAGGCCCTCTAGGTATTTAATGTGTCGGTCGGAGATTTGAGTTTGACTTTGAAAGGAACTACAGAGACATAGTCGCTCCAGCCGGGGCAGATTTGCCAGTTCCGCCAGGCCCGGGCCCCGTATCTTTCCTGTTCCTATCTTCAGCCAGCGTAGATTGGGCAGTTGCCCCACGTGCTTGAGGCCGGCATCGGTCACCCCCGGATCGAGGCTTAAGTACTCCAATGCCGGCAGGTCTTTAAGTGCTGCCATACCGGTGTTGCTGATCGAGAATTCGTTACTGAGTTCCAGGGCCCTGAGTGCACGCAGCGGTTTGAGGTATTTCATCTGCTCGTCGGTTATTCCAGTCTGATATAGCATGAGAATCTGCAAACCTGTCAGATGAGAGATTGGCGCTAGCACGTGCCGATTCGCATCGGCCCTTGCGAACATGGAAGAGACTCGGAGCTTGTACAGGTCATTCGGGCCAAGTTCCGACAGCCCGGAGAGGTCGTCCGGGTCTGAGCTGAACCTGTTTCGCAGGAACATGCGTGACCCATACGACAGTCGTGCAAAATCCTCCCGCCTGGGCCGTAGTAACGTGATGAGTTGGACGTTCCGTCCTGCGGGCACGGCCACATCGCCCCGGGCCAGGCCAACGAAATCCGAGTCACCACCCAGTCTCACACACTTCGGGTCTAATCCCAGGGGTAAGGACAGATCGCGGCCTAATTCGAGGTACGAACTCCCGAGGCACGGGTCCTCGATGGATAGACGCCCCATGCACTGATCCTGGGGAAAGTGCAGGACCTTTGTCGCAGCCGCGGCCGGGTCACCGCCTCTCGACAGCGCTGCATCAGCCCACAACCCTGCGACCAGCCCACAGATCACGATGACTATCGTCCGTGCACGTACGCGCTTGCAAAGCATCGTATCCTTCATGATCTTTGTCTCCCAAGAAGAGGTTTCACTTCAACTCCTAGTACTCTATCAACTTTGATTTGATAGATTCAGGAGGGTGGCAGCCTCAAGCGCAGCTTGGGGATGGCTTGCCCTGCATTGACCATCCCCAAAGCCTTCGGCTTTGAGGCTGCCACCCAATCGTGCGAAAACAGCTTATAGATTCATACTTGACGGACTACTATAGCTTCCAGAGGCAGTTTACTTACGTCAGCCGGGTCCCGTTCGTCCGGAACTTGATTGACCAGGCCTGGTCTGCGGCCGGGCTGTCGGCTCTGAACTCCGGGGCCTTCCCGCCGCTGGTTCACGCCGGGAGATGTTGATGGCCTGGAGGTGAGGCAATTCGGTCCTGAGACGCGCGATGGTGCTGCCGCTAATCGGCACGGCCGATGTAATGCGAATTATGTGAAGGGTCTTCAGAAGGTACAGATGCGCCATGCCTCGGTCAGTGAAAGATCCCTCCTTGCCAAGACGTAGATGCCTCAGCGAACGCAGATGTGTCAGGGCTTTCAGCCCGTCATCGGTCATCCTGGGGTTGCCGTACAAGTGCAGAACCTCCAGGGATGTCAGTTCGCCCAGTGATCTTAGTCCCGCGTCGGTCAACTGGTCCCGATTCACATCAAGCCTCTTGAGAGACTGCATTTTCGCAATCTCGGCCATCCCCGCATCAGACAGTCCAATCGGATTGGAAAGCTCCTCAATTTGCGGAAGCTCAGCGAGTAATGCTAAGCCTCTTCGGCTCACTCCCACGCTGCCCAAACCCAGTCTTCTCAGCCCCGTCAGCCGAGTGATGGGCTTGATCAGGTCGTCGCCGATATGGACGGGATTCATGGAGAAGAATAGAAGGCCGTAGAGGTCGTCCGGATCCAGTGACTCCAGGGCCGTGCGGTATCGCTCCGGAGTTACTCCTATTCCTCTGATGCATAGGATGACACGTCTTCCGGCCGGGATGTGAACGTCACTCCGCGCACAAGAGAAGTTTTCAAGCTCTGCATACGTATGCCCCGAGTGAAAGCCCCTGACCGTCTCAGGTATGACAAGGTCCTCATCCTGCACATAGACAACGCCGACCGACTGATCCCGCGGAAAGTGCAAAACTCTGGACGGGGTCACAGCCGGGCCGCTGTCTGAAGCAAGGGCTGGGCAAGTCCAGAACCCTGCGACCAGCCCACAGGTCACGATGACTATTGTTCCTAGGCATGTTCGCTTGCGTATCGCCCCATCTTTCATGATCTTTGTCTCCCAGAATAGGCTTCAGTTGAGCAGGCCCGTCAGCACCAACCTCGCCTGCTGGCGGAAGGCTAGCACCTCACGCAGTTCCTGCCGGGCCTTTGGCAGTTCCTTTGCAGCGTTTTCTCTGGCCTGGCGCAGGGCAGCCACTTCTTGCTTGATTTGCTCGTCTTTTGAATTCTTATCTTCCAAAAGCACGAGGAGCTGCTCACAGATCTTCTCCCCTTCGGTGAGTTCGCGGTCGGCAAGCCGCCAGAGAGGCCCGCTCCAACCCTGGGCCATGCCTCCCCCGCTGCTGCCGCCGCCACTTGACCTTTGCGCTCTATACCCACCGGCCGTGCCGGTCCCAGTGGAAACGCCACCACCGCTGCGGCCGGAATTGCTTGCGGCTCCGCCACTATGGCCGGAACTCCCGCCACTGTAGCCGGCACCTCCGCCGCCTATCCCGATGTTGATTTCCGATTGGTCTCGCAGGAAGTATATCCTATTGATTCTAGGCTCTATGACCTTCCATTGCTCCTCGGTCATTTCTAGTGCCTGCCTTATGGACTCGTTCCTGCGATCATCTTTCCCGTTGGCTCTGTTTTTCGCCCGTCGTTCAAATTCCTTCTGTCGCTCTTGCATCCACTGCTCCATGCGCTCTCTGCGCCGGGCTGTCTGCTCTTCGAACTGCTTTTGCCTTTCTTCCTGCGTCATTTGCTGCGCTCGCCTGGAATCAGGACGGCTTGCAGGTCGTCGGGGTCTTCGCGTCTGGGAAAGCGCTGGGCCCACCAGCAAAGCCGTGAGCAGACAGGTAATCGAGCCAAGAATGATTCTACGTTTGGACATCTTCAAAGCCTTTCACCGAAATCAGTACGTCAGTATTTTCACTTTTTCCTGGAATTGCTCGAAATCCAACTCTCCCATCGCGAAGTCGTCCACGTCGGACTTCTTCGTCCGGATGGTCAGCACCGTAGATGAGGAAGAAGTCGTTCGGCCGTATGCCGACATGCCTCCGTACACGCCGCCGCCGAAACCACCTGCGCCCATGCCGCCGGCCATTGTGCCGCCTGCGCCGCCGTAGCCGCTGACCACGTAACCGCCACCGAAGCCGCCGCCGCTCATGCCGCCCATTCTGCCTGACGAGGCGCCTGGGCCCGTGGAACTCCGGGACGTCGATATGCCGCCCCCCATCGCCGGCGGGCTGCCGCCGAAGCGCATACCGAACTGTCGCTGTCCACCGATTACCGTGAGGATTACCCATTCATCAGGCTGGATGTTTCGAATGTTGCTGGCATGCTTGAGCGCCTCGACAAGCTCCGTCTTCAGCTCCTCGACCATCTGGTTATCGTAGTCGCGCGCTGAGTCATCCTGGTCCATGCCCGGCGAGGCTCCCGGTGAGAGCACCCGCTGTCTTGCCTTCTGCCAGGTCGAGTCGACGGCCTCGGTAGTTTCCGTTGGATCCTTTGCCTGCGGCCTCGGCGGAGGCGAGAATGCAAAATTGACTTCCATCAAGAAGAGCACTCCGAAGCCCTGGAGGTACGTAGCCTCGGTATTGCGGCTGTCGCGCCCGAAGAAATCGCCAAAATCGGTAAAGAATCCCTGAATTCGACGTTTCTCCTTGAATCTTTCGTCAAGGATGTGTGACATGACGTGCATATCCTCAACCGTTTCGGCAATCTCTTCCGCCTTGACCTCGCCTGCGGGGATTACCAGCGCCTTGCGGCCGCCCGAGCGAATTGTCGGCTTGTATCCCGAACTGCTTGTTCCTCTCGGTCGAGAACCTGACGAGTTCCACGGGGAGCCGGAATAAGGATCAGAGCCTCGGCTCCTGCTCCTTGAACGAGAATCTTCGATACCCCCGAATGGGTCGGCTTCTTTGTCTTCAGGCTGTTCGGGTTGGCCATTAACAATGTTGGTGGTGACATTGGAGAATGGCACGCTGGGCGGATTAAAAACTATCCCCTGTTTTGACGGATAAACGCTACCGCTCCAACCGTATGGTATTCTAAGGCTGTATCTGCCCTGGGCATCGGTCGTGTCGGAGCCGCCGCCATTGTCAGCCGAGATACGCGCGCCTTCGATCGGAATGCCCCCACGCGCCAACTGGCCTGATATCGTGAGCATCGCCAGCTTGGGGGCGAAGTTTCCATTAGGCTGATCTGCGTAGACTCTCGAGTAGGGCAGGTTCACTGGTTCGAAGGTATAACCCTTCTTTACCGGCTTAACCGTACCGGTGAAGCCGTACGGAACACTGGCGCTGTAATAGCCCCTTTGGTCGGTGGAAGCATTGCCCGGCAGACCAGTCATTGCCACACCACTTGTACCGGTTGTGCCGGAAATAACAAAGGTAAGCGCCCTGGGCCTGTAGTCTTGGCTGTCCTTGTTACTGCTTACCTTAGGGTACACCTTAGAGGCAGGTTCGAAGTTGTAACCCTCTCTCGTTGGCGTTACCGTGCCGGACCAGCCGTAGAGCACCTTGCTGCTGTAGTTGCCTCTCCCATCCGAGACAGGATCACCAGGCAGACCTTTCATCAACACGCCGCCTACTCCGCTATTGCCAGTAATAGTAAACGTGACAGGCCCATCGCCAAACTGGGCCAGGGCGGGGCCTGTGATTGTCAGATTCAAAATGACCAGGGCAATAATTGTTCGGGTTGAGGATTTCATTTCCTGCTCCTTTCATTTGACAGCTATGTTTTCGGTCACATCGGTCGGACTGACTGCAACGCAACCGGTCTGATTCTACTCGGGGCTCAGCAGCTCGTTCGTCCGGGCGGCAAGTGTCACCAGACCGTTTCCGAATTGGGTTTTGTCCTGCAATCTGTTCGACTCTAAATACTGCAAAGCTTCCGCGACCCTCCGGCGGTCCTGAACCCGCGCGGCGTGAATCTGCTCAACAAGCTCGGCGAGGCGCTGGTCCGTCTGGCTGCCGGTGTAAACCAAGGTCTGGGCGGCAAACTCCATCAGGTCACGGCGAACCTGCTGCTGAAACTCATCTTTCAGCTCGACGCTCCTGGCGGCAAACGCCGAGTCCCAGCGGGTATCCATCTCTTTGAGAAGGTCTTGCCGGATGGCAAGTTCGAGGGATGCCCTCACCGAGCTTTCGATGTCCGCTCGGAGTTGCTCGGCATCGAGCGGCTCAGGCGCCGACAGGCGCCCGCCGAGATATCCCAGGCCGATCATCAGCACCGCAGCGGCGGCAAGTTTTGTCAGCGACAAAAACGACGGTGGGGCAAGCCCCACCCTACGGACTTCGTCAGTCGTAAGGCTATCGCGGACCTTCTGTATCGCACGGTGGGTGGCCTCTTGAGTGGGACCCGCTTGCGAGAGAGCTTTCAGCCGCTCGTGAATCCGGTCTTCATTTATTTTGGACATTCTTTATCTCCTTTGTGGGGATTTGCCTGTGGTTGGACCCGAGTATGTCCCGCAGGCGGCCTATGCTCCGCGAGCACATGGCCCGGACCTGGTGGGACGTTTTGCCCATTTGCCGGGCGATATCGTCGTAAGATTCCTGTTGGATGTATCGCATTGCGAGAGCTTCGCGGGAAGCCTTTTTCAACCGGCTTATCGCTTTGAGTGTTTCCTGCAGCTCTTCCGAATCTATCAACGTGCCCAGAGGCGAGGCGCCGCCGGCGATTGGCTCTGTGATCTGGCCCAGTCCAATCCCGGCGCGCCGCCAGCGGGCGCGGCGCCAGTCGAAGGCCAGGTTTATCGCCGCCCGGCGGGCGTAGGCGTCAAGGTTGGCGATCCTGGCGGTGCTTCTAGAACTCTTTAGTTTTATGAATAAATCCTGCATAAGTTCCTCGGCAACGTCTTCGCGCAGCGTGAGCCTGGTCAAAAGCGCGTACAACTCCACGCCGGACCTGTCCAACAACTCCAAAAGCTCTTTGTCGCCGCTACCCAAAAAACCTCCTGATGTCTACGTTCTTGAAACTTCACTATTATAGACGAAGGAACTGCCCGATGCGCAGCGGATGTTTCGCAGAAATTTCTCTGATCTTCGGTTTCCGATGCGCAAAGAAAAAGGCCGGCCCCTTGCCTGCTGACGGCATGGGCCGGCCTTGTTGAGTGAGAAAACATCCACTTGCTATTTTGCAACCTTGAATTCGTATTGATGGATTTGGTCCTTGTTCAAATCTTTGGCCCGGCAGCGAAGCGCAAAACCGTCCTTGCTTTTCACATATTCGAAATCCTTGCCGCTGAACGCGTCTTTCGGCAGCCCCACGGGCAGGGCATTGGGTAGCCGTCCCGTCCTGGCATGGCTCAGCAAGACTTCAATCGCCACCTTGATCGCATTGGCATGCGTCTGGCCCCGCGTCTTGACGGTTAGTACCCCGGCAAGCGACGGCGCGAGGGCTTGCGCAGCCGCCGCCGACGGGTCATTGGGATCGAAACCATCCATCAACTCCTTTAATTGCGTATGGGCTTGGTCATACGGCATTGGCATGCTCAAGACTGTCAGCGCCGATGTGGCGCGCTCCAAGTATAGCTGCCTGGCCCGCTCGAAGATCTCCTCATTGACTGTCGCAAGGATTTCCTCCTGCGTTTTGTCGTCGCTGCCGCTTGAGACTGCTCGCGCATACTGCTGGGCATTTTCCATCTGCAGGAGATCCGATACGATTTGTATCTCGATCTTCACCGGCCGGATAGGAGAAACGATCATGTCCCCGCTAGTTGCCAACTCACTCTTGAGCCATTGCAGCAACTCCGCATCCGAGGCGGCCTGCCCCATAACGTCTTGCATACACTTGTACTCCAATCCGCGCACCGCTATAGAGACAAGATACGAAATCAGCGTATCGTCACCGATATGGCGGGCAAATGTCCCCGTCATCAGGCATCGCTCAAGGGCTCCCCTGTAGTCGCCATCGGCGGCGCGGATGCGTGCATCGGCAATCAATACAAATGTCAAAAACCTCGACTGTGCCATCTGCGGCATCACGGCATCGAATCCTTGTGAAAACCTTACACCCCAGTGACACGTCGGCACTTTTGCAGCCGCCTCAGCGAATTGAATGGCCCCACCGCATGCGATGATGTCCTCCCGCACCTTGTCGTCCGGTGCTATCTTGCCCCGGGCCACGTCCCTAACACGATCTCGCGCCACATCATCGAGCCGTGCAAGCGTTAGAAATCCCTGGTAATACAATAAGGCTGCGTTGTCCGGATCAGGCGGGTACGCCACTACCGGCGACGCGATCAATGCCACTATCAGGCCAACAAACATTGTTCCTGCAAATTGATTGCTAAATATTTTCTTCATGGTTCTATCCTTTCGATTTTACGATCCGTTGAAACTTTCGAGCAGTTCCTGCATTGACATGGTCGATGAACGCGGCCCCAAAACAGTAAGAGAATCTCCAAACTGTCGATCCAATCCATCCAATCCCCCTTGCTGGTATGCCAACCTCAAAGACATCATGGACAACATCTGTGCGGGCGATTGGATGAGAAGTGTAGGCTCCCCAGTCGGCCTTTTCGGCTCATCCCCGTTTTGGCTCAGAAAGAGGCTCGCCACTACAATGATCACAGCCGCAACGGCGGCGAGTCTCGTTGCTCTGCTTCGCAGGAATATCCGGGCTGCGCTCGACTTTCTAGCGCCGATGGCTTCGTCCATCGCTGCAAACGAGTCATCCAGCACGCGCCTGTCCATCTGCGAATCTGTAGTAACATTCGCTTTGCCGCATCTTACAAACTTTTCTGTGTTTTCTATAGGTTTCATTTGGTCACCGTACTATTGACGATCGAACGAAGCTTTTCCAGGCCGTAACGGTACCGGCTTTGGACCGTGTTGATCGAGACGCCGAGTGCCTCGGCTATTTCGCGAAAGCGCATCTCCTGATGCAGGTGCAACACGATAATCTCACGCTGCTCGTAGGGCAGGCAATCGAGCATTTGCTGCAACCGCCCTGTTTCTTCGGAGCCAACCGCATATTCCACGGGATCATGCGAATCGGCACCCACATCCGCGGCGGCGGCGAGCCCGACATCCAGCCGCGACTTCAAGCGGTTTCTGTCGCGGGCGCAGTTGGCCACGCATGTCGACAAATAGCCTTTCAAAGTCCCGCTGAGGGTAAAGCTCCCCGCCGTTCGGGCGAACGATACGAATACATCGTGCACCACGTCCTCGGCCAGGCTTCTGTCTCTTAGTAATGTCACGGCCAATCCGAGCAGGTCATCTTTGTACTTTTCATAGAGCCGTCGCAGAGCATCTTTGCTGCCGCGATTAAACTTCCAAACAAGTATCTTCTCATCGATCATCAAATCAGCTTGTCCAATTCCAAAGAAACGGCCGTTTCTTGCTGGTACAACGGATGACCGGCCCATTTTAGTCTAATTTTCCCGCCACTGGCGCAGCAAAATGCATCAAAGAAAACCGATCCCTGCAATTGTCTACGAAGATCGAAATTGTCCCCAAGAACAACTGGGGCCTGTACCGAGTCAATCAGTACAGGCCCCGAGTTCATAAACATGTCGTATCAGCAGCGCAGTTACTTGCTGCTTCAATTAGCTTCCCAAGAACTTACCGAACCAGCCGAATGTCATCGAAGTACATTGTCCCTGTGCTGCCGGCCGCTCCCGGCGCGCCGGGACCCTTGGTGCCGATGCCAACCGTAATCGTATTGACATTCGTTAGATTCACGCCTAATCCGCCAAAGGCGGACAGATCGACAACCCACCGGTTCCAGCCCGCTATCTGCGTTGCGCTCGCGGCGTCATGATAAACCACTGACGTGCCGTTTAGAGCGACGAACATTCGCTCGGCTGCATTGCCAGAATCGCCGCGGTACCACAATGACAGCTTCGTAATACCTTCGGCGGTCCAGTCACGCGGGTAAACCAGCGACAAGGTTGCCTCGGACGTCTTGAGGTTGTTGTCGTAGCGATAAACAAGCGACTGGGCGCCGCCGTGGACGATAGTCGTCTCGGCATAGGGCGGAAGATCATTACCGACCAGGGCGCCATTCGTCGCGGTCCCAAAACCGTCTACCCACTTGTCGAATATCCTGTTAATCCCAGGCTCGCCGGGCAACGGATCGATGTCATCGTAAGACTCGAAATCGTCCACAAGAATGAAGTCGGCCGCCGTGAAGCTCCAGACAAGGCCTTTGACTGTCCCAACCGGATAGACCTCATCCACTCGCCAGTAGTACTCGGCATCCCAGGCGAGTTTGCCGGGATCGTAGCTCTCAGAACCAAGAGCCCTCGGGCCTATGTACTCTGGTGAGGCTGTGGTGGCATTCTTGACGGTATCTTTGTCGGTACCGAAATACAACTCATGCGAAGCAGCCGTTTCCGCCGGCGTCCAGCTCAGCGTTGCGATCATCTGCACATCCACCGCGCCGTTAGCCGGCTGTGGGTTGCCCACGCTGCCAGGCGTCGTGAAGGCCCAGATATCGCCCTTGTGCGTTTCGGCGCCGTCAAATTCGTCGACGCGCCAGTAAAGGACCTTTTCTCGTTCGAGAGTGCCGGGATCATAGATTGGGGATCCCAACGGCATACCACCAGCGGCATTGTTCACATCGTCATAGTTGTCGCCGAGATAGGCGCGGTGCAATTTGGAGCCGTAACCTCCCGTCCAGGTGAAGACCGCATTCGGGTCTACGAACTCAGCGCCGTCAGCCGGATCGGGATTATAAGCCGTTTTGGGTGTAATCGAGAAATTCCAGACATCGCCTTTCCAGGGACTGTTCGGATCCCCCTCATTGACCTCGTCCACGCGCCAATGGTAGGTCATGCCGGGCTGCAGGCCCTCTGGGATGGGGAAACCGGGAAAGCCGACGATCTGAAGACCACTATTCATGTTGCCGACAAACGTACCTTCGGCGCCGCTGTCGACCTCGTCGAAATCGGTGCCGATGTACAGATCATGGGACACGGCAAAATCCCCGGGCCTCCAGCTCATGGTTGCCCAGGTTGCTTCGATAAGCGCGCCGTTCTTGGGCGTCGGGCCGGAGGCAACCGGAAGACTTTTACGGCCAGCAGGTCCGTATACGGTGAAATCGTCGAAGTCCATAGTGCCGCTGTAGGCCTGAATCCCGACCCTCCCATCAGTCCATACGGCATGCTGAAGATCGAACATTTCAACATCATCCACATAACCGGCCAGGCCCGTCTTGGTGACCACCAACTTGATGTTGTGCCAGCTTCCCACCTGTAGTGAGTTGTCTGTTTGAGCCAGCATCACAGTTGCACCGGCGTTGTATATGTATGGTCTGGATTCCGTATTTGTCCAGCCGTTTACTATCCATCTATACATGTGAGTATTGGGCCCATTGCGGTCAGACCATATCTGCGGCACCGGATCCTGTACTCTGAAGAGCACATTAACTGGAGCATCTCCTTCAGTAAGTGGCTTTACCTTGAATTCAATAGTGTATTGCTCCCATTCATTGCTCCATTGGCCCGCCGCGATCATTGATGCTTGCCACGGATCGGCCGTGCCGAGTTGGTGGTATACACCATCGGCGACCTGCCAATCCCCGGTGATCACCTCCCATTTGTCGTCAGACTCCGCAGGATTCTCGAAGTCGTCAGAGAAATATGTCTGTGCGTCAACAGGCGAAGAAAACAGTGGGATGACAACTATAGCTGTAAGCGCTGCGAATGTCGTGAATCTTTTGAGAATCATTTTTTTCTCCTTTATACTCTATTGATACAGCCGAATGTCGTCGAAGTACATCTGGCCCGCGCCGCCGGCCGCCGGGCTACCCTTGGTGCCAATGCCGATGGTAATTGAATTGACATCAGTTAGATTCACGCCCGCAAACGCCTGGAGGTTGATTACCCATGCGGTCCACTTGCCGACCTGAGTTGCACTCGGATCATCATGATAGACCACGGCGTTGCCGCCGGCAGCAACAAACATCCGCTCGGCTGCATTGGCCGGTGCGCCTCTGAACCAGAGGATCAATCTCGCGACGCCTTCTTCGGTCCAGTCGCGCGGGTACACCAGAGTCAGGGTTGCTTCGGATGTCTTGAGGTTGTTGTCATAGCGATAAATAAGCGACTGGGCGCCGCCGTGGACAATTGTCTGCTCGGCATACGGCGGCAGGTCATCGCCGACAAGAGCGCCGTTTGTCGTCGTCCCGAAACCGTCGATCCACTTGTCGAATATTCTGTTACTCGCCGCGTCAGGAGGATCAATGTCATTGTAGGATTCGAAATCATCGACTGAGATGAAGTCGGCCGTGCTGAAGCTCCATACAAGGCCTTTCACCGTATTGGCCGGATAGACCTCATCGACGCGCCAGTAGTAGCCGGCGTCCCAGTCCAGCTTGCCGGGATCGTAGCTCTCAGAGCCCAGCGCCTTGGGGCCAACGTACTCAGGTGATGCTGTGGTGGCGTTCTTCACGGCATCGGCGTCGGTGCCGAGATACAGCTCATGCGAAGCTGCACTATCCGCCGCCGTCCAGCTTAGCGTTGCGTTTGTTTGAACGTCCACCGCACCGTTGGCCGGCTGGGGATTGCCCACGGCGCCGGGCGTGGTGAAGGCCCAAATGTCACCCTTGTGGGTTTCGAAGCCGTCAAACTCATCGACGCGCCAGTAAAGGACCTTCTCTGGTTCAAGAGTGTCCGGATCATAGCTTGGGGTTCCCAACGGCGTACCGTCGGCGGCATTGCTCACATTGTCATAGTTGTCGCCGAGATAGACGCGGTGCAACTTGGAGCCGTAACCGCCCGTCCAGGTAAAGGTTGCGTCCGGGTCAACAAATTCGGCGCCGTCCGCCGGGTCGGGGTTGTAAGCCGTCTTGGGCGGAATTGAGAAACTCCAAACGTTGCCTTTCCACGGACTGTTCGGGTCTGCTTCATTGACCTCATCGATTCGCCAATAGTACGTCGTGCCTGGAACGAGACCATCTGGGAAAGGATAGCCGGGAAAGCCCGCTAAGAGCATGGTCGCGGCCTGATTGCCTATGAATCCCGGCGCGCCGGGACCGCCGCCGTTAACGTCGTCGAAATTGTCGCCAAGATAGACGTCGTGGGAAACCGCAAAATCTCCAGGCGCCCAGGTGAGGGTTGCCCATGTCTGCGTGTGGAGAGCGCCGTCTGCCGGGGACGGAGCCAGAGCGTAGGGGTACCCTCCTCCCCCACCTTCCATGGCAGCCTGAATCGCGACTTGTGCGAGTGCCTCGTCATAAACGCGGGCGTCGTCGATCAGGCCGACGAGATAGTGGGTCGGCGGACTCATATCCCTACCGGCCCCCAGCAGCAGGCGTCCGTCGCTTGTCTCTATCGAGCCGGTCGAGTTCATTGTCCCGATCGGTTCGCCGTCGAGGTACACGGTCTTCACTGCCCCGTCATACACTGCGCAAGCATGGTGCCATTCGCCGTCGAAGAGACCAGGCGCCGCCACGGCCATCCAGGTGGGGTCAGTCCCGGTCGTCTTGAAGCCGAGTCTCCTGTCGCTTCGTCCGTCATAGTAAAGGGCAAAGGTGTCAATATTGGGTCCGCCCCTCATAATGATCCCGGACCAGTCGGGATAGGCAAAAGCCAGCTCGGGTTTCACCCAGGCCGCAAGCGTAATCTGCTCGGTTATGTTCAATATGCCGCTGGTTCCGCATTCGACGTAGTCATCGCCGTCCAACTCCAGCGCGCCGCCTACGTGTCCGACGGCCCATGTGGGATCGCCCCGGAGAGTCCCGTCGTTGCCGTTGCCGGTCACATCGCCGGCGATAGTCCCGGAACCCTGATCCAGCGTCCAGTGACCCACCAGAACGGCCGAGGTGCTGCCCGCAACAGTGAGCATCAAGAAAAGAAAAACTAAGCAGGTCAATTTCTTACACATAGCAATCCTCCTTCAATTGAATTTGCATTCTACCGATACAGGCGGATGTCGTCGAAGTACATCTGGCCTGCGCCGCCGGCCGCCAGGCTGTCCTTGGTGCCAATGCCAATGGTAATCGAATTGACATTCATTAGATCTACGCCTAATCCGCCAAAGGCGGACAGGTCAATAACCCACTGGTTCCACCCTGCCATCTGTGTTGCGCTCGCGTCGTCATGATAGACCACCGACGTGCCGCCGGCAGCGACAAACATCCGCTCGGCAGAATTGGTCGACCCACCTCGGAACCACAGCGACAACTTGGTGACACCTTCGGCGGTCCAGTCACGCGGATAGACCAGCGTCAGAGTCGCCTCGGACGTCTTGAGATTGTTGTCGTAGCGATATCCCATCGACTGGGCACCACTGTTTACAATCGTCTGCTCGGCGTAAGGCGGCAGATCATTACCGACGAGAGCGCCGTTCGTCGTGGTCCCAAATCCGTCTATCCAAATGTCGAATATCCTGTTGCTCGCATCATCAGGCGGGTCAATATCGTTGTACGACTCGAAATCTTCCACGAGAATGAAATCGGCCGTCGTGAAGCTCCAGACAAGACCTTTCACGGTGCCCTCCGGATAGACCTCATCCACGCGCCAGGCATAGCTGCTATCCCAGGCAAGTCCTCCGGGATCATAGCTCTCGGCACCAAGCGCCCTGGGTCCTATGTACTCAGGCGAGGCTGTCATGGCGCTGTTTACGGCGTCCGGATCGGTGCCGAAATACAACTCATGGGAAGTGGCGTTGTCCGCCGCTGTCCAGCCAAGCGTACCGATCATCGGCACATCGACGGCACCATTAGCCGGCTGTGAACCGCCCACGGCACCCGGCGTAGTGAAGCTCCAGATATCGCCTTTGTATGTGGTCGGGGGATCAAACTCATCAACCCGCCAGTAATAAACCTTCTCTGATTCCAGCGAAGCCGGACTGTAACTGGCGCTTCCCAAAGGCATGCCGCCTGTGGCATCATTTACTTCGTCGAAACTGGTGCCCATATAGACGGTGTGCAGCTTGGCGCCGAATCCTGGCGTCCATGTAAAGACCGCATTCGGGTCTACAAACTCGGCGCCGTCGGCCGGATCGGGGTTGTAAGCCGTCTTCGGCGGGATCGAGAAACTCCAAACGGGTCCTTTCCACGGACTGTTCGGGTCGGCGTCGTTGACTTCGTTAATTCGCCAGTAGTAGGTTGTGCCGGGGACAAGACCATCCGGAATAGGAAAACCCGCAAAGCCGACAATGAGCGTTGTTGTGGTCTGATTGCCCGCGAACGCTCCCTCTGCGCCGTCGTTGACATCGTCAAAACTCTCGCCGATATACACATCGCGCGAGACCGCAAAATCTCCTGCCCACCAGTTGAGGCTCGCCCATGTTGCTTCGAGCATGGCGCCGTCTTGGGGATTGGGGCCAGACGCATACGGGAATGGTTCACCTACTGCCTGCATATCTTGCTTGATTTCGTCCAACGTTAGAATTCGGTTATAGAGGGCAACTTCGTCGATGATACCAGCGAAGAACTCTTGACCCGGGGCTCTTGCACCAACCATGATAGAGTCATCGAGCTCATCAACAACGGGAGGATTTCCGCCTTCACCTGCTTTCTCGGCGTTAAAGTATAATTCCACTCCACTGCCTACATCATAGGTCATTGCAATGTGCGTCCAGTCTGTGGTAAGCGGTATGGAAGTGACCAGTCGTTGTGCCCACGTTCCACCTGAACGGGTCCAAACATAGACATTCTGGTCAGCGTTGACAATCACAGCCCACTTGAGGTTGCCGCCGGCAACCATGTAGTTCCAGGTTGCTGGTTGAGAAGCTTCCCTCTTTACCCAGAACTCCACTGTGAAGGTCTCCCTCAACTGCAAAGTGTCATTGATAGGAACCCTTACATAATTTGTTCCATCAAACTCCAACGCTTTGCCATGTTTCCCATCTATCCATTTGGGATTATTGACGAGTTCTACTCCATGTTCATATGCAGAGAAGTCCTTGGGTTCTCCTGCCCCTTCGAGAAATGGGAGATATAACACCAATGATGGGTCAGCAGCTTCTGCAGCGCTCGTTAGAACTAGGCCCAGCAACAGAACAAAAGAAGCCAGGCGAATCAATTTTCTGCACATAATAATCCTCCCTAAAAAAAGACTAACATGAAGCGACTGACAACAGCCTTCACCCGACCAGGGTGTTTTAGCCACGTTTGCTTGGGGTAGTCCTCCACGGACCGGGGCTGCCTCCTTCCTTTGCTTAGAGAGCCCGAAAGACAAGCAGAATCCTGCCCGGATGACCTTGAATCCACGGACTTCAACCTACCCCCTTATACCAGATCAGCCGCCTCCCCGTCAAGAAAAATCACTGGACAACTCGGGATGCCAGGATACTCTGATTTCATCGTGCAGGCTCCTCACAACCCCCTAATTCTGCCCATTTTGCGGGAATGCGAGAAAAGTCATAGACGCCCGACTATTAGGCTCTGTCGGTTCCAGCCTCCCATTGGCTCCAGCGGCATTCGCAACGATGTGTCTTGAGCAAGGCTCCGGTTCCCCCCGCCTTACTCACGACAAGGAGAATTATTGTGACTTACTCTCATGATGGTTGGGCCAACATGACATAAGGGGGCAGATCAGTGGTTCTTACGGTGCGCCACGGGTCTAAGACACGGGAATCTCAGAATACACTGGACTCGGCGCATCAGGTTGTGTATACTCTGTGCAGGAGACACTCAGGATGATGATTGGAAAACCACTATTCGCGATGGGGCGGCCGGGCAGGGCGTTTGCGCTGTTGCTCGCCTTCTCTATCGCTATATTCCTTGCCGGCCTCTCGGACAGTCCGATCGTCTTCTATCCTGCCGCCGGCGGTCTCTATGCCGGAGAGGCTGGATTTGAGGATGACGCCCACCTTGACCCGGATGCGGACATCGTCAATTTCGCCGGGTCGGAGTCGCCCATTCTGCTTGAGAACAACTATCCAACTCGCCTTGCGCTCGGACTCGACAACGAGATATATGTCAGCGACGCCGAAGCGGATGCGGTCTTTATTTACGATGCGGAGCTTAACCTGGCCGGGGAACTCCGCGGTATCCGCAGGCCCCTTGGCGTGGCGGTTGCTCCGAACGGCAATGTATATATAGGCAGCGACGCCCGCGATGAGGTGCAGGTTTATGACTACAGCGGAGAAAGGATACAGACAATCGGAGCCGGGACAATCAAGATGCCCAACGATCTGGTTGTGGATCGCGATGGCTGGCTCTATGTGGCGGACAGTCTCAGTAACAAAGTCTGGATATTCGACCCGAATGGTGTGCCGGCCGGCAGCGCCGGCTCCGAAGGTGACGATCCTGGCCGGCTTGATTTTCCCGTAGCGATAACGATAGCTTACCGCATCGAGGGTAGCGCCGAGATAGGTGAGCTTTTCGTGGCCGACCAGAGACACGCGAGCATTCAGGTCTTCGACCTGCAGGGCAATTTCCTTCGGTCTTACGGCGGCAAGGTCACTTCGGGCACGAGTAATTCGAGCTGGCAGGGCAAGTTCGTAAGGATACAAAGTCTCGCCGTCGATGCTCCGGGCAGAATCCACGCTGTCGATTGTTATATGAACAAGGTGCAGATACTCGACGCCGTCACCGGCGTGTACCTAGATTCTTACGGAGAATTCGGCACGGACGGAGGCCGGCTTAACCTGCCATTGGACATTCTCGTCACCGGCGGCAGGGTAATAGTAACCAATGCGGGAAACAAGCGTGTGGAGGTTATCTACACCATTCCGTGATGTCTTAGTGAAACACCCTATCAATGCACAGACGCATTAGTCACATAGTTCTTGGATTAGCGACAGTCATCGCCATGACCGGCTCGGCCATCGCCGTGATGCCCCCTCATGACGAGAGCAACAAGATTGTCTGCTATGACTGTCACGCTTTGCGCACAGGAACTCTTGCGCCCAACGACCTGGAGCAGGAGGCAATGTGCAAGAGCTGTCACAATCCGACGGGAACAGCCGCGGCTATGAGTGACGTATCCAATCATATCGTTCATGGCGGCGGTTCCATCGTCGACTGCACGTCCTGCCATGAACCGCACGGCCCCCAGCCGACCGAGGACCCGCACCCCACAGGACTGATAGCGGAAAACCTGAAATTGATCCGTGCCGACACCAGCAAGCGTATTGCGGCAGCATCCGAGCCGGCACTGTTCCAGTTAAGGCCTGAGCATTTTGCATTTGATGACAGCAATGCGCCGTGGAATGGTATCTGCCAGAGTTGCCACACCCAGACCAAACACCATACCAATGACGCTTCCGCAGATCACGAGCATTGGATTGGCTACGACTGTACGGCTTGCCATCGACATGAGAATGGTTTCGTCCCCGGCGACGGTTTGTGTACGGGCTGTCACAGTCAACAGCAAGGTTTTCGCAGGCAAATTGTCGGGGCCGGCGGAGATTTTGGCCGGCGCTCCAGCCATGTAGACGGGACGGTCGACGATGAAGATTGTATCACTTGTCATGAGATGGACAAACACCAGTATGGAGTGGTCCGGCTCAAGGACCTCGACAACGGCGGGGTTTGGACCGGTGGGCGGGATGAGTGGTGCCTGAGCTGCCACGATGGCGATCCTCCCGCCGATGTGGTTTTCCTGGCCGAAGAGGGTTCGGGTTACGACAAATCGAGTTTCTTCAATTCGACTCATGACCAACATATGGGTTCCAACAGTTGCTCGCATTGCCACCACGTACACGGCTCACCGCGCCGCTCGCTTCTGAAAGACACGTATGTCGTGGCCGACTACAATCGTGCGAGTCAGGGCGGCGATGACTATGCTCTGTGCTGGAAGTGCCACGACCGGGCCGGTGTCCTCACCGGTGACAACGCCTATGACCGGTACCACGACAAGCATGTGAACCGCGAGGATGCGCCCTGTTTCATCTGTCACGACGTCCATGCGCCGGCTGACGCAGATGAGCCCGGATTGATCAATTTAGACAACGCGGTTCGAAAGGGATACGACGTCGATTATGTCGACGGATACGATGCAAGTACGGCATTTGGATTCATGTACGAACTCGGTTACTGCTACGTAACCTGCCACAGCAAACGCCATGAGCCGCTGGCTTACGATCCTCGACCCGGTCCGGCGACAAGCTGCGCGCCGTGCCATTTGCCTGACGGCAAGTTTGTGCACGACCCCAGGCCGCCTTACTGCAGTGATTGCCACTGGGACGACAGAGCGGCTCCTCCTCACCCGGAGTTCGTAGATTGTGCTAATTGCCACGGCGATCCTGGTGGAAGCTGGAAGGGCGCAACCTACGATCACAGCCCATATCCGATCACCTGCGCCTTGTGTCACGAGCACCGCCGACCAGCATTGCCTCACCCACAGGGTGTCGACTGCACAAACTGTCACACCGATCCCGGCGGAACCTTCTCGAATGTCAGTTGGGACCACAAGCCTACGCCGAGTTCGTGCGCCGCATGCCACGAGGATACCAGACCGTCCGATCCGCATCCGCAGGGTATCGACTGTTCAAGCTGTCATACCGATCCCGGCGGAACCTTCTCGAATGTCAGTTGGGACCACAAGCCTACGCCGAGTTCGTGCGCCGCATGCCACGAGGATACCAGACCGTCCGATCCG
>Ga0255052_10000323_pt1 | contig 38199 bp, 35 predicted proteins | sample JV7_2_21_MG_FD_188632 | JGI IMG/M metagenome (GOLD analysis project Ga0255052, IMG submission 188632) | Seawater microbial communities from Jervis Inlet, British Columbia, Canada - JV7_2_21 | ecosystem: Environmental > Aquatic > Marine > Inlet | place: Canada: British Columbia | collected...
GAACCGAAATCTTCTGTCAACTTTGATCGGACTACTGTGAATGGCACAGATTGAAACAATGACTGGCGGTGAAGCGATGGTTCGCGCAGCCGTAGCGAACGGCATCGACACCATATTCGGCCTGCCGGGCGCACAGATTTATCCAATGTTCGACGCGCTCTATCGCATGCCGGAAGTGAAGACAGTTGTCAGCCGGCACGAACAGGGCGCTGCCTACATGGCATTTGGCGCCGCCGCGGCGACGGGCAAACCCAGCGCATACGCTGTCGTACCAGGTCCGGGTGTGTTGAACACGGCCGCGGCGCTTTGTACTGCCGCCGGCACGAACAAGCCAGTGCTTTGCCTGACCGGGCAGATCATGTCCGAGTTCCTGGGCGTTGGTCGCGGCCATCTGCACGAACTGGCGGACCAAAGTGGCACGCTCGCGACAATCATCAAACACACTGATCACATCTCTGACCCGGCGAACACATCAGCGCAGGTCAACGAAGCTTTCCGCCAGATGCTCTCCGGCAGGCCGGGACCTGCGTCAGTGGAGATGTGCTGGGACACGATGGCGAAGCCCTGGGACGTCGAGATCGGACCTGGCAATACTGTCATCGACAAACCGGAAGTCGATGAAGACGCCATCAGCGACGCGGCGGAGCTCGTGGCGAGTGCGAAAAACATCATGATCATGACCGGCGGTGGTGCACAGCATGCGAGCGAGGAGGTTCGCGAACTTGCGGAGACGCTGGGTGCGGTTGTAACTGCGTTTCGCAGTGGCCGTGGTGTGGTCAGCGAGGATCATCCCTGCGGCACGTCGTCTGCTGCGGCAAAAATACTTTGGGACGACACCGATTTGCTTATTGGCATCGGGTCACGGCTCGAGATGCAGTTCATGCGCTGGGCCTCGATGGCGCGATATATCGACCGGGCACCCGAAGGTGGTCCGAAAGTCATTCGCATCGATATCGATCCGATCGAGATGGACCGGTTCAAACCCGATACAGGCATTGTGGCCGATGCGGCCGACGGCGCACGTGCGCTCATCGCGAAGATCCAAAGCCGCGCGCATAATGTCGGCGATCTTGATCGAATTGGCAAGGCTAAGGCAAAAGCGAGAAAAGATTTCGAAGAGATTCAGCCCCAGGTGGCTTACCTGGACGCCATTCGTAAGGTCTTGCCACGTGACGGCTTCCTGGTTGAGGAACTTTGCCAGGTCGGATTTGCATCCTATTACGCTTATCCGGTGTACGAGCCCCGAACTTATGTGACCTGTGGTTACCAGGGGACGCTTGGTTTCGGTTTCCCGACAGCCATCGGCGTCAAAGCGGCTATGCCGGACAAGGCGGTTGTATCAATTACCGGCGATGGCGGCTTCTTCTTCGGTATGCCGGAGCTGGCGAGTGCAGTTCAGCACGACATCGGGCTGGTAACCATCGTGTTCAATAACAGCTCATTTGGCAACGTACGCCGTGATCAGCAAATGCAGTATGACTCACACCTGATCGGTGCCGATCTTGTGAACCCTGACCTGATGAAACTCGCCGATGCATTTGGCATTGACGGTTACCGCGTCAATACGCCGGATGAGCTCAAACCGGCACTGTCAACTGCGATCGACAACGACAAACCAGCATTGATCGAAGTCGTCATTGAGCGCGGGACTGAGCCTTCACCCTGGAAATACATAATGAAGTACTAACCATTCGCGGCTGAAGCCGCTCCTACGATGCTAATTCGTATTGTGGGAGCGGCTTCAGCCGCGAATGGCGAATGTATTCATTCGCAACTTTCTTTTTCCTGCTCCCACCACCGTGACAGAACACGATTGTATTCTGAAATGTAGTCGCCGCCATCCTCGAGGGCAGCGCGTTGCGCTTGTCCAAGCTCGTCAACAGCAACCGGCATCACAAATTCTGCGCGTTGTGTGTGGCATTCAAGCAATTCGCCCACGCCCGGATAGGTCGCAGTGTCGCCGGTCTGCAGGCCGATAAGGCGGGACTGGCCGTCCGCATATTCACGGGCGATACGGGTCAGATGATCGTCTTCTTCAATCCAGGCGATGACTTTTTCGGCGGACGAGAGAGACTGATCGGTCGAGGCAAAACCTGCGGGGATCGTTTCCGGATTCAGCGCCATCTTATCCATCTTGAGGATGTCCTTTGGCCAGATGTAGTTGCCGCGACGCATCTGCACAATCGTGCCGTCCGGATAGTGCAACTCGTGCCCACGAATTTCGTTCTTCTTGTATTTATCCGGCCAGCCAACCACTGTTATCGGGTCGCCAACCTTGATGGACTTCAGTTCATCAGCGAATCCGAGTCGCTCGGCATCTCGCGGGTCTTCGGTCGACAGAACCCATTTTTCGGTTGATCCGTCTTCAGCCTGAACGTCGATCTTGTAAATGCTGTGTGGAAATGCAAATCGTGCGCTGGTCACAGTGCCGATAACCGTCACTTCCGTTTTGCCGTCATAGTTGAGCACCGAATGATGGGCGAATACATATGCGGCCGGCACAAACAGGAATGCTGCCGTTATTCCTGTTGCAGCGATCGAAGTTTTTCTAAACATGTCAGCTCCTTAAAAGCATCGGCGGGAGTGCTCGAAATACATATCGAGCCGGTCCTCGTTGTACATTTATCCGGATGTAAGTATTGGATTTTAAGGGAATTCCTCAGCACAGGAGTGGTGTGCGCTGGCAACAGCACGCATCAAACAAGCAGTTGCGACACAGGATATGCGTCTCGCCATAATTGTCATTTGGGACCCCGAACCATGTCTGCTACCGTAAGTAGACACCGATCTTGCATGAATTATTACCTGCAATTGGCCTAATTACGAATGTATTGGCATGCGAAGCGGCGCCATTGCCAGGAGGCCAATGACGATCATTATTGCGCCGGCAGCGCGGCGAAATATGGCTTGTGACTTCCAGTGGTGCAATCTCTCAGCAGACGCGCCATCAGCGGTTGCTGGTCGCGTTCGAGTTGTGCGCTGATCGCGTAGAGCCCGATGCATGACAGCGGGGCGATAAATACAAAGCCGCCGAGCATCGCGAGCATGAACCAATGACTGCCGTAAACCCAGGCAAGCCACACGACAATCGCCATCATGGATGCCATTACGAATCCATAGATCAGGCTTTGTTTCGGTGCTTTACTGAGATCCGCAATCCCTTTTCGAAGCCAGCCGAAAGCGGCAAATGGGCTCAATTCCCGACACGGCGCGACAAACGGCATTGTCTCCTTGTCAAATTCAGGCGCCGGTTGTCCGGTCATGCGGGTTACTCCCGATAGCGAATCTAGCGATCTCCAATCAGGTAGCGGAAGCTCGCCCCGAAAACCCAAACGTCGTAGTCATAAGAATCAGCGCCAAGCGTCAGAATGGTTGTAATTGTGTCCGGCTGGACTCCATCAATTGCCCAATCCTTGGTCACAAAACTCTCGTAACGCAGGCTGAAGTCGATATCGAGCCGCTCCGATCGTTGGTAAATGACATTCAACCGCAGTGAATCCAGCTCAGACTCGATATCAGGAAACGGGCTGTTGATACCGTTCTCGAGCATGTTGATCCGGGTGGTGCCTTCAGAACGCATGTAGTCGAACGTAAGATCGACGTTTTCTCCCAGTTCGCGGAGCTGCAACCCGGCACCATAATGGTCAAAGCGATCTTCATGCACTGCTTGCCAATTTGGCGTCGAGAAAGTCGAGCTTCCACTCTGCGTTGCATCGATAAGCTCGTAGCCACCAAGCAGGTAAACCGATGCCCGTTCCGACAATGCACAATTCAGATCGGCGGAGATATGCGTGTTCTTGCTGTCTGTCAGGCCAAGTTCGGACGCTGAGTAATCATCGTCTGCGAGGAGGGCCGAAATACCGATCGACCAGGGTTTTTCCGCCGGCGTCACGGAGATCATTAGCTCGCCGAATTCCCGGTATCGATGTGCGAGGTTATATTTTCGGAGCAGTGGATTTGTCCCTGGCTCATCGCGACGTTGGTGTCGTACCGATCAATTTCTCGACGTGATGCACCGCCTTTTGCGGTCACGTCCAGCCAGTCAAACGGCCGGTAGCGGACGCGACCCCAGCCACTATCCTCAGTCTGCGAGGCGACTTCCTGAAAATCGCGATCCAGCTCAGTTCTGTCGTAACCTCCGGATACGCGCACATTGTCGAAAAGCCGATAGTCGCCACTCACGCTGAGACGGCCGCGTTCAAAGCTGTAAGGCGTGTTTAGCTCACTGTCGGGAGACTGGAAGCTGTCCACGACCACGCCCGACCACAATGACTGTGCCGTCTGATTGTCGCGCTCATCGTAGCGATAGGCCAACTTGACGCGGGCTTTCGAAAACGGTTTTGAAGTCAACGTGAAGGCGTAATTGCTTGTGTCTACTTTTCCGTCGAGGCTCGAACGCGGAAGACTGTTGGCGACAATAGTCGGATTAATCGTATAAGGCAGCAGCTGGTCGGTCTGTTCGCCCTGACCCACCGCGGCCGAAAAAGCGATGACTGAATTGATTGAATCCGCGACGTAAGTCCCTGACAGTGAAAACTGCTGGAATTCGTTGTCCGGCTCCTGGGCGAGGCGGCCCTGTTCGGCGCCGGGGAACGGCGTGAATGGATTGTCCCAGGTCAGCGAACTCGTATTGTTCTTGAAGAAGGAGCCGAACCAGGCGACCGACAAATTCAACGGCCCATTGGAATAGGCGACGCCGGCATCAACCAGGTCCGTTTCAAAATCGAGCACTCTTGGCAGCAAGCTTGCCTGATTGAAATTTGATCCTGACACGATGTCGATGCCATCGCGCTCCTGGTGCCGGTAATCGACAAAGACCGAAAAGTCGGATGCCGTCTGAAAATTTCCGCCGGCAGTTAGCGTTTTACGGTCGCTTTCGATGTTGCGTGATTGCAGCGATGAGGTGAGCGCCGTAAAGTCGGTTGTCAGCGATGCAGGGACCCAGGCTGCTGGCAGTACAAGTGTATCGGCGGAGGCCGCTGTGAAAACGGTACTGGTTGAATCAAATAGCCGGTACGGCAGTTCGTTGTACCCGAGGTAAAAACCGAACCGTCCCTGGCGGCCGCCGTCGATTTCGAAAACTCTGGAAGCCAAACCCAGGTCTGCGGCAAACCAGTTCAGCTGGTAGCCGTCCTTCGCGTAATTGCCTTCGCCGCCCAAATCGACATGCTCGCCGGCTTCGTCGTAGCCGGTTGCGTTACCAAACCGGAAGGCGTCGTCGCTGACCGAGCTTGCGCCGACTTCGATTTCTGCTTCGTAGCCACTCGGAAACGGGCAATACTGGCATTGCCAGTTGCTGATATCAGCCTGCGCCAATGCGTAAGGCGAAGAAAACAGAGCGAGCGTGGCAAATGCGGTGCCGGCTCCGGCCATTGTCAAACTCTTCCTGATGTCTATGAGATTCTTCATTTCGATCACCGCATCAGCTTCGAACCGGATGGATGGTTCGAGCCATGAACCTGCGTATGACAATTCAGGCAGTTTCGGCCGAGCAGGTATTTCGATGCCGAACCATCCGCCAGGCCATCCGGGCCGTTCGCGAAACTCTGATGATCGGCCTGCGAGTGACAGGACTGACAAAGCATCGGTCCACGCAAACTCAACATGCCCGGATTGTTCGAGCCATGCGGGTTGTGGCAGTTCGTGCAGTCCTCCGCCACTGGCGCGTGCTCCCATAAATACGGGCCGCGCTTTTCTGCGTGGCATTCATAACAGGTGTCGTTCAGCGTCTGGCGCACAAGCAACAGATCGGTCGTCTGGCCATGGGGACTGTGGCAGCCATCGCAGTCCATTTTCCCTTCGTCCAGGGGGTGCGAATACGGTTTCATGGCCTGCGAACGCTGTTGCTGGTGACAGTCGAAACAGACTTCCGGCTGACTGGCTGTGCTGAGAACCGGATCATGGGTATTGTGACTCTGGTGGCAGCCGGCGCAGGCAACCTCGTCATTGTCATGACTGCTGCCGTGCCAGGCGAATCCAACGCTACCGTCGTGGCAATTGAGACACATGCCGTTCTGCACGCTGATTTCGGTTTCCGAGTCAGCACTAAAGCGGATTAGGGGCGGGCGTTCCCGTCCGCGACGCACGCGGCCCGCATGCTCACCGCCAGGTCCGTGGCAGGCTTCGCACTGCAGTTGTCCGCTGCCGAAGGGGCTCCGCGAATCCGTCGGTACCGCATGGGGTGTTTGGAATAGCGACATTATTGACGCATCACCGCCATGGCAGGCGATGCACGTGTCGGCACCGCCGCGGGTATACGTTTTTTCTGCATCGCCCGGGGTTTGCGATAACGCAACTGAAGAGGCAACCAGGCCTATGGCAATTGCGACGAGAGATCGGCCAATGATCTTGAGTTCCATTTAAATACGATTTCCTGTGTACCGGTTACGTCGCTATTGAGCTGCAGACTGGTTCCCGGTCTTGGTAAAGCAGGGCGCGAAAACGACGCGCCCTGCCATGTTTGTTACTACTCCACCCCCGGATTGTGGAACAGTGCGGTGTCGAATGAACTTCCGGGTCCGTGGCAGACTGCGCAAGCCTCTTGTCCGTTCGGCAAACCGCCAACGGTCAGGATGTTGCTCTTCCGTGCATCGACCTGGGCGCCGTTCGTGTTGAAGTGCCCCATTGCCGCGGTGTCATCGTGGCAGACGCCGCAGGCCGCTGCGGTCGGCGTGGTGGCGATGTCGTCCGTCCAGATCCTGATGTCAGACCCCTGGTTGGTACTCACCGCCCTGGCCGTCGTGCGCGCTACGCTATAGCGTCCCGGTATGTGGCAGGTCTCGCAGTTTGCAACGGTTTGTGGATATTTCACTTCTGCAAACGCGCCGCCCTCGAAGGTTGTGCTCGCCGAGTGGATCGAGTGAATCATCCGGCCGAAGTGGTAGCCTTCCTGGGTCTCGCCAACCGGACAGGAACCGTCGGCCTCCGGATTTGTGCTGCAGACTGCCGTATCACCGTTATGGCACATCAGGCAGAACTCGGCGTTGCCATTGCGATTTGTTCCGTGCGCCTGAATCCTCTTGTGGCAAGCATTACAGTTGGCACTGTCGAAAGCTGCCTGCCGTGGCGCACCCGGATAATAAACGGCGCTGATCGCAGCCGCCCTTTCGTACGCGGTGACGCTATCAGCATCCACTGTCTCCAGTACCGGGTGTCCGCCGATACCGATCGCAACGTCGCCCGTAAATGCAACCGGCAGCGCCCTGAAGAATGGCACAGTGAAACTACCGTCGGCATTGGCACTGCCTCCGCCATTGACGATGGCGTCCCGGACGGCGTCGATACGCATCCGGTACGGGTAGGCAGCGTCGCGGAAGTTCAGGTCCTGGATTGCCTGGATAGTCAGGTCATCGTTGATCCTGGCGCCAAGAACCAGTCCATTCTCGTCGCCGCCGTAATAATCATCCGTCGCCCACTGGACATAGAGATTTAACCCTGCGCCATTGGCTCTATCGAACTCGGGAGCGGTAAGGATGTCGTATGGAACCCCGGTCGGGTTCGCAGCATCCGTGACGTTGGGATTCCTGACGATGAAGGTGACGATTGGGGTCTCGCCTGAACCGGTGTTAGTCACACCGAGGACCTCGAACAGGAAGTTGTCGCCGGCCGCATCGCGGGCCCGGGCGTCACCGCGAATATTGCTGTGGATCGGCAGAGCAGGGCCCGCAGACGGAATGATGCCGAGATGACAGCCACCGCAGTCACCGTCCGGCATCTGGCCCAGGTCGGCGTCAGCAACTGCGTGATCGAAAAGATACTCTGCCTGGCCGGTCACGGCATCGAAGTTCGTCGCTACCAGGCCGTCCGCATGACAGCCACCGCAGGCTTTGGCGCTTGCTCGTTCGTTCCAGTTATCACCGTCTTGATGGGTCGCAGAGTCCTCGTGGCATGTTTCACAATAGGTCACTGTCTGCGGGTAATGGACCTCGCTGTAATCGTGCGGAGTGCCACCAAAACCGTAGATGATGTAGGGGAACGCACGGTCAGCACCTTTGTGGATGGAATGTGCGAGATAGGCCATGTCCACCGATTCGCCGGAGTCCGGATCCACGGAACCCGGGTTGTGACAGGTAACGCAGTACTCAACAGATTTTCGAGGTCCACCGTGCATCGCGAACTCGAAGTGACAGTTGGCACAATTGTTGGTGTCCGCAATGTTTTTGGTCACGCCCGAACCGGCGCCGCCGTCAGGCACGAAGTCATAAACCGGGTTGAAGGGTGCCAGTGGTGTCTCGCCTGGCCCGTCCAGGCGGATTTCCATGCCAACGCGATGTGTCAGGTTGGGCTCCCAGGCCACGGCAATTGGATCAGTAACAGCAGCCACGTCTGTGCTGAACGTATACCGGTACTGACCATCGCCGAGTTCCTCGAGGACGCCGCCCCGTTCGTTCGTTGCCTGGATTGCATCGGGAATACTGCCAGGCAAAGTAGAGGTTCTTGCGACATTCACGTAGCTCTGCCAGTGAGCCAATCCACCGTTTACGTCCGGATCAGGCGGCATTAGTTTGGCAAACGTGAACCGAATCACGCCGGGGTCAATGCCGACGGCAGGATTGCCATTGGCGTCCGCAACCCAAAACTCGACCACGGGCGCACTATTGACCGTCACAGCGGTGATCGCGGCCTGAAGCTTGCCGAGTGTCTCGATCTCATCCGCCGTGAGCAGGCTGCCATCGCCAATAATGATGGCGTTGCCGGCCGGTGGGGCCGGTTGTGCCGGTGGCCCCGGCGGCCCTGGTGGCCCCGCGGGTCCTGCTGCGCCAGGCGCACCGTCATCACCCGAGCAACCCCAAAGCATGGCCACTGCAAACATCAGTGGAAGTAGGAACTTGCGTATTTCGTTGGGACCCATCATTTTTAATTCCCTGAGTGTTTTGGGTGGTCCTTGGCGCCGATTCTCCCTGATGTCGGGGAAATCAGAACTGTTAACTTACCTTAAGCTTGTACCAAAGGATGCCAATTTTTCTAATGTCGGCAACTACTTACGTAGTTGCGCGATTCCGATTTCAGTCGCTGCCGACGGCTTTTCCTGACTATTATTATCCAGTCACAGGATGTATTTACAACATTGCAAATGTAATAATTTCAGACTACGCCAACTAAAAAAATTGAGCAGTCGTAATGAAAGATACTTGCCATATCCTGACTTATGTTTTCGCGAGCCGGCAACGATGACTTCCGCAAACACCGACACTCTCGAGTGGTTGAATGGTTTGCTCGGTTCCGTCGATGCGAAAGACACGCCACTGTTTCTAAGCTATCTCACCCCGGATGTTGAGTTTCGCTTTGGGTCCGCGCCGCCGGCGATGGGATCAGAGCAGACTGGCGCGGCAGTCGACGGCTTTTTTTCGAGCATTGGTGGCTGCACTCACCGGCTCAACAACACCTGGGTTGGGGACGGCACGATCGCATGCGAAGGCGAGGTGACTTACCGTCGTCACGACGAGTCCGAGATTACCCTGCCGTTTGTCAACGTGTTCGAGATGGCCGGGGACCTTATTGCCCGGTACAAGATCTATATCGATATTGGCCCGCTGTACGCCGAGTAATTGAAACCGGCCGGTCACTGACACTTCTGCCGTGAATTTCGACGCACTCATCGGCAATTACGTTCGCCATTACAACCGGCGCAACATGAACTTTCCGCATGCTTCGGTCGGCACGCCGCTACCGTCGCCGCGGTCCGGCGGGCGCTACCTGCTCTATCTGCACATTCCGTACTGTGCGGTCCTTTGTCCGTTTTGTTCGTTTCATCGCGTCAGGTACGACGAAGGCAGTGCAGAGAACTATTTCGAAAGTCTACGTCGCGAAATACAACTGGTAACAGACTCTGGCTTCCGTTTCGACGAACTTTACATCGGCGGTGGAACGCCGACCGTCTCGCCTGACGAACTGATCGAAACGATCGGACACGTGCAGGCGTTGCACCCGATCGTCGGTATCTCCGTTGAGACGAATCCGGACGACCTGGGCACTGAGCGCATCGCGACTTTGCGGGACGCGGGCGTCAATCGCCTGTCCGTGGGTGTGCAAAGTTTTGACGACGAATTACTCGAGGAAATGCAGCGCCGTGAAAGATATGGCAGCGGTGAAAAGATTCAGGAACGCCTGCGGCGAGCCGAAGGACACTTCGACACGCTTAACGTCGACATGATATTCAACTTTCCCCATCAGACCGAGGCGTCTCTGCGCCGGGATCTCGATATATTGACGGGGGAGGTTGGAGTCGACCAGGCTTCCTTCTATCCCCTGATGACTGTCAACAGCACGCGCAGGAAAATGAATCAGGCGATGGGCAGTGTCGACTATTCCCGCGAAAGGTCATTCTACGGCGTCATCGTGGACCACATGCTGGCCAACGGCTACGTACGCACCTCCGCATGGTGCTTCTCACGCAAGCCCGGCATGTTCGACGAGTACATCGTGGAGCGGGACGAGTACCTGGGATTGGGCAGTGGCGCATTCAGCTATTTGTCTGGTAGCCTTTATGCGAGCACTTTCTCGATTAATCATTACCTGCGGCTGGTCGACGCCGGCAAGACCGGCACATTCGGCCGTCTGCAAATGACCGACAGGGATCAAATGCGTTATTACCTCCTGATGCAGCTGTTCAGCGGCTCAATCGACAAGATGGCCGCAGAAGGACGGTTTGACGACCAGTTTCAACGAACACTGTGGCCCGAACTGACCTCGTTGCAGGCGCTCGGAGCGGTCAGGAATGAAGGTGTTCAGCTGACGTTAACCGAGAGTGGCTATTATTTATGGGTCATGATGATGCGGGAGTTTTTCACCGGGGTAAATAATCTTCGTGATCAGATGAGACACAATATCTCCCATGAGACAGCCATTCCTGGTTCAAGCTGAGCCTGGCGCATGCGCCAAGTACGTATCGCTGGTCCAGTTGTGAAAAATTAACATTTAATCCGGTGGCTTTATGTCAATGATACTGAATACGGTCGAATAAGGAGTACGACGTTGGATAAGAGAATAACCTGCGTAACAGCAATAGCGGCCACTTCCTGGATGTGCTTTGCAGGCACCGCCCTGGCGGATGTTGAAGGCGTGCTGGAGACCTGCGATAGCTGTCATGGCCAAGGCGCCCTGGAAGCGGGAAGTGACATGCCGTCGATTGCTGGATTGTCTGAGTTCTATCATGCGGATCAGCTGTATTTCTACCGCGACGGTGACCGACCCTGCATTGATACGACGGACGCCAGCGGTGCGATGACGAACATGTGTACTCTCACTGCCGATCTCAGCGACGATGACATAGATGCCATTGCCGCGCACTACGCCGAGCTACCTTTCGTTGCCGCGAAACAGGATTTTGACGCGACGCTGGTTGCGGCCGGACAAGCGGTTCACGATCGCGATTGCGGGATTTGCCACAGCGAAGGAGGGTCGAGTGCCGCAGACGATGCTGGAATGTTGGCTGGTCAGAACATGGGCTATATGGAAACGACTTTCGCCCAGTATCGTGCCGGCGAGCGTGAGCAACCGGCTTCGATGCAGCAAAAACTTGATGCCCTGAGTGATGACGACGTTAAGGCGTTGCTTCACTACTTCGCCAGCCAGCAATAATGAGTTGATCTGACGGCGGGCAGGCCGGAACGCCTGCTCGCCGCAATTAGTGCACCGGCATTCGCCAATATCTTCAAAATCGGCGCAACATCAAATTTCCGCAGGCTTCGGTCGGAACGCCCCTGCCATCACCGGGTCAATAAACTGTGTGACGACTTGGGACACAATATCGATTGCGCGTGCGCGATCCTCCTTACTCGTTAATTCGGCGTGGTCACTCCTGCGTCTCGATGATCCTTTCTGTATTCGGTATTCGTGATTAGCGGTGAGCCGTTGACTCGCTACGGTTTTACATAGATATTGGCCTACTCTGCACGAAGCTAATGAGGGATTAGGGCGCAAGCTATTGCGCCAACTACGTATCGTCACCCAATCTTTCGAAATTTAACATTTGCGACAGCGGTGTAAGATGATACGTGCCGGGCAACCAGGAGATCTCAACTGATGAATACGAAAACAATCCGTGAAATCATTCGTGTATCGACACTACTCATATTGATTGTACCGGCATGGTCAGGTGCTCAGGACATGTTGATGATGTGTAGCACTTGCCATGGCGAGGATGGTCTTGGCACCAACAGTGAGATTCCCATCATTGCCGGCGTCCCGGCAACGGTTCAGGAAGACGCGCTCTATGCCTATGCCGATGGCGCGAGAAACTGCGTTTCCAGCCCCATGATGTGCAAGCTTGCGACGGGCCTGACAGAAGAACAGATTGTCGAACTCTCAGCCCACTTTGCCGAGTTACCTTACCAGGCAGCTGGTGAGGAATTTGATGCAGCGCTCGCAGAAGCGGGACAGAAATTACACCAGACCGGCTGCGCGATTTGCCACGGCGCAGATAATCCCAGCGAAGCAGATGCTAATATGGGCGCGAGTATCCTGCACGGACAACCCAAAGACTACTTGCGTTATGCGTTGCAGCAATATGCGGCCGGGGAAAGATCACAATTGCCCATGATGGAAAAAATGATAACGCCACTTTCCAGCGACGATATCGAGGCGTTGCTCAATTATTACGCAAGTTACCGTAACTGATCGTCAGGAATTGACAATCCTTTCGGTGTGCCCAATTTCTGGGGGGGGCGAATATGTCTCGAGGCAGGAACAAGATTCGCCGGCGAAGCGGAGAGCACTCGCAGACAGTTAGGCCCGATCGCGCAAATCGACCCTCATCAGTACTGCTAACGTCTCTTGGCGGCCTATTGTTCGGTCTCGGCTTGCTGATCGCAAACGCGCAGGAAGTGACAGACGAACTGAAGCCGCTTCGATTCGAGGGCTATCCGAATGCTCGTGAGGCAGCAATCGTACCTCGCAAGGACGACCTGTTTTTCTATCCCTGTAATCAGTGTCATGCTTCTATGGAAGCCAATCCGGAGATTCGTCAACTGAATGCAATGCATTCTGTCGAACTGGATCATGGCCTGGGGCGCATCTGGTGCACATCCTGTCACAACCTCGAGAATCGGAACTATCTTTCGACCCTACTGGACGAACCAGTGGACTTTGACCAGGCATACCTGGTTTGCGGCGGCTGTCATGCCAATCGCCACAAGGATTGGCTATTCGGGGCTCATGGTAAACGCGTCGAGAACTGGCAGGGCGTTCGGACATTATACAATTGCACGCATTGCCATGATCCGCATAGTCCGGCGATCAAGGCCCGGGCACCGAAAGCCGCGCCTCCCGTTCGTGCCGGCTTGAAACTCGAGCGCGCCACCGAACATGTGAAGAGCCGCGTCTGGGATTCGGAAGAGGAGCACGAAGAACAATGAGCAATGACGGCAGCTCGGGAGAGGGCGGTAGCAACTTCGACAAGGCCCGCAGGAATTTCCTGCGTGGCGTCGGTGTGGGTGCCGCTGCTGCTGTCGCAACGCCCGCGTGGGGTGGTGAGACATTCCAGGACGCTTTTGCTGATTTCTTCCAAAAGGATTATCGGAGAATGTCGGCCGAGGAAATCGAGGCGGCGCTCGAACGTATAGAACGCAGGGCCAAGCGTAGATATGACGTTGAAATAGAATGCGAAAACACGCCACCACAGCAAGGCGTTGTTTTCGGCTACGCCATCAACATTTCACGTTGTAAGGGCTACCGCGACTGCGTGCATGCCTGCGTCAAGGAAAACAACCTTGGTCGCGACTCCCAGATTCAATACATCCGTGTGCTGCAGATGGACCAGGGTGATTTCAATCTCGAGCATTCGGATCATTACTATGATCCGGAGACGGTGCCGGTGGAAGGCAAACACTATCTGCCGGTTCAGTGCATGCAGTGCGATGACCCGCCTTGTGTCAAAGCCTGTCCGGTCGAGGCGACCTGGATGGAACCTGACGGAATCGTCGTCGTCGACTACGACTGGTGTATAGGCTGCCGCTATTGCATGGCGGCCTGTCCCTACTGGGCGCGACACTTCAACTGGACCGATCCGGAAATTCCTGCAGAAGAAATCAACACGGATACGCACTACCTCGGCAATCGTCCACGGCCCCGCGGCGTTGTCGAAAAATGCCACTTCTGCATTCAGCGAACCCGCAAAGGAAGGCAGCCTGCCTGTATGGAAGCCTGCCCGACAGGCGCCCGCATATTCGGCAACCTGCTGGATCCGGATAGCGAGATTCGTTATGTGCTGGCAAACAAGCAGGTGTTTCGTCTGAAAGAAGACCTGGGCACCGAGCCAAAATTCTGGTACTTCAGTGACTGAGATCTGACGATGACGGTAGTTCGATTCATACTCGACGGTATACGTGAAATGTTTCGCGGCCCACGCGAGTACTGGATGTGGTTGGGCGTGCTGACCGCAGTTGTTGCGTTTGGCGCATGGAGCTATTCACAGCAGCTCACAAACGGCCTGGTCGTCACAGGCATGAGCGACCAGGTATCGTGGGGATTCTATATCTCCAATTTTGCGTTTCTGGTCGGCATCGCGGCGGCGGCCGTTCTGCTGGTGATCCCTGCCTATCTCTTCGATCGCAAGGACATAAAAGACGTCGTGCTGATCGGTGAGGGTATGGCAGTGGCGGCAGTGACGATGGCAATCCTGTTCGTTATCGTCGACCTGGGCCGGCCAGATCGGTTGTGGCATATGATACCGGGCATTGGTCGCTTCCATTGGCCGGTTTCCCTGCTCGCCTGGGACGTTCTCGTGCTCAGCATATATTTGCTGCTGAACCTGGCGATTCCGTTTTACATTCTCTACAGTCATTACCGAGGCAAAGAACCGAACTTCCGCCTTTATTTTCCTTTCGTCGTTATCGCCATGTTCTGGGCGATCTCGATCCACACTGTTACTGCGTTTCTGTTTTCCGCAAATCCCGCGCGACCGTTCTGGCACACGGCTTTGCTTGGGCCGCGATTTATCGCGTCGGCATTTGCCTCGGGTCCGGCCCTGATCATCATCAGCCTGCAGATTGTCCGCAAGGTGACTTCCTACCCTGTTAGTCAAACAGTCATCGACACGCTCGCGATCATCATGACAATCGCGCTGCAAATCAGCCTGTTTTTTGTAGGCGTAGAGTTATTTACGGATTTCTACAATGAAGGAGCTCACGCGGCGTCGATGCACTACCTTTTCTTCGGACTCGGCGGTTTCGCTTCTCTGCAAATCTGGATCTGGTTGGCCCTGGTACTCAATTTGATCGCCGTGGTGATCCTGATGATTCATCCCTTGCGAAAAAATACACTGCTGCTGAATATCGCCTGCGTGCTCGCCTTCGTCGGCATCTGGATCGAGAAAGGTATGGGTCTTGTTATTCCAGGATTTATTCCAACACCGCTTGGTGAGATCTTCGAGTACACACCCACGAGTGTCGAACTGGCCGTCGCGGCAGGAATCTGGGCGTTCGGGATACTGGTTTTTTCCTTACTCGCGAAAGCTGTTATCGCCATCAAGCAAGGCCACCTTCACGATCGTGCGATGGATACAAAGTACTCGCTATAATTCCTCTGATATTGATTGCGATCGTTGCTCGTGGGCACGCCGGGCTGCATTGAATACGTCTGTGAGTTCGACAAGTATTTCCGCGGCCTGGTCTTCGGTCTGCTGAAGGTCGAACTGGTGCACCTGGTTGAGAATGGTGCTGTACCGCTGATCCAAATCACGCACCTGTTCCTGGCTGCCTTCAGGCCAGCCAAGAGACTCGAAATGAATTTTTGTCCAGCCGAGAAATCCCCCGGCGATATTCAACTGGTTGAATACATTCTCTGCCCGATTCGCGATCAGCGGGAGATTCTCGCTGTTTCCCTCGGCGTGACAATTTCGGCACGCATTCAGGACGATGATGCGGTATTCAGGCCGGCGGCTCATTGCGGGATGGCAGGTTGTACATGTCGGTGCTGATCGCTGGCCCATCAACGCGGCATAGTGTTTGCTCTGAACGAACTGCGACTGTTTGTCGCTGTGGCATTGCCCGCAGGTTTCCGGTTGCTTTTGGTAATGCACGGTGCTGTCTTTGTCGCTCATCGGCAAAACGCCGACATGTGCCTGCGTTGCCGAACTGGCGCTGGCATCTCCTCCGTGACAATGATCACACGTCACGCCAGCCTTTTTGTGCGGTGACACCAGGAACTGCTGATAGTACTCATGGAGTTTGGGATACTGGGCATAGAAATCAGACTTCTGGTGACAGCTAATGCAGCCATTTTCAACTGGCTGGGAGCTCACTGAAAGTGCCAAAGATAAGGAGATCAGAATAAATCCAAACGTGAATCTATTTCGTGACATGTTCGACACCTAATTAGACGCGTGATTAAGCCCGGTTCTGCAGCAGAAGGCCTCGGAAAACTCCTGAGCGCGGTTTGTCCTTCAGAGGTTTCAATTTCCGCCTCCTGCGAAAATTTGTTAACTGGCGCAGACTGCAATATGTATGGCGATTTTGCAGGTTAATTCTGATGCCTGAGCTATCGCTACGATCCTGATTGTTTGTAGCAAAAGCAGCATTCCTTTCTTATTACGGATACTACCTATCCATCTTACGGCTCCTCGCCGTGCTGTAACTGGCATTGAAATGTACAAGTGAATCCACATACACCATAAATGGTTTCTCCGTCTGACGCCGCATGCCCGGCGGCTTTTCGCCATCGCATTTTCCACCTCTTCCATTGGCATTTGGCGCGACTCATCACTCGCGCAAACGATCTTGGCTATAAGTTTCTGAAGAACATTTTGCCTCTGCTTGCATGATTAAGAAATCGGCGCCGGTTTCATATGCAACGCAACTTCGGAAAACCCGAATAGCGCATTCATTGCTTTCGGAATATTAGCAACTCTGGCTTCGGCAATGAGTTTGGAACGATGACAACGGCTGCACGCTTCTCAGGCGACCTGAGAATTCCGTTCGCGCTTATTCTTCTGTCACTGGTTTGTTCACTCGCTGTCGCGGACACTATTGACTGTGGTGAATGTCACGACGGCGTCGTCTTTTCTTCTTCGGCACACCCGGACAGAGTCTGTCAGGACTGTCATACCAACGTCACGGTAGAGCACCCGCTAGAGGACCTTGATCCGCTAACGGACGACGAGATTTGCAGCGGTTGCCATCGTCGCCCTGGTCGGGAGGTCAGCCGCAGCGTTCACGGCGAGCAAGCGAGCTGCGTTGAATGCCATGGCGCACCTCACGATATTCACAAAGTTGAAGATCTTGCCTCGGCCGTCTCTCCCGTAAACCAGATCAAGTACTGTGGCGGCTGCCACGACGAGCCGGAGTCCCTGGTCGACGGCTACCTGACAAGTGAGCACGGCAAAGCGCTGTTGCTCTCCGGGCTGATCAACGCACCGAGCTGCAGCGATTGCCATGGTAGTCACGGCATCGTCGCCAATCACAACGACAAAGCCACAACATCTCACCTGAATAGTCCGGAGACCTGCGGCGCTTGCCATGCACTGTTGCTCGAAGAATGGAGAACGAACAGTGCGCACGGCCTGGCATGGGAAGCAGATGCCGCCGGGCCGGTCTGCATCGATTGTCATGCCACGCACGAGATCGCAGATCCGACATTGCCGCCGACGCGCCTCGCGTCTGCAGGCATCTGCGGCGAATGCCATGGCGAGTTCCTGACAACGTTCAGGGACAGCTTTCACGGTAAGGCGAATGACCTGGGCTACGTGAACGGCGCGACCTGTTCCGACTGTCATACGCCACATTCGAACTGGGCCGCCGCCGATCCACGTTCCAGCGTCCATCCGGACAACCTCGGCGAAACCTGCGGTAAGTGCCATGCAGGTGTCACTGCGTCGTTGCTGAGTTTCGACCCGCACAATGACCCGTCGAATCCTGACGACAATTTTTATGTCTACGTTATCTGGGTATTCATGATCGGCCTCTTAGTCTCGGTATTCGGGTTCTTCGCCTTACATGATGCGATGTGGTTACAACGCACGTTGGTTGGTTCAATGCGAGGCGAATTCCGCGAGGAGAGGGATCGGAAACGAGACCAGTACGTACATCGCTTCTCGAAGATGGACAGCCGCATGCACGTGACGATCATTGTCACATTTCTGCTACTTGCGCTAACTGGCCTGCCCCTGAAGTTTCACGATGCCGACTGGGCGCGGCAGCTGATGAGTTTCCTAGGCGGGGTGGAAGCTTCACGGATCATCCACCGTATCGCCGCAATCGGGACATTCGCCTACGCAATCATTCATCTCGGCAACCTGTTCATCCGTTGGGCGATCAGGCGCGAACGAGGTCTGTTCTGGGGAACAAACTCGTTGGTGCCACAGCCGAAGGATGTCGCGGACATCTTCGCCAATTTCCGTTACTTCCTGTATTTGGGCAAACGTCCCGACAGTGACCGATGGAACTATATTGAGAAGTTCGATTACCTGGCCGTTTTCTGGGGTGTGATGATTATCGGATTGTCCGGACTATTTCTGTGGTTGCCGATGTTCTTCACGAGTTTCCTGCCTGGCTGGACGATCAACGCGGCTTATGTCATTCACAGTGATGAGGCGTTGTTGGCGACCGGTTTTATTTTCGTGTTCCACTTCTTCCACACGCACCTGCGACCGGGGAGCTTTCCGATGGATCCGGTGATCTTCATCGGCAAGATGTCGCTGGAAAGATTCATAACGGAACGGCCGCTCGAATATCAACGCCTGCTCGACAATAACGAGCTACAGAGCTATCTTGTCGATCCGCCTACGCCCGGGGAACTTCGCAGAGCTTATGCCTGGGGTACGGTGTTCCTGACGGTTGGCGTCTTGCTTGCGGTCGGGATAATCTGGGCGCTGCTCAGCTACTGAAGTAACGAAAATCGATCCACCGCCTGCGAACTAAATGGCGGAGAAACGCAGCCGAATAACAACCCCGAAAATTATCGAAATCGAGGATTTCAATGTTTAAGAATTTCATGGCATCCATCACGCGCAGTGCCGTCAGCATAGGGGGGACGGCGCTTGCAGTCGCGAGCCTGGTGCTCATTTCGAGCCTGTTTGTGATGGAGCTGATCGGCTTCCAGGGCGGCCCATATCTTGGCATCCTGACTTTCCTGATCCTGCCGATGTTTTTCGTAATCGGGCTGATTCTGATTCCGATTGGAGCCGTCCTGGGGCGCCGCAAGGCGCGTCGAATGCCTGGAGGTGCAGGGATCACACTGTTGCCCATCTTCGACCTGAACGTGTCCAAAACGCGCCGTTGGCTGCTGATATTGCTTGGTGCAACGATGCTCAATGTCGTCGTACTCGCCAGCGCAACCTACAAAGGTGTCGAAGTGATGGAATCGGTCGAGTTTTGCGGTATGGCCTGTCATTCGGCGATGGAACCCGAGCACACGGCCCATCAGAGATCCGCGCACTCGCGCGTGAAATGCGCGGAGTGTCACATCGGGCCCGGTGCCAACTGGTTCGTAAAATCCAAGCTCGACGGCGCCTGGCAGCTGGTCGCTGTAGCCCTGGACCTGTACCCGCGTCCTATCCCAACGCCGCTTCACGATCTGCGCCCGGCCCGTGAGACCTGTGAGCAGTGTCACTGGCCCACCAAGTTCGTAGGTGACAAGCTAACCATAACGAAGAGCTACGAAGATGACGAGATCAACACGGAACTGACGACCGCACTTCTGCTAAAAGTCGGTGGTACCGGCGCGACGAATTCGTCCGGCATACACTGGCACGTCAATCCCGAGGTCAGCATTCGTTACCGATCGGACGAGACCCGCGAGGAAATCTACGAAGTTGAATTTACGGATGCTGATGGTTCGGTAACAGAGTACAGCGACCGAAGAGCCCCGGAAGAAGGTGGTATCTGGCGATCCATGGACTGCGTTGATTGCCACAATCGGCCGAGCCATATTTTTCAGGCTCCGGATCGCGAGATAGACCGCGCGATGAGTGACGGCCTGATAGACAGATCTCTGCCGTTCGTCAAACGTGAAAGTCTTCGCATTATCGATTCAGAGTATCCTTCGCACGAAGAGGCACGCACGGTTATCACGGGAGAACTGGAGCGATTCTATGCCGAGAATTATCCCGAAGTCTCTGCAGAGAGGTCGGATGATATCAATGCGGCTGCCCAGACTCTGGGCGACATCTACGCGGTCAACGTATTTCCGCAGATGAATGTCTTGTGGAATACGTATCCGAACCACATTGGTCACCAGACATCTCCCGGCTGTTTTCGTTGCCACGCGAGGAGCATGAGAACCGCTGAGCGAGTGGAGATAAGAAATGACTGCGATGTCTGTCACGTGGTGCTGGCCAACAGGGAAGAGAATCCGCAAATCCTGACGGGCCTGATCCCCGAGTGACGAACCGGTAGGCGCGCCTTCAGGCGCAACTCGTGGCTGGACGGCATCGTGCGCCCCCAGTCGAGTAACCCTGGGAAGATCAAACCAAACCCTCCTCTGCCTGAGGATGCACCCCGAGCAACGCTACGCCACAACTGATAAGCGCAGTCATCATCCTGTAGCGATGGACTCTACGGACTCTACGGAGTCCGCGTAGGATTCTACGTATTGTGCCAACCGGCGATGCTACGTTTTCATAGCAACCAGATAATTCGATTGAGTGAACATTGCTCAATTCTCGATTGTGAACTGGTGGCAACCAAATACGGCGTAGACCTTTCACGTTCAATAATGATTTTCGGGAAGCGGAGATGAAGTGGCACGTACTGCACCCATTGTGGGTGGCGATCGGACTGGTCGGACTGCTCGTCCTCGGCGGGCGATTCCTGGTTCCGGATGACTTCGGCGTTCATGGCAGGAATTTTACTTACGGCTATCACCGCCTCAGCAATCTCCAGGACTGGAAGGATTTTCCTGTCAAGTTTCAGGGCAGAGACTACTGCGCGATGTGTCATGCAGAAAACGCCCGACTCATCAGCAGCTCTGTCCATGAGAACGTCCAATGCGAAAACTGTCATGGACCCGGTGTAAATCATCCAGCGAGTGTCCAGTCTTTGCCCATCGATACGAGCAGAGAAACTTGCCTGAGATGTCACGCGTATCTCGGATACGATAATAGCGACAGAGGCGCGATGCCGAGCATCGTAGATAGCAGACACAGGCGACGACGCGAGTGCAGTGTTTGCCATGACCCTCATAATCCCAGGGAGAAGTCGCAATGACAGTTTCCAGGCGGGATTTTTTGAAAGAAGCCGTTGGCACCACCGCGGCCACCGCATTGCCTGCTGCCACCTTTGTTCTTTTGAGTACGGAAGAAGCCAGGGCAGCGGTCGCGAATTCGAAAGTCCGGTATGCGTTTCTCATCGACACAAACAAGTGCGTGGGTTGCGGGATGTGTGTCAAGGCATGTAAAGACGAAAACGAAGTGCCTCACGACGCGCCGGTTACGCGAAACTGGGTCGAACGCTACATCTTTACCAAAGACGGCGAAGTACATATCGACTCGCCGAAAGGCGGTCACGATGGCTTTCTCGACAACAACCTGTACGGTGAGGAGATCGATCCGAAAGACATAGCAAAAGCGTTTTTCGTGCCCAAGGGCTGCAATCATTGCGACAACCCGCCCTGTGTGCAGGTGTGCCCGGTCGGCGCAACCTATCAGACTCTGGAAGGGGTTGTCCTGGTTGACAGGGATTGGTGCATGGGGTGTGCATACTGCATTATGGCCTGTCCTTTCGGCGCCAGGTATTTTCATCCTGAACTTAAAGTCGCCGACAAATGCACCTTCTGTTATCACCGTCTCAACAAGGGCTTAAAGCCTGCATGCGTCCAGTCTTGTGCTTTCGGCGCGCGGCAAGTAGCCAACCTGAAAGACCCCGACGATCCGGCGACCAGGATCATTACGACGGAAAGGGTGGCAGTTCTCAAAGATCTGTACGGGACAAAGCCACATGCCTTTTATCTCGGCCTCGATCACGACGTGAGGTAATTGTATGCCTGAGGAAATTATCGTTCACGGAGCGGAATGGACCGTAAAACAACTATTCGTCTATCCGAACGAATTTATCTACTGGAGCATCCAGATCGTCATGTACCCATATATGACAGGTCTGGTGGCAGGCGCTTTCGTGCTGTCGTCGCTTTATCATGTATTCGATCAAAAGGATCTCAAAGATATAGCTCGTTTCTCGCTGGTCTTCTCGCTGGCCTTGCTGCCGGTGGCGATGGTGCCATTGCTGCTTCACTTGCAGCAGCCGTTAAGAGCTATTGAGCCGCTGCTCACGCCACATTTCACTTCCGCTATTGCGGCTTTCGGAATCGTGATTACAGTCTACGGGCTCATCGTCGTGGCTGAAATCTGGTTCGTTTATCGGGAATACTTTGTGGCACAGGTTCAGGAACTGAAGGGACAACCAGGGCTGTTGAATGTATTTCGACGAACCATATATCGCACCCTGACAGTTGGTGCTACCGATGTCAGCCTTGAGGCACTCCGCGTAGATAAAAAGGCAGCGAGAATTCTGGCTGCCATTGGTATCCCGGTTGCCTGTTTTCTTCATGGATATGCCGGGTTTATCTTCGGTTCAGTCAAAGCTAATGCCTTGTGGATGTCACCATTGATGCCGGTCATCTTTATTATGTCCGCCGTAGTCTCCGGTATTGCACTTTGTATGTTGACCTACATCGTCATCATGGAGTGGAAGGGATTTTGGCGCAAGCGCGGCGGCAGTACTCTGGAGGCTACTGAATTAAAAGGGGCGGAGACAAGCGTCATTACCAAGGCCACGAGGTTCCTGCTGGCTTTTCTTGTTGTAGCGATCTCACTGGAAGTACTCGACCTGATTTTCCGCGGCTATACCGCGATGAAATCCTGGGACATTCTGCGCTCTGTCATGTATGGCAAAGATTTCGTCAACATATTCGTGTTGCAGTATACGCTCGGAAATATCGTGCCAGTCCTTCTGTTGCTCCTCCCGGGGCGGACATTGCGACGAACGGTTGTAGCCCTCGTACTGATTCTGTTCGGCGTGTTCATGATGCGCTGGAACGTCGTCATTGGCGGCCAGGCGTTCTCCCTGTCGTTCTCGGGCTATATGCACTATGAAATTCCGATCATTCCGCACAGCTTAATCACCTTCAAGGAAGGCGTGTTCGGAGCGCTGAGCGTGATGGCGTTGCCTTTTATCATTTTCTGGATTCTTAACAAATTCCTGCCATCGCTCCGGACTGATGTAGAAACGCTGAGGACTGATGTAGAAAGTAGCTATTAGCCGTGTCAAAACACCTTCTTACCCAACGCCTGATGGCATCGCCATGGAAGATCGCGTAGCCGCTCTTGAGTCGCGTCTTGTCGCTGTTGAGCAGCGGTTGAATGTACTCGAAGGTGCGCAACCAGGAGTATCGACATCCACTGAGGAAGCTCCTGTACCAGATCTTGGCGAAGGTCTTCTTTCGCATGCCTCTACACTGATAGGCAGCGTTCTGCTGATTTTCGGCGGCGCCTACCTCCTGCGTGCTATCACCGACCTGAATGTCGTTCCGACAGCTTTCGGGATCTTCCTGGGTGCAAGTTATGCGCTTTTGTGGCTGTTCATGGCCTATCGAACCGGGCGTAACGAAAATCAGCGTACCCGCGCGTTGTTTTATGGTGTTTCATCAATCTTCCTGGCGCTGCCTTTATTGGTCGAGGCAACCACCCGATTCCAGTTGCTGTCTGGCCGACAGGGAATCACAGCTCTGACAGTATTTTGCACATTATCATTGCTGGTGGCCGTCGCAAGAAACCTGGCGATCCTCGGCTGGGTGGTCACTGCGGGCGGCATCGTGACTGCGTTCGTCATATCGAATGCATCCCATAGCGCGATTTCCGCCACGACATTTCTTATCCTCCTGGGATTGGGATCTTTGTGGGCCGTCTATAGCCAGAGATGGATGGGAACTCAGTGGTTGGGTGCACTGGGGGCCGATGTCGGTGTTGTGGTCTTGGCCCTGGTGAGCACGAGCGAGCAATGGTCCGTGCAGCCGCTGACTTCACTCCTGCTGGCGATCACTTTGCTGATCGCCTACCTGGTGAGTTTCGCCATTCGGACACACATCCGGGGGCAAAACGCAGGCATGTTCGAGACAATTCAGGCGGTCCTGGCCATCGGCATTGTGTTTGGAGTCGCCACCGTTGCCATGCGAGCCGGCCAGCTTGTTCTTGCGGAACTTGGCATCCCGACCCTGTTGCTCGGTGTCTGTGCCTACGGACTGGCCTTCACACCGGAGACCCGCAATGCGCGCGGTCGAAATTTCTACTTCTATTCCACAATGGCGTTGGGACTCGTGGTCGGCGGAACTGCCCTGTTGATGTCACCAGCCATGGCCGCAGCCGTCTGGTCAATAATGGCATTGGCCATGGCCTGGCTTAGCGGCCGATTCGGCAGGGTCGCTTTGAGTCTGCAATGTACGTTCCTGCTTCTCGCCGCAGGAGTGGGCTCCGGTATCCTGTCGGCGGGACTGGAGGCCCTCGTAGGAGACGCCTCGGCACTATGGTCACCTTTGGTTCCATGGCACCTGATCATCGCCCTGACAACAGTTGCATGCCTCTTCATTACGGTGGCCCAGCGTTCCGATCATTGGGGCGTCCTGGCCGGTGTGCCGCAACTGATTGTTCTGGCGCTATCGGTCTGGGAGGTAGGTGGACTCATGGTCGTAATCATGGCACCGGCCGTGGCCGGTGTGGGTGGCGAAAACGCCAACCCGGCCGTCCTGGCCGCGCTTCGAACAGCCGTCCTGTCTGCAGCATCGGTGACCCTGGCGCTATCCAGTAGATTCAAACGGTGGCCTGAGGCTCGCTGGCTGGTCTATCCGGTCCTGCTCCTGGTCGGTGTCAAACTGCTCCTCGAGGACTTTCCGAACGGCCAGCCTGCAACTCTTTTCGTGGCCCTCGCGCTGGTCGGTAGTGCCCTGCTGCTTGTGGCAAAGTTGTTACACCGCGACGCCATCGAAGAGTAGGAAATACCAACCAAATCAGGATATTAGCCTTCCGTATATGATAGTCACAATTTATTAATTTCTGTTGCGAAATTGTACGTAGTCGTACCAATACACCTCGAGCCACGGAACCGTCATATTGCGACCAAAGCAACAACTAACATCTGTCACGTATAATTCCTGCACCTGATGATCCAATATCATACGAGTATGCCTGTGAGATCCCGATATCGAACCGATGCCATGACGCTCGCCGACGCCGACGGCAGAGGCCAGCTTTTCTACGAAGTGCTAAGCGGTGCCAGCGGATTGATGTTGGCGCTTTTCATGTGGGGTCACATTATCCTGGTTGGGTCCATTCTTACCGGGGCGCGTGGCTTCGACTGGCTGGCGTCCATGCTGGAGGACTATTACATCGCCCAGCCAACGGTGATTTTCATTTTTTTCCTGTTCCTGCTGCACGCCGTGCTTGCCAGCCGCAAGATTCCAGCTCAGTTGGCTGATCGTCGGCGAATGTTGCAGCTTGGCAAGGATCTCAACCAATCCGGGCGTGGCTGGTCCGTCGCCGGCAGCGAGTCGTCGCCATTCCAGCCACACATCGAATCACTCCTCTGGATCTGGCAGGTTCGCACCGGCATGGTCATCCTGGTGCTGGGGAGTTTTCACCTGGTCTTGCTCGGGCTGGATGTTCTGACGCCGACGTTCGGCGAACATCCGGGCATCGAATCAGTTACCTCACTGGCCAGGGTCAGCGGCGGACTGTGGCTCCCCTACGCGATCCTTCTCGTCTGTGTTGAGTTTCATGCCAGCGTCGGTCTTTATCGGCTGGCGATCAAATGGGGAGTCGGCAGCCGTGTATCGCGACCTGTCCTGAGAGCCATTGAGCGCGTCATTTTCTGGGTCGTGCTTGGTCTGGGCGTTGCGACACTTCTGGTGCTCACGGGATTGCTGTCGCCACCGCTGGAATTCCTGCTGCCGGAAACAATGGCATGAGCATGCAACTGATCAATACTGACGTTCTCGTCATTGGCGGTGGATTGGCCGGCGAACGATGTGCAATCGAGGCAGCAGCGGCCGGGCACCAGGTCTTGATTCTTTCTCTCGTTCCGCCCAGGCGCAGTCATAGTTGTGCGGCACAGGGTGGCATGCAGGCGGCACTTGGCAATTGTGTGAAAGCAGACGGCGATAATCCGTCACTGCATTTCCTCGACACGGTGCGTGGCTCGGATTGGGGAGCCGATCAGGAGGTGGCAAGAATATTTGCAGAAGAGGCGCCGCAGGCCGTGCGTGAACTGGCGCATTACGGCGTTCCCTGGGCGAGAGTGCAGGCAGGGCCTAATAGCTATTTCATTAAAGGTGAACGGGTCGAGATCAACGAGCGGGAGGAAAACGATGGCCTGATTATGCATCGCGACTTCGGCGGTACGGCGAAATGGCGTGCCTGTTATGCCGGCGCGGGAACAGGGCACGCCGCACTCTATGCCGTGGATAGCGAAGTCGTTCGGCTCGGCATTACAGTGCGGGACCGTGCCGAGGCGGTGGAGTTGATCCACGATGGCAAGCGTTGCTGGGGTGTTGTCGCCCGGTGCCTCAGGACCGGCAAGCATTTCGCCGTTGTTGCGAAGGCAACCGCTATTGCTACCGGCGGCTACGGACGAATCTACGGCCAGTATACGACCAACGCGACGATCAACGAGGGTACCGGCGCAATAATCGCACTCAATACCGGCGTCGTGCCACTGGGTAACATGGAAGCGGTGCAGTTTCATCCAACGGCGCTGGCCCCCAGCGGTATCCTGATAACCGAGGGATCCCGCGGTGATGGCGGTTACTTGCTGGATAAGAACCTGCATCGCTTCATGGTCGATGCGGAGCCGGAAAAGCAGGAGCTGGCAAGCAGGGACGTTGTCTCTCGTCACATGGTGCAGTGCATGCGTGATGGCAACGGAATTGAAACCGAATCCGGTCCACATCTCTGGCTCGATGTTCGGCATCTCGGTGAAGAACACCTGACGACGAAATTGCGGGAGGTATTCGATATCTGCCGCGACTTCGTCGGTTTGAATCCGGCGCACGATCTAATTCCGGTACGCCCGACGCAGCATTACTCCATGGGCGGTGTGCGGGTCAACAAAGATGGGCAGGCCTATAACATGGCAGGCCTGTTCGCCGCCGGTGAGGCCGCTTGCTGGGATATGCACGGCTTTAATCGACTCGGCGGTAATAGTCTCGCCGAGACCCTGGTTGCGGGACGCCTGGTTGGGCAACGAATTGCGGAATTTACTGCCGGGACAACTTTGCAGCTTGATACGGATCTCGCGTTTACGACGCTTCGGCACGCAGAAGCGCAGGCAAGCGATTGGCTTACACGCAACGGCGCGGGCCCGAGCGTCTATGAAATCCGCGATGCGATGGCGGAGACGATGATCGGAAAAGTAGGCATATTCAGAAACGGTGATGAGCTGGGTGAAGCCGTATCCGAGCTGAGAGAATTACTTGAGCGGATCGATACGGCTGTGTTGCGATCGAAAGGGCCAGGCATGAATCCGGAGCTGTCATTCGCCTTGCGTCTCAAGGGTATGTTGAAGCTCGCGCTAACCGCGGCGATGGGCGCACTGGCGCGAGAGGAAAGCCGCGGCGCGCACTTTCGTACTGACTTTCCGCGACGCGACGATGCCGGCTGGCTGAACCGTACACTGGTGCGTTGGCATCCGGACGACGATGAACCTACTTTCAGTTATGAGCCGGTTGGTCTCATCGATCTGCCGCCCGGCGACCGCGGTTACGGCAGTGGCGAGCGAAGCGAAATGACAACGACGATCGCCGACCACAATGATGCTGTCCTGGAGCTGCAGTCTGACGAGGGGCGGCTTGAGACCACGGAGTCGCTCGGCAGCCGTATGGGATGGGGCCAGTGGGCAGACGAAACCTCAGCGAAGAAAGGAGGCGCGAGCTGATGAGTGATAATGACGGGACAACGGGACGTCGGTTGGTCTTCGAGATTTTCCGCTTCAATCCGGAGGACCCGGATGCGACACCTCATACCGATCTGTTCGAACTGGATGAGACACCCTACATGTCGCTTTTCATCGCGCTGAACAGGATTCGTGAATCACAGGATCCCGGGCTGCAGTTCGATTTCGCATGCCGATCGGCGATCTGCGGCTCGTGCGGCATGATGGTGAACGGGCGTCCAGCACTTGCGTGTCGCACCCTGACCTCGGATTTGCCCGAGAGGATATCGCTCTATCCTCTGCCGGTATTCAAGCTGATCGGTGATTTGTCAGTTGATACGGGAACCTGGTTTCGGCAGATGGCCGAACGAACCGAAGCCTGGATTCACGAGAAGCATCCGTTCGATCCCAACACCGGGGAAGATCGCATGAGCGATGAACTTGCTCAGGCAATCTACGAGGGTGATCGGTGCATAGAGTGTGGCTGCTGTGTCGCTTCCTGCGGAGTCGCAAACGTCGATTCGGACTTTCTCGGTGCGGCAGGCCTCAATCGTGTCGCGCGATTTGCGATGGACCCACGCGACGAGCGCAGTGACGCAGACTGGTTTGAGGTGGTGGCTGGCGAGGAGGGCGTATTCGCGTGTATCGGCATGATGGCTTGCGAAGATGTTTGCCCCAAGGAGTTGCCCTTGCTTGAAGTCAATGCCTATCTCAGGCGCCGCATCCTCGCAACCCGCTTCCTTCATCCACAGAAGAAGGAAGCGAGCGCTTAATGAGGCGGGGAGCTACAGCTCAAAACTCGAGTAATAGCTGGTCAGTGCGTCAATGTCGCCAGCCCCGAGCAGAGCGAGTTTTTCCGCCATCTCCGGCACCAGGGTCTCGCGGTCCCCCGACAGATAGGCGTCAAACGCAAGCTTCAGATAGGCAGACCGCTGTCCATGCAATGGAATGCCAAGTGCATTTTCCGCGTCTTCACCGCCAGGCAGGACGTGGCATTTTGCACAGTGCTCTGTGTGAATACGCTCGCCAGTCTTTGCGAGTGTTTCGTCACGCACTTCGCCCGCCGAGATACGGGTCATCGCGCTGTAGTGTTCGGCAAGTTCCACTATGTCGGCGTCGCTCAAATCCGCCGCTGTCTCACACATGATCGGTCCTTCTATGCACCGTCGGGCACCTTCTCTATAGGAATGCAACGCCTCCTCGAGATGTGCCGCGGGCGTACCGGCGATAATAGGGACACTGTCGAATCCTGCGCCCGATCCGTCTGCACCATGACACGCCACACAGACCCCAATATTTGCCGGAGCAGCGTGTGCCAAATTGAAAACTGCAACAAGACTGCCCAGTATGAGGGTACATATCCCTGGCTTATTCATATTCCTGTTCCTGCCGTCACGTTGAAACGGCTAGTTTACTCAAGGCACGCAGTACATCGCGTCTGCTGATCTGGCCGACCAGGCGGTTATCCTTGACGACCGGGAAACGCCGGAAGCTCGTGTCGAGAAACCGTTGCGCCAGATCGATGATGTTCGTATCGGCGTCGACGGTCTCGACGTCCGGCGTCATATAATCAGCAACCGGGCCACCCTGGTCTCCGTAGTATCCGGCGTTCAGCCCGACTTTAAGGCAGTCAAGCTCAGACAGCATGCCGATCAGCTCGCCCCGGTCATTGACGACGGGCGCGCCGGCAATTCGGTTGTGCAAGAGTTCGTGAATTGCGTCCAGTACGTCCATTTCAGGTTTGAATGTGACAAGACGACCTGCCATGTGATCTCGTACCAGGGCTGATTTTGGGTTCATTGTTCGGACTCCCGTACTTCGGACTCTCGCAGGCATTTGCCGCTGCACAATTCACAGCCACCACCGTTCAGGCCGCCGCAGCTGCCGCTAATCGGTTTACGACCGTTCATCACACCAATTGCCATTGCAGCGATTACCGCGAGTAGCATCGCGAACGTGAGCAGTAAGGTCGGCACCAGTGGCATTATGTTGATCTCAGTTGTTCGAAAGCCGGCGTCGATCGCTCGTCGATACCGGACTCGCGACGCAACAGGAATAGTACCGCAAGATCTTCGCGTCTCGCGAGTTCCATGCCCTTTTCGGGGCCCATCACGAGCAAGGCTGTCGCAAGTGCGTCGGCGCGATAGCCCTTGTCGTCGATTACGGTCACGGATGCCAGTGAATGAGTTACAGGTCTACCCGTGCGCGTATCGATCGTATGTGAGTAACGTTCGCCGTCGGCCTCAAAATAGTTGCGATAATCGCCTGACGTTGCCACGGCTGTGTCGGTCAGACGGATTACCGTATGCGGCCGCCGTTGATCCGCTACCGGAGTTTCGATACCGATCGCCCACATCTGACCGCTGGCGTTATGCCCGCCAAGACGCAGTTCGCCGCCGACTTCAACAAGGTAATCATCAAAGCCTGCCACATCGAGCCAGTCCGCGATGCGATCGACGGCATAGCCTTTGCCAAAGGCGGACATGTCCAATACGAGTTCCGCGATGTTTTTCCTGAGTGCCGGCCGGGAGCAATCGGTCTGCAGGTGATTGTATCCAACCAATTGCAGTATCGCAGAAACACTCTCGTCGGCCGGCGGCTCGTCAATAATTTCGCCGGGACCAAAACCCCACAGGTTTACGAGCGGCCCGACCGTGATATCGAACGCTCCACCCGTGAGCATACTCAACACCTGGGCCTTCTCTACGCTACTGCAAAACTCCTCGGAAGCCTCCTGCCACTCTGTTGTCAGGTTGTCGTTGAAACGCGATATCTCCGAGTCAGGCACAAAGGTGGACATCATTTGCTCGACCTCTGCAAGAGAGCCTTCAATTTCCTGCTGCAATCGGTCTGCGTTAACATCGATGTCACTGACAGCGAGTTTCACGCTGAACTGCGTGCCCATCGTATCGCCGAATAATTCGACTTCGACGGGTCCATGCGCATTGCATGCGCAAAGTGAGAGCAAGGCCAATAGAACGGCGGCTCTCATTCAACCCCCAAAGTCATCGAGCATTATATGCTCACTCGTTACGCCGAGGTCATCGAGCATCTTGACGACCGCAGTATTCATCATCGGTGGGCCGCAGAGGTAATACTCGCAGTCCTCAGGCGTGGGATGTTTGGCCAGATACTGGTCATACAATACGTTGTGTATGAAACCCGTGTAACCGGTCCAGTTGTCTTCCGGCAATGGTTCTGAAAGTCCGATGTGCCACGTGAAATTGTCGTTGTCACGGGCGAGTTCATCAAACTCGTCAACGTAGAACATCTCCCTGAGGCTTCTGGCTCCATACCAAAAGCTCATTTTTCGAGTCGAGTGAAGCCGCTTGAGTTGATCGAAGATGTGGGCACGCATTGGCGCCATGCCTGCGCCACCACCGATGAAGACCATTTCGTTGTCGGTTTCTTTAGCAAAGAACTCACCATACGGTCCCGAAATCGTCGCCGGGTCACCGGCCCTAAGATTGAATATGAAGGACGACATGACGCCAGGTGGAATCGAGTCGTCCGCGCCTGGAGGTGGTGTCGCGATGCGGACGTTAAGCTTGACCGTAGTGCGCTCAAGCGGAAAACTCGCCATTGAGTAAGCACGGGTCTCGGTTTGCTTGACGTGAGATTCAAAACGCCACAGATTGTAGCGATCCCATTCGTCACGGAACTCCTCATCGATGTCGAAATCGGAATACTTGAGATCGTGAGGCGGACATTCGATCTGGATGTAGCCACCGGCCTTGAAGTCCAGTTCCTCACCCTCGGGCAACTCCAGAACCAGTTCCTTGATGAAGCTCGCGACATTGCGATTCGAAACGACGGTACACTCAATTTTTCGAATGCCGAAGATCTCCTCGGGCATCGTGATGCGCATGTCTTGCTTGACCGCAACCTGGCACGACAGGCGGTAATGATCTTTTGCTTGCCGCTTGCTGATGAGTGAGGTCTCCGTTGGCAATATTGCGCCGCCGCCCTCAAGAATCCTGACCGTGCACTGTCCGCACGTGCCGCCACCGCCACAGGCTGAAGGCACGAAGATGCCGACATCTGCGAGAGCATTCATGAGCTTCCCGCCCGTTGGAACCTGCAAATCTTTATCATCGTTGATGTTGATCTGCACAGATCCGCCGGCCACGAGCTTCGAGCGAGCGGCAAGAATAACGAACACGAGCACGAGGATGATCAACGTGAATAGTGCAACGCCAAGCCCGACTTCTATCATTGTTGACGCGTCCAAAGTCACAAGCGGATCCCCGAGAAGCCCATGAAGCTAAGAGACATCAGACCGACAATGACGAATGTGATCCCGAGTCCCTGCAGCCCGACAGGCACATCGCTGTACTTGAGCTTCTCACGTATGCCAGCGAGCCCGATCAAAGCGAGTGCCCAGCCAAATCCACTGCCCAGTCCGAAGACCAAAGTCTCACCAAAGTCATAATGCCGTTCGACCATGAACAGCGTGCCGCCGAGGATCGCGCAATTGACCGTAATCAGCGGCAGAAAAATCCCGAGCGCGTTGTAGAGCTTTGGAAAGTACTTATCGAGTGTCATCTCGAGGATCTGCACGAGGGCAGCGATCACGCCGATGTAGCTGACCAGACCGAGAAAGCTCAGGTCAATGTCAGGCAGACCGGCCCAGGCGAGTGCGCCCTCCCTGAGCAACAGTGCGTGGATCAGGTAGTTTATCGGCATCGTGATGATCTGTACGACGATGACAGCAAGACCCAGGCCGATCGCGGTTTCCACACGTTTCGATATGGCGAGGAAGGTGCACATGCCAAGGAAAAACGCCAGCGCGAGGTTTTCGACAAACGCGGCTTGAACAAACAGATTCATGTAGCCGGCCATTACAGTATCTCGGTCCTGTGAACTTCATGGATCCGGTGTTCCGGAATCTCAACCTGTTCCATTTTCCAGCTACGGATGGCCCAGATCAGGAGGCCGATGATGAAAAACGCACTCGGTGGCAGCAGCATCAGCCCATTTGCCTCGTACCAGCCACCGTCGGATACGAGCGGGAGAATGCTGTAATCGAGTAACGTACCGCCGCCGAATAATTCACGCAGCATTGCTACGACAATCAATATCACGCTGTAGCCCAGCCCATTACCGAGCCCGTCGAGGAAGCTCATGCCAACACCGTTCTTCATCGCGAATGCTTCAGCGCGTCCAAGCACGATGCAATTGGTAATGATCAGCCCGACGAACACGGATAGTTGTCTGCTGGTTTCGAACGCGTAAGCGCGCAGTAACTGATCCACAACAATCACGAATGACGCGATGATCGTCATTTGAACGATGATACGGATATTGTTGGGAATATAATTTCGAATGCTACTGATCGCGGCCGTCGACAGGGCGCAAACGCTCGTAAGCGCGACACACATTAACAATGCGGGCAAGAGTGACGTCGTGACAGCTAACGCTGAGCAGATGCCGAGTACCTGCAAAGTAACCGGATTGTTGTCGACAAGCGGATCGATCAGTACTTTGCGTGCGTCGTTCACTAACGCGGCTCCTCTTCACTTAGCGCCTTCAGGTACGGCCCATAACCTTGTTCTCCAATCCAGTAACGCACAAGGTTACTGACACCTCGGCCAGTCAATGTCGCGCCGGCCAGGCCGTCGATTTGGTATTCATTGTCATCGGGAGCAGGCCCTTTGATCACCTCTATCCGGGGCTCACCGTCGGGGCCATACAGCTTCTTGCCTTGCCACTTTTCGCGCCAGACGGGTTTATCGATCTTGTCGCCAAGGCCCGGGGTTTCGCCATGGTCGTAGAATTGCAGGCCCAGCACTGTGTTGCCATCGTTTTCGACCGCGAGAAAGCCGTACATGGTCGCCCAGAGGCCGGCACCCTCGACTGGCAGAATCACCTGCTCGATGCGGGCGCTGTCCATGACGAGATACACCGGAGCCGCAACACCCGAAGCGAGTTCCGTCGTAATTTCCTCGATGGACGAATACAGCGACGCGATGTCGGCGTCTGCTTCGTACAGTCCTGCGACATTGAGAATGATTCGTTGCCGGTACTCTTCTTCGTTCTTCTGCTGTCGTGGTGCCAATAGAACAGCCGCGCTGGCAACAAGAACGGAGCACACGAGGCTGATACCGATCGCAACGAACAAGGTGTTGCCGATGCTGTCGCGCGAACGTTTTGGAGACGTGCTGATGTCGTCAGACACTGCGGCGAACCCTCCGTTTGATGTTTGTATGAACGACGAAGTAGTCGATCATCGGTGCAAAGACATTGCCGAACAGGATTGCGAGCATAATGCCCTCGGGAAACGCCGGGTTTACGACACGAATGACGAAAGTCAGGAAACCGATCAGCAGTCCGTAAAACCATCGTCCGTTATTGGTTTGGCAAGCGCTGACCGGATCGGTCGCCATGAACACGGCGCCGAACGCGAATCCGCCCAATACAACATGCCAGTGCCACGGCATGCTCATCATCGGGTTGCTGCTGTCCACAAAGTTGACCAGCAATACGGGAATGACGAGTCCCGCAAAAACGCCAGCCATGACGCGCCAGGATGCGATGCCGGAATAAATAAGTATCGCTGCGCCAATCAGGCACGCTGCCGCGGAGGTTTCGCCAATCGACCCCTGCATCTGCCCGAGGAAGGCCTGTCCCCAGGTGAGCCCGTTTGCGACGACGCTTGAAATTCCGTCGAGCGCACTGATGCCTAGTGCCGTGGCACCACTGAAGCCGTCAACTGCCGTCCATACAGCGTCGCCCGATATGTGCGCCGGATAGGCGAAATACAGAAATGCCCGGCCGACGAGTGCGGGATTGAGGAAGTTCTTACCTGTGCCGCCAAAGACTTCCTTACCGATGACCACGCCGAAGCTGATGCCGATCGCAACCTGCCAGAGCGGTATTGTGGCGGGCAGGATCAGCGCGTAAAGCAGCGAGGTGACGAAGAACCCTTCATTAATTTCGTGGTTACGAACACCGGAGAACAAAACCTCCCAGAATCCGCCGGCCGCCATCGTAACGGCGTAGATCGGCAGGAAGTACAGTGCTCCCAAAAGGAAGTTGTCATACAGGCTGGCCGGATCGTGTCCGGCAGCCAACAGGCCCAATATAGCTTCGCGCCAGCCAGGTGTTGATTCGACTCCCATCAAGAGCATGGCCGTGTTGGTCTGGAAGCCCGTGTTCCACATGCCGACGAGGGCACATGGGGTGGCTGCAAACACCACCACGATCATGACGCGCTTGAGATCGATCGAGTCGCGAACATGCGGTGAGCCACGCGTCACATCCGCTGGCGAGTAGAACAGCGTATCGACCATCTCGTACATCGCGTGGAATCTTTCCAGGCGACCACCTTTGACGAACAGCGGCTCGATGTTATCCAGTGCTTTGCGCAATCTCTTCATCAGCCGGTTGCCTCGATTTCGTCGAGCGCTTTGCGCAAATGCGATCCGTAATTATATTTGCCGTTGCAGACGAACGAGCACAATGCGAGGTCTTCCTCGTCAAGCTCGAGACAACCAAGCTGTTGCGCGCTCTCTGTGTCGCGAACGAGTAGCGCCTTGAGCAACACGGTCGGCAGGATATCAAGCGGCATGATGCGCTCGAAACTACCGGTGGACACCATGGCGCGCGGGCTGCCGTTCTGGGAACTGGTCATGTCGTAGTCACCCTTGTGCAGCCAGTGGGAGGCGAACGCGCGCAATGACGAATATCTGTGTCTGCCGAGCCGCATGAAGGATAAAAACTCTCGCGGACTGCTTTCAGCAATGACGCTGATCTGATTGTGATAAGCACCGAGGCAGCCCAGCATGCCTGACGCCCGATGCCCCGACAGTACGGAGCCCGATATCACGCGCGCATCCCCGCTGTGCAGCTCGTCGGCGAGAATATCTGCTGTGCTGGCGCCCCTGCGGGTCCGCAGCAGCCGCGGGTTTCTGACCATCGGCCCGCCAAGCGCGATAATCTTTTCCGTAGGCAAACGGCCGCTCAGGAACAACCTGCCGATCGCCATCGTGTTCTGATAGCCAATGTGCCAGACCGTCTTTTTAATGCTGACCGGATCAAGAAAATGGATGTGCGTGCCGACCAGCCCTGCCGGATGTGGGCCAGCGAATTCTACCTGACGATAGCGCTCGCCTTCGGGGCAAGGAATGTCGGCGCCGGCCCGCGTGCAGACATAGGTCGGACCTTCAGTAAGTTGCGATACGAGCCGAACACCGGCTTGAAATGCTTCCGCATCTTCCGCAATTACAAGCGCGGGATCGGTTGCCAGTGGATTGGTGTTTATCGCTGTGACGAAAATGGAGTTGGGTGTCGTATCGGGTGCCGGGATCCTGCCGAACGGGCGACTGCGCAGGGCGGTCCACAGGCCGGACTTGGTCAACGTCGTGCGGATTTCGTCTGCACCGATGGAGGCAATTTTTGCAGGATCGAAAACGCGCCAGGATTCTGCGTCGTCACCGTCGAGCTGAATGACGACGGAATTAAGCACGCGGCGCTCGCCGCGATGGATGTCCGAAACGACACCGCAGCCGGGCGCGGTGTACTGGACATCCGGGTTACGCTTGTCCCTAAACAGCACCTGACCCAGCTTGACGCGGTCGCCTACTGCAACCGCCATTGACGGCTTGAGTCCCGGCGTATCCCAACCGAGCAATGCGACTTTGCCTACGTCAACGGCATTAGAGATCACAGGCTGTGGTTTGCCGGCAATAGGGATATCAAGTCCCTTGTTTATCGTTATGCGCATTGTTGATTCCGACGCTACGGCCACCAGTACAGAAAGAGCGCGCAGGCGAGCAACCAAACTGATCCGATGGTGTGAATTGCCAGCGTGTTCTCGATCGCACGTGTCATCCCATTGCGATCAGCAGTGCCCTGACGAATTGTGAGGCTGGCTTTCAAAGCCAGCAGCAGCAGACCGGCGGGCAGCAATGGTGCGAGCATGGGTAGCTGTCCGGTTACAGACATTTGAATAATCGCAGCGACAGCAACCAGGTGAATGGCGACATAAAGTCCCGCGGTGCCACCAAAGCCAAGCCGCACCGGCAGCGTGCGTTTGCCAGTGGCGCCATCCGCCTTGATATCAGGGACCTCATTGATCAGCAAAATTGCCGCGACCCAGGCGCTGACCGGAACGGAGAAAAGTATTGCTGCATTATCGATAGTGCCGCTTTGCAGCCACGCAGCACCGACCACCGGCAATACACCGAGACCGACGGCAACAGCCAGTTCACCGAGACCGACTGAGCTCAGACGCACCGGACCGACTGAGTATAAGACAGCCAGGGCGACGCCAGCCAGGCCAAGCGCGAGAATCATCGGCCCTTTCATGAGCAGTAATGCCATCCCGGCAAGGGCGGCGATAGCCAGCAAACTGATACCCAGCCTGGCCATGCCGGCGGCTTCCATTATTCCTGTCTGGATAAACCTCGAGCCGCCGGTGTAAGGATAGATGCGCTCGGTATTCTGACGGTCTGTACCACCCGACTCGTCACCGACATCATTGATGACGTTGGCGCCGGCGTGAACACACACGGTCGCCAGCAATGCCAGCATGAAAAGGAGAAAATCGAACTGCCCGGAAATCTGTACGCCCCAGGCGGTTCCAGCCAGAACTGGCAACACCGAGGCGGGAAAAAACTTGGGCCGCGTGGCGTGAAAGAGTCGCTTTGCGATCTGTGCGACCGATTCACCGGCAAATTCTGCAGGGCTGGGATCGACCGGACGTGCTGTATCAACAGGCATTTCTTCTCCCTTACGTCACCGCAACCCGGTGAGCATCATGTGATGGACTACCGCGTTATACCTAAAACGGAGGCGCTTGTAATGCAGTGGTTTTTACGGATTTACGATTTTTCCCGTTGCTGAGTGGTCGTACGTCTTTTCCTGTAGAGATACAGGCCTGCAACGAGCAGCAATATCAACGGCAGCAGGTGGTGCAGGCTGAGAAGCTGATGTGCCAGCTGTTGCAGGTGGTTTTCATTGCCGGGGAGCGTATGCGCCACGGCCATCCCGGAGAACCCGGCGATAAGACAGAGTGTAGTAAGTATTCGCAACGGAATTCTCCTCAATTTATCGGACCTTGACGCGGATCAGTTCTTCGCCGTCCGGATCAGTCACATGAACTGCGCACGCAATGCACGGGTCGAAACTGTGAATCGTACGTAGAATCTCTAGTGGCTGTTTCGGGTCGTGCAGAACGTGTCCCTTGAGGGCAGCCTCATATGGGCCGGCCACGCCATCGGCGTCCCTGGGGCCTGCATTCCATGTGCTGGGCACAACGGCCTGGTAATTCGCGATTTTGCCGTTCTCAATGACGATCCAGTGAGCCAGGCCACCCCTGGGGGCTTCTGTGAACCCGGCGCCCTGCGCC